>Ga0316613_10002378_pt1 | contig 12146 bp, 9 predicted proteins | sample OWC_soil_day10_C_2_FD_207647 | JGI IMG/M metagenome (GOLD analysis project Ga0316613, IMG submission 207647) | Wetland soil microbial communities from Old Woman Creek delta, Ohio, United States - OWC_soil_day10_CT_b | ecosystem: Environmental > Terrestrial > Soil > Wetlands | place: USA: Ohio...
TCAACCCGTTCGTCGAGGAGGCCTACGAGCACCAGACCTTCTTCACCCGGCTGCACCAGTTCGTGCTGATGTCCGACGCCTATATCGTGCTGCCGGGCGGCATCGGCACCGTGCTCGAGGCCACGATGGTCTGGCAGCTGCTGCAGGTGCGGCACCTGCACGACACGCCGTTCATCTTCATCGGCGACATGTGGGGCGATCTGGTCAACTGGGCCAAACGGTACATGCTGCGGCCCGGCCTCGAGCTCGCAAGCCCCGAGGACATGGAGATCCCGCGCTGCGTCGGCAGCGGCGAGGAGGTGATCGCGCTCATCCGCGAGCACCAGGCCCGCTGGCAGGAAACGCACGGCCGGCCAACCTGAACCGACTGACACTGGAGCCGAACATGCAGAGCAGCCACAGCCGGCCCTGGTTCCTCGAATGGCTACCCGCCTACCGTCCCGAATGGCTGCGCCCCGACATCGTCGCCGGCCTGACGACCGGCGCGGTCGTCGTACCCAAGGCGATGGCCTACGCGACGGTGGCCGGCCTGCCCGTCCAGATCGGCATCTACACCGCCTTCGTGCCGATGATCGTCTACGCCCTGCTCGGCACCTCGCGACCACTCAGCGTGAGCACGACCACCACCATCGGTATCCTGACCGGGGCCCAGCTCGCGGCCATCGCCCCGACGGGCGACCCGGCCGCGCTGCTCGCGGCTGCCACCACGCTCACCGTACTGGTGGGCGTCATGCTTATCACCGCGTCACTGCTGCGCCTCGGCGCCATCGCGAGCTTCATCTCCGAGCCGGTGCTGACGGGCTTCAAGGCGGGCGTCGGCCTGGTCATCGTGCTGGACCAGATCCCGAAGCTGCTCGGCATTCACTTCGAAAAGGGCGGCTTCCTGCAGAACATCTTGTCGCTGATCGGCCACCTGCCGCAGACCTCGCTCGCGACCCTCGCCGTCGGCGCCGCCATGCTGGTGATCCTCGTCGCGCTGGAGCGCTTCGCCCCGCGCGCCCCGGCGCCGCTTGCGGCGATCGCCGTGGGCGTCGCTGCCTCGGGGCTCCTGGCCCTGCAGACCTTCGGCGTCGCGACCGTCGGCGAGATCCCGCTCGGCCTGCCCGCCTTCACGGCGCCGAGCCTGACGCTGGTGGAGGAGCTCTGGCCCGGCGCGCTCGGCATCGCGCTGATGAGCTTCACCGAGTCCATAGCGGCGGCGCGTGCCTTCGCCGGACGCGACGAGCCGCATCCCGACGCAAACCGCGAGCTTCTCGCGACGGGCGTGGGCAACGTGGCCGGCGGGCTGTTCGGATCCATGCCCGGCGGCGGCGGCACTTCGCAGACGGCGGTCAACCGCTCGGCAGGCGCCCGGACTCAACTCGCCGGCCTGGTAACGGCCGGCGTCTCACTGGCTACGCTGCTCCTGCTGGCGCCGCTGCTCGGGCTGATGCCGCAGGCAACCCTCGCCGCGGTGGTGATCGTCTACTCCGTCGGGCTCATCCAGCCCGCTGAGTTCCGCGCCATCCTGCGCATCCGCCGCATGGAGTTCCTGTGGGCCGCGGCGGCCTTCGCCGGCGTGGTGCTGCTCGGGACCCTGAAGGGAATCCTCGTGGCCGTGATCGTGTCGCTGGTCGCCATCGCGTACCAGGCAGCTCACCCCCGGGTCTATGTGCTCGGGCGCAAACCCGGCACGGACGTCTTCCGCCCCCTCTCGCCCGAGCACCCGGAGGACGAGACCTTCCCGGGGCTGCTGATGGCGCGGCCGGAGGGGCGCCTGTTCTTCGCCAACGCCCAGCACGTCGGCGAGCAGCTGGCGCCGCTGATCGAGAGCGGCCGGCCCAACGTCGTAGCCCTCGACTTCAGCGCGGTGCCGGACATCGAGTACTCCGCCCTCAAGGCGCTCATCGAGGCCGAGGAACGGCAGCGTGCGCGCGGCATCCAGCTCTGGCTGGTCGCCCTCAATCCCGAGGTCCGGCAGATGGTCGAGCGCTCGTCGCTCTGGGAGACGCTCGGGCGCGAGCGGCTGTTCTTCAACATGGAGGCGGCGGTCGGCCGCTTCGTCGCGCAGCTGGCCGCCGAGGCGGCAACGCCCCCTACAGCGGGGACAGACCGCGTTTGACGGGCCGCGAGGCGGCTGCGAACCACCGCCGGCCCGACGCGCCGGGCGGGAAGCGTGGTCTGCCCCCCATTCTCATGCGCCGTACAATCGTCGCGCCTCAGCCCAGGCGTGAACGCGGGCGCTCGGCCGAGCGGCAAGGCAGAAGGGAAGATGCGATGACTTGACGTGCGAAGCCACTCATTCGGGCGGGCGCCGGTGATAGACTCGGGCTCGCCAATAGGCGCCTGACCGGAACATCGAGTAGGAGACTCGCAGATGGCGGAATCGCTACACCCGGCCGCAATACATCACTTGCCTCCCTTCGTCACCGCGCCCGGGGAGACCGACGTGCTGTTTATCGCGATGGCGATCCTCGTGCTGCTCGGCGTGATCGGCATCGGCATCTTCTACTTCAAGCTCCACGCGTTGCCGGAGCATATGGCGCATCGCGGCCAGAAGGTGCAGTTGGAGATCGTCGCGGTGCTGGCCCTGATCGCGCTCTTCACCCACAACCACGCATTCTGGATCGCCGGCCTCCTGCTAGCCCTGATCCCCTTGCCGGACTTCACGACGCCGCTGACATCGATCGCCCGGTCGCTCGACAGGATCGCCGCAAGCGCGGGGCCCGATGTTCCGGCGCCCCCGCCGGCGCCTGAAGCGCCGATCCCGGCCGACGATCGGCCGACCCATCAGCGGGGGGCCTGAGCGGTGTTGGAGCTCTTCCTCTGCTCGATGTTGACCATCCTGCCCGACTTCCTCTATCGCCGCTTCGTGCAGGGCAAACGGCTCGGCCACGAGATCACGCTGTTCTCGGTCTTTTTCGAGCTGCGCTGGGGGATCACGCTCTGCCTGATCCTGACTTTGAGCCTGATCACGACGATCTTCTACTTCCACCCCTCGACCAAGGCCGCCACGTCCGTCTTCCGGACCGTGACCGTCATGCCGGAGGCAAAAGGTCGGGTGGCGGAGACCTTCGTCGACATGTACCAGCGGGTGGAGGCGGGGCAGCCCCTGTTCCGGCTGGACAGCAGCGAGCAGGAGGCAGCGGCCGAAACGGCGCGCCGCAAGATCGCGGAGATCGAGGCGAAGATGGTCACGGCGAAGTCCCAGCTTGCGGAGGCGGAGGGTCGGGTCGTCCAGGCGCGCGGGTCGCTGGAGCAGGCTGTCGACGAGTACGAGCGCCGAGCGGGGGTGCAGAGCCGCAGTCCCGGTTCGATCGCGGAGCGCGACGTCGAGCGGGCGCGCCTGCAGGTCGAGACCCAGCAGGGCGCTCTCGCCGCCGCCCTGGCAAGCCGCGAAGCCATCGTGTCGGAGATGGAGTTTCAGCTCCCGGCCGAGAAGGCGAGCGCCGAAGCGTCGCTCCGCGAGGCCGAGGTAGACCTCAAGAAGACGCTGGTCGTGGCGGGAACCGACGGAGTCATACAGCAGTTCGCGCTGCGGCCGGGAGACATAGTCAACCCGATGGTCAGGCCGGCCGGTGTACTCGTGCCGGAGCGCCGGGTCACGGGCCTACTGGCCGGTTTCGGGCAGATCGAGGCGCAAGTGATCAAGCCGGGGATGATCGGCGAGGTGACCTGCATCGCCAAACCCTGGCAGATCGTCCCGATGGTCGTGACCGAGGTCCAGAACGTCATCGCCTCCGGCCAGGTGCGGGCAAGCGATCAGCTGGTCGACATCCAGCAGCTCGCGCGACCGGGCACGATCACGGTCATCATGGAGCCCCTCTACCTGGGCCAGCTCGACGACCTGCCCCAGGGCGGCAGCTGCATCGCCAACGCCTACACCAGCAACCACGAGGCCCTGCAGGATCCCGAAATCGGCGCCCTACGCCGGTTCGGGCTGCACGCCATCGACGCGGTCGGCCTGGTGCACGCGATGATCCTGCGTATCCAGGCGCTGCTGCTGCCGATTCAAACCCTGGTCTTCGGCGGGCATTGATCGGCCGCCCTGGCAGTGACGTCGACTCGCGCACGCGTCCGGCGCAACTCCGAATCACGCGCCTGCTCGGCATCGCCGTGGCCTGCGCGGAGCCCGCCATCGGCGCGCTCCAGGCCACCGGCCACGCGGACGAAATCGCATCGCCGATAGCCTTCCCAAGGCCTACCTGCACCCTGGAGCCCGCATGACTATTGGTACCACTGCGCACAGCTGTCTCACCCTCGCCATGGCTGTGTTGCTCTCGGCCTGCGAAGGGACCGAGCCGCCACCGGTCGCCGTGCAGCCGCCGGCCGTCACCGTCGCCCGAGTCGCGAAGCAGGACGTGACGCCGCGCAGCACCTTCACGGGGCGCATCGACGCAACCAACAAGGTGGACCTGCGGGCCCGCGTGCAAGGCTTCCTGGAGCAGCGGCTCTTCGAGGAAGGGGCCGACGTCAAGGAGGGGCAGCTCTTGTTCGTCATCGAGAAGCCGCCCTACGAGGCTGCGGTGGACGACGCCAAGGGCGCGATCGAGCGCGCGGAGGGTGCGCTCAAGCTCGCCAACGTGGAGGTCGAACGCTACCAGGAGCTCGTCGCCAAGAAGGCGGTCTCCCAGAACGACCTGGACCAGCGCGTTGCCAAGCAGACCGAGGCCCGCGGCGCACTCATTCAGAGCCGAGCGGCCCTCCAGAAGGCCGAGCTCGACCTCTCCTACACCGACGTCAAGGCCCCCTTCGCCGGCAGCATCGGCCGCGCCACCTACTCGGTCGGCAACTACGTCAGCCCCACCAGCGAGCCGCTCGCGACCATCGTCAGCATGGACCCGACCTACGTCGTCTTCCCCGTGAGCGTCCGGCTGCTCCTGGAGCTGCGGCGCGAGCAGATCGAGCAGGCCAAGGACCCGCGTGCGGTAACGGTCAAGCTCCGGCTCGGGGACGGCTCGATATACGGACACACGGGCCGGATCGACTTCGTCGACGTGCAGGCTGACCCGGGTACCGACACCGTGATCGTTCGCGCCGAACTGCCGAACCCGGACCGCGTCCTGAAGAACGATTCGCTGGTGACTGCGGTGATCGAGACTGCAAAGCCCGAGCAGGCCCTGGTCGTGCCACAGCAGGCGATTCAGATCGACCAAGCTGGGCCCTACGTGCTCGTGGTCGACGCCGACAACAAGGTCCAGGTGCGCCGCTTCAAGTCGGCCCCCGCCGTCGACGGCATGGTGCCGGTAAAGGAAGGGCTCGCCGAGGGTGAGCGGGTAATCACCGATGGCGTGCAGAAGGTGCGGCCCGGGATCGTGGTCGCGCCCACCGAGGCAGCGCCGCGCGCCGCGGGTGCGACGAAATGATCTCCGCCACCTTCATCGACCGCCCGCGGCTCGCGATCGTCATCTCGATCGTCATCACACTCGCCGGCCTGATCGCACTCAAGGCCCTGCCTGTCGCGCAGTTCCCCGACATCGTCCCACCGGTCGTGCAGGTCAGCGGTTTCTACCCGGGCGCCGGCGCCGAGGTGGTCGAGCAGACGGTCGCGCAGCCCGTGGAGTCCCAGGTCGTCGGCGTCGACAACATGCTTTACATGAAGTCAACCAGCGGCAGCGACGGCAGCTACTCGCTCAACATCACCTTCGCGGTCGGGACGGATCCCGACATCAACACGGTGAACGTCCAGAACCGCGTCTCGCTCGCCAACCCGAAGCTGCCGGAAGAGGTGCGCCGGCAGGGCCTGACGGTCAAGAAGAAGTCGTCGTCGATCCTGCAGGTCGTCAGCGTCTACTCGCCGGACCAGAGCAAGGACAACCTGTTCCTGTCGAACTACGCGACCATCAACCTGCTCGACAACATCAAGCGCCTGCGGGGGGTGGGCGATGCCTTCCTGTTCGGCGGGCTCGACTACAGCATGCGTGTCTGGCTGGACACCGACCGGCTGACGAGCCTCGGGCTCACGCCGAACGACGTGATTGCAGCGATCCAGGGACAGAACATCCAGGCGGCGGTGGGCCGCGTCGGCGCCCAGCCGATGACCGACGACCAGCTCTTCCAGCTCAACATCCAGACGCAGGGCCGCCTCGTCACCGTCGAGGAGTTCGAGCACATCGTCGTGCGCGCCAACCCGGACGGCTCCTTCGTGCGCATCCGGGACCTCGGCAGCGTGGAGCTCGGCGCCAAGACGTCGGACTCGCAGGGTCGCTTCAACGGCGGACCGGGCGCGCTGATGGCCATCTTCCTCGCGCCGGGCGCGAATGCCCTCGCGGTCGCGCAGAGTGTCGATGACTACATGCAGCGCGCGGCGAACAGCTTCCCTGCCGGCGTCGCCTACAAGGTCACCTATGACTCGACGAGCTTCGTCGAGCAGAGCATCACCGAGGTGGTGCACACGCTGATCGAGGCCTTCGTGCTGGTCGTCATCGTGGTGTATCTGTTCCTCGGCAACCTGCGGGCGACGCTGATTCCGCTGATCGCCGTTCCGGTGTCGCTGATCGGCACCTTCGCGGTCATGCTCGCGCTAGGCTTCTCCGCGAACATGGTCTCGCTGCTCGCACTCGTGCTCGCGATCGGCATCGTCGTCGACGACGCGATCGTGGTCGTGGAGAACGTCGAGCGGATCATGGCGGAGCACCCGGAGCTCTCGCCCACGCAGGCCGCCAAGAAGGCCATGGGCGAGATCACCGCGCCGATCCTCGCCATCACCCTGGTGCTGCTGTCGGTGTTCGTGCCGGTGGCCTTCATTCCCGGCATCACCGGCCAGCTCTACCAGCAGTTCGCGGTCGCCGTGTCGGTGTCGATGGTGATCTCGGCGATCAACGCCCTCACCCTCTCGCCGGCTCTCTGCGCGGTGTTCCTCAGGCCGCACCACGGGCCGCCGAAGGGCCTGATGCGCTACGTCCTCGGGACGATCGACCGCGCGACCAACGGTTACGCGGCGGTGACGAAAATCCTGGTGCGCCGCGCCGGGCTGTCGCTCGTCGCGCTGGCCGCGGTGTTCGTGGCGGTGGGCTGGCTGTTCAAGGCCACGCCGACAGGGTTCCTGCCCGACGAGGACCAGGGCGCCTTCTTCCTCGAGGCACAGCTTCCGGAAGGCTCATCGGTGAACAGCACCACGAAGGTCGCCGAGCGCATCGAGCAGATCCTGCTCGCGACGCCCGGTATTGCGGACGTGAGCACCGTCGTCGGGTACAGCACGCTCGACTCGCTGAACAAGTCGAACGCCGCCTACTACATCGTCCTGCTGAAGTCCTTCGACGAGCGGAAGGCCGCAAGCGAGTCGGTCCACGCCATCCTCGCGCGGCTGCGCGCCGAGTTTCGGTCGTTCCCGCACGCCAACGTGTTCGCCTTCAACGTGCCGCCCATCATCGGCCTCGGCACCGGCGGCGGCTTCGAGTACCAGCTCGAGGACCTGCGTGGCGGCTCGGCGACCGACCTCGCCGCGGTCGCGCGCGGACTGGTCCTGGCTGCCAACCAGGACCCGAAGCTGAGCGCGGTGTTCACCTCCTATGCCGCGAACACCCCGCAGCTCTATCTAGACATCGACCGCAACAAGGTGCAGACGCTCGGCGTTGCCGTGTCCGACGTCTTCAATGCCCTGCAGGCAACCCTCGGCGGCTTCTACACCAACGACTTCAACCTGTTCGGCCGGACCTGGCAGGTCAACGTCCAGGGCGAGAGCGCCGACCGCGACGAAGTCCCGGACATCTACCGGATCCACGTCAAGAACCGCGACGGGAAGATGGTGCCCCTGCGCTCACTGGCCGAAGTGAAGGTCATCCTCGGCCCGCAGACGATCGGGCGTTACAACAACTACCGCAGCGTCACGCTGATGGGCGGGCCGGCGGCTGGTGTGAGCTCGGGCGAGGCACTGTCGGCAATGGAGGCGGTTTCGGCGAAGACCCTGCCAGACGGCTACACGTTCGAGTGGACCGGCACCGCGCTGCAGGAGAAGCAGGCGGCCGGGCAGACCGGGATGATCCTCGGCTTGGCGGTGCTCTTTGCCTACCTTTTCCTCGTCGCGCTGTACGAGAGCTGGACCATCCCGGTGCCGGTGCTGCTGTCCGTGTCGGTCGGCGTGGCGGGCGCGATGGCGGCGCTCTGGATCGCCGGTCTCGACAACAACGTCTACGCCCAGATCGGCATCGTGGTGCTGATCGCGCTCGCGGCGAAGAACGGCATCCTCATCGTGGAGTTCGCCAAGGAGCGGCGCGAGCACGGTTTGTCGATCGTCGACGCGGCGGTCGAGGGCGCGCGCACGCGATTCCGCGCGGTGATGATGACGAGCTTTGCCTTCATCGCCGGGCTGCTGCCGCTCGTGGTCGCGGAGGGCGCGGCGATGCTGAGCCGCCGCGGCGTGGGCACCGCCGTGTTCGGCGGGATGATCGCCGCGTCCGCGATCGGCATCTTCCTGATCCCGCCGCTTTACGTCGTGTTCCAGCGGATGCGGGAGAAGATTCGGGGCGAGGCGGCGGCGCGGCCACGCGGCGCGGAGGCGTAGGGCGGCAGGAGGCCCTGCCTGGGGCCGAACAATCGCGCCGGGCGCGGCGCTCCTACCAACGGGAATCGCGGCAAGAATGCCGCTCCTACCGGCCCGTGCGTTTGCGATGCGTGGTAGGAGCGCCTTTAGGCGCGATTGCTGATGGGAGCCCGCCCTCGGGCCGATCCAGTCAGCTCTTCACCAGCGTCCAGATCCCGATCGCGATGAACCCCACGCCGGCGACGACGTGGAGTAGCTTCGGGCTGACGTGCTCCGCGAGCCAGCCGCCTGCGAGCACCCCGAGCGCCGAGGTGGCGATCAGCGCCAGCGACGCGCCGACGAACACGGTCAGCTTGCTGACCTCCTTGTCGGCCGCGAACAACAGGGTCGCGAGCTGCGTCTTGTCGCCGAGCTCGGCGATGAAGACGGTGGTAAAGACGGCGGTCAGCACCTTCAGATCGATGGGCACGGTGGTCACTCCAAGAAATTCCTGAACGCCTCTGCGCCGGCACGCCGCGGCTGTCAATCCACCGGGGCCGCCGTGGTTGAAAAGCTGGCGGTGGGCGCCATGTCGGTGCGGCAGGATACCGAAACCGCGCCCGACCGGGGGAAACCGATCGTCATGGAGCTCATCGCCGAATCCTTTCTCGCCGCCGACAGTGCCAGCGACGTCCGCGACGCCGTCCGGCAGCGGCTGGAGCGCACCAACGGGCGCAGCATGGTCGCCCTGGAGGTCGCACTCACCTGGGATTCCGCCAGCGCCCGGCACACCGACGTGTACGTGGCGCCGAAGATCAACCTCTGGCGCGACCTGTCGTCGCCGATCCTCGAGGCCGGGCTGGTCGGCAAGCCGGTCGGCGGCACCTGGCAGCACCACTTCGCCGCGGGCGAGCTGGTCGCCCCCTACGCCGAGCGCGACTGCCTGCTCATCCCCGGCCAGCGGTTCAACCGGCGCCTGCGCCGGGGCAGCTACGTGGAGCCGCGCGCGGGGCGGTTCTATCCGAAAGGGTTCATCGGCGGCGTCAGGGACATCTATCCCGAGGACCACACGCCGTTCCGCGTCGCGGCCGTCGAGGGCGAGGAGCTCCGGGTCGAGCTGAACCATCCCCTCGCCGACCGTCCCACGGCAGTGAGCACGGTGATCCTCGATGCCTGGGAGACCGGCAGCGAGCGCGGCGGGCTCTGCCACGACCTCGCAGCCATGGTGACCGACAACGGCCCCGGCATGCAGGCACGATGGCGTGATCAGCCGACCGACTTCTGGTCCGACGTGCCGTTCATCCGGATGGCCGCCGGCCCCGACGACGAGTTCTACGAGAAGCCGCGGCTGGTCGACCACCTCGACCGCACCGCGACCCGGCAGATCGAGATGCTGTATGGCCGGCTGCTGCCGCGCGGCGGCCACATCCTGGACCTGATGACCAGCTGGAAGTCGCACCTGCCGGCCGCCCTCGCGCCAATGCGCGTCGCCGGCCTCGGCATGAACCTCGCCGAGCTGGAGGCCAACGCCGTGCTCGCCGAGCGGGTCGTACAGGACCTCAATCTCGACCCCACCCTGCCCTTCGCCGATGCGAGCTTCGACGGCGCGGTCTGCACAGTGTCGGTGGAGTACCTGGTGAAGCCCTTCGAGGTGTTCGCCGAGATCGCCCGCGTGCTGAAGCCGGGCGCCCGCTTCGTCGTCACCTTCTCGAACCGCTGGTTCCCGCCCAAGGTGATCAACATCTGGCAGGGCTGCCACGAGTTCGAGCGCATGGGCATCGTGCTCGAGTACTTCCTGCGCAGCGGCTGCTTTGCCAGCCTCGAGACTTTCTCCCTGCGCGGCCTGCCGCGGCCGGAGGACGATAAGTACGCCGGCCAGTTCCCGCTGTCTGATCCGGTCTATGCGGTGTGGGGGGAACGCCGGTGAGCAACGGCATCGACCCGTACGCCTACATGCAGCAGGTCGCCGGTGTCCTCGACCGGCTCGACGACCGCGCGCGGATCAATACGATCCTCGACGAGCTGGAGTACCTGTACGAGGTGCTGGATCCGGAGCTGCAACCGCTGGCCGACGGCCTCATCGAGCGGCTGCGCCGGCGGCTCGACCAAGTGCCGTGACCTCTGCCGCACACGCCTATTCCCTGCGCCGCATCAACCCTCTCGAGGGCGTGGTGCAGGTGCTGGAGCGGGATGCCGCGCGCGCGATCAGCCGCGACGGCGTCGACTGGGAGATCCAGGTCGAGACCGAGAGTCCCAACACCCTCTGGGGCAGTCTCAATGCCGGCAGGATCGCGCGGCGGTTCTTCCGCTTCGGCACGTGGTCCCGGCGGCGCGGCCTGTGGCGCGTGCCCGTCAACCCGATGCTCAACGTCGGCGAGATGATCGAGGAATCGGACGAGCTGGTCGCAGCGCTGCAGGCCAGGCTCGACCAGTTGCCGTTCCCACCGGTCGACCGCTTCGAGCTATGGCTTCTGGACGCGCAGGCCCTGCCCCTGGCGTTGCTGGCCACGACCGACGAGCCGCAACGCATCGGGGACCTGCGACCGCCGCCCTGGCAGGCGGCACCGCTGACCGAGCACGGCTTCCGGTCGACCGTGCTCGACGGCGAGCCCATGCGCGCGGGCGAGGCCGCGAACCCGCGGCGCCATGCTGCAGCGGTGGAGACGCTGATTCGGCAGACCGCCGGCGGCAACCCCGTGCAGCAGTGGTTCGAGCGAACGCCGGAGGGCGGTGGCCGGGGGCTGCCGCACCGCACCCCCGCGGCGCTGGCCGGCCGGAGCCTCCCCGCGGAGCAGTTCCCCGAGCTGCCGTGGCGGACAGACTGGGCCTCCGAACGGGACGCGGCGCTGATGGCCGACTATGTCGCCTGGTCGGCACCGCGCCTGCTCACCCTGCACGGGCTGACCGACGCGACCCGCGCCGCCCTCGAATCGGCGGCGCGGCACCAGGCCGAGGCGGTCGACGCGCTGTTCCCACTCTACCCGCGCATTCTCGACCGGGGCCTGATCGATGCCGCGCGCGTCGAAGCTCGACTGCGGCGCGCGGCCGCGGAGGTGTCGTAGGTCGGGTGGAGTGCAGCGACACCCGACGACAAGAATAGGATCGCGGCTGTTTGTCGGGATTCGCGGTGCTCATCCCGACCTACAGGACTGACCTGGCTGGCCGGAGCCGGGTGGCCGCGAGCAGCGCACAGGGATGGGCGCGGTAGCGAGTGGATCCTGGATGATCCATCGATCGGCGAGCGGCTCCCGGCGCAAGGCCCGCCCCTGGCGGTGCGGCACCGGTAGAATCAGGCACCTTTACGACGGATCCGGATCCATGCCCCAGTTAGCGAACACCTTCGACCACTCGAGCCCAGAGCGTCTCGGCGTGCTGCTGGTGAACCTCGGCACCCCCGAGGCACCGACGCGCGCGGCGGTGCGCCGCTACCTCAGGGAGTTCCTGTGGGACCCGCGCGTCGTCGAGGTACCGCGGCCGCTGTGGTGGCTCATCCTGAACGGCGCGATCCTCAACGTCCGCCCGAGCCGCTCCGCGCACGCCTACAGCACCGTCTGGACCGCGGACGGCTCGCCGCTGCTCGTCAACTCGCGCGAGCAGCAGGGCGCATTGCAGGTCGCCCTGGAAGAACGCCTGCCGGGCCCCGTGAGCGTCGCGCTCGGCATGCGGTACGGCGAGCCGTCGGTCGCGAGCGCGCTGCGGGAACTGC
>Ga0316613_10002381_pt1 | contig 12138 bp, 11 predicted proteins | sample OWC_soil_day10_C_2_FD_207647 | JGI IMG/M metagenome (GOLD analysis project Ga0316613, IMG submission 207647) | Wetland soil microbial communities from Old Woman Creek delta, Ohio, United States - OWC_soil_day10_CT_b | ecosystem: Environmental > Terrestrial > Soil > Wetlands | place: USA: Ohio...
CGGCTGGGAGATTCCGGTGCCACGCGCCTCGATGTTCGCCTGGGCGCCGCTGCCGGAGCGGTTCAAGTCGCTCGGCAGCCTGGAATTCTCCAAGCTGTTGATCGAGAAGGCGGAGGTGGCGGTCGCCCCCGGTGTCGGCTTTGGCGAGCAGGGCGACGACTATGTTCGTATCGCTCTCGTTGAGAACGAGCAGCGAATTCGTCAGGCGGCGCGGGGACTTCGTCGATTCTTCGACACGGCCGATGAAACCATGCATAACTACGCGCCGGTCGGCCCGAGCCGCTGACCCACGCCTCACCACACCTGAAGACAGAGAGTTTCGAAAAGCACCATGGGTAAACCGCTTCGCCTCGGCATCGCCGGTCTCGGGACCGTCGGCGCGTCCGTCGTTCGTATCGTTCAGTCCAATTTCAGCACGTTGGCGCTGAGAGCGGGACGGCCGGTGACGATCACGGCGGTGTCGGCGCGTGACCGCAAGCGCGACCGGGGTGTCGATGTCGGCGGCTTCACCTGGTACGACGATCCCGTGGCCATGGTCGCTGATCCGAATGTCGACGTGGTGATCGAACTGATCGGTGGCGCTGCCGGCGCCGCCGACACTCTGGTGCGCGCCGCGCTGGCCGCTGGCAAACCGGTGATCACCGCCAACAAGGCGCTGCTCGCCCGCCACGGCGTCGAGCTTGCCCGCCTTGCTGAGGCGGCTGGCCTGTCGATCGGCTTCGAGGCGGCGGTGGCCGGCGGCATTCCGGTGATCAAGACGCTGAAGGAAAGCCTGGCCGGCAACACCGTCACTGGCATCGTCGGGATCTTGAACGGCACCTGCAACTACATTCTGACGCGGATGGAGAAGGAACAGCTGTCCTTCGATACCTGTCTTGCCGAGGCGCAACGGCTTGGCTATGCCGAAGCCGATCCGACCTTCGACGTGGGTGGCTTCGACACCGCCCACAAGCTCGCCATCCTGACCAGCCTTGCCTTCGGCACCGAGATCGATGCCGACGCCATCTATGTCGAGGGCATCACGTCGATCTCGCTCGACGACATCAAGGCGGCCGATGAACTTGGCTACCGCATCAAGCTGCTGGGCGTCGCCCGCCGCACCGACACCGGCATCGAGGCGCGGGTCAATCCGGCCATGGTGCCGAAGAAGTCGGTGGTGGCCCAGACCTCCGGTGTTCTCAACGCCGTCGCCTTTGATGGCGACGCGCTCGGCGAAGTGGTGCTGGTCGGCCCCGGTGCGGGCGGTAACGCCACGGCTTCGTCGGTGATCGCCGACATTGTCGACGCGGCGCGCGGCCATCGGACGCCGGTGTTCGGTCTGCCGGTGAACGAGCTCATGCCCTACCAGAAGGCCGAGATACAGGCGCACAAGGGGGGCTACTACGTTCGCCTCTCCGTCTACGATCGACCCGGTACCTTCGCCGGAATCGCCAAGAGCATGGCCGATCGCGACATCTCGCTCGAATCCATCGTCCAGCGCCGCCGGCTGGCCGACGACGACGCGCCCGGCCATACCGGCGCGCCACAGCCGGTGGTCCTCATCACCTATTCCACCCTTGAAACGCAGATCCGCGCCGCCCTCGAGGCGATCGAGGCGGCTGGCCACATTGCTGAAAAGCCGACGTTGATCCGCATCGAAAGCCTGTGAGCGCCCTGTCGGGCGTTCGACAATTTCCAGGCTCGCTCGCGGGGAAGCTGCTATCGACTTTTTGCATGTCTATTGGACGAGCGGCCGAACAATGCCGGTAAATGGCGGTATTTCGCCAAGTATCCAAGATGCTGCGAGTTGGCGGCATGGTTAATCCGGGCGTCGACCATCCGTATTGCGTCCTATGGCGCATTGACCTCTCTCGTCCGTTCTTCCTACCTCGCTAAGTATCGACCGGGTTTCCTCCCCGTTCGCGCGCGGCATCCAAGACCTCCCTAGCCGCCGTGACGAATTCGGTCGGCTGTCCGAACCGCGGGTTATTTCATGTCGCAAAAATTCTCCAATTCCCTTGATCGCATTCTGACCCTGGAGGTTGTTCGGGTTACCGAACGCACAGCCATCGCCGCTGCCCGCCAGCGTGGCCACGGTGACGAGCACGCTGCCGACCAGGCGGCTGTGGATGCCATGCGCTCCGAGCTCAACCAGTTGCCGGTTCACGGCACGATCATGATCGGCGAAGGCGAGCGCGACGAGGCGCCGATGCTCTACATCGGCGAGGAGGTGGGCACCGGCAAGGGACCGCGCGTCGACATCGCCGTCGATCCGCTCGAAGGCACCACGATGTGCGCCAAGAACCAGACCAATTCGCTGGCCTGCATCGCCATTGCCGAGCAGGGCGGTCTGTTGAACGCCCCCGACGTCTATATGAACAAGATCGCCATCGGCCCGGGCTTCCCGGCGGGCCTCGTCGATCTCGACGCCACGCCGACCGACAACATTCGCGCCCTGGCCAAGGCCAAAGGCGTGCCGGTGTCGGCGATCACCGCCTGCATTCTCGACCGGCCGCGCCATGCCCGGCTGATCGACGAGGTGCGCGGGCTTGGCGCGTCCATCCGTCTGATCGGCGATGGCGATATCGCCGGTATCATCCAGACCACCGACCCGGAAGAGACCAGCATTGATATCTACCTTGGCGTCGGCGGCGCGCCCGAAGGCGTGCTGGCGGCGGCGGCGTTGCGCTGCCTCGGCGGCCAGATGCAGGCTCGGCTGATGATCAATCGGCCCGAGCAGGTCGAGCGCGCTCGACGCATGGGCATCGTCGACGTCAACAAGAAGTTCACGATGGAAGAAATGGCGCAGGGCGACGTGCTATTCGCCGCCACTGGGGTCACCAAGGGCAACCTGCTCGACGGCGTACGCTTCAAGGCTGGCAAGATCATCACCGACACGGTGGTGATGCGCTCCTGGACCGGTACCGTCCGCCGGATCAAGGCCGAGCACGTCGACCGCGCCAGGGGCGACGTCATCTGATCTTGGCCGTCTGGACCATGCGAACGGGGCGCTCCTGCCGGGGCGCCCCGTCGTCATTCCGGAGTGTTCTGGCCAGAGCGTTCGGGATAATTCCCGCTGCCCTTATGCGGGAATTTCACGATCCGGCGGCCGCGTCCAGCTCCGACGCGATCCGGCGCAGGGCGTCGACCAGCACCTCCGACGTCTGGGCGCCGGAGATGGCGAACTTGTTTTCCACGATGACGGTCGGCACGCCGGTAATGCCGACGCTGCTGGCGTGGGCGATGTCGGCCTTCACCGCCGCAAGGTCCGTTCCATCCTCGAGCTTCATGGTTACTTCGTCACCGTCGAGCCCGATCTCTTCGGCGGCGGCGACGAGGGTATCTGTGACCGCAAGGTCGGCGCCCTCCTCGAAGAACAACGAGAACAGCCGCTCGAGCATGGCGTCGCCGAGACCCTCGGCCGCCGCCCAACGGACGAGGCGATGGGCATCAAGGGTATTGGGCATCTTCTCGATGAGATCGAAGGCGTAGCTGATACCGACGTCGGCGCCGAGGCTGAACAGTCGGGCGTGCGCCTCGTCAAGCGCATCGGCACTGCCGAACTTGCCGATGATGTAGTCCTCGCGCTCGATACCGTCTTCGGGAATGGTCGGATCGAGCTGGAAGGGGCGGTAGCGGACTTCGATATCGACGTCGTCGAGTTCGGCAATCGCTGCGTCAAGGCGGCGCTTGCCGAGGAAGCACCAGGGACAGACGACATCGACGATGACGTCGAGATGGAGCTTGGGCTTCTGCATGGGCACTCCCCGAAAATCACCCGCTCGCTGGCGGCGTCGGTCATCCTACCACCGATTACGGACGAGGGCGGACACGGACTCGACCAATGTTTGATGGCGGAGGGACGCGGTGCCCCTATACATAACGGCTGGTTATAGAGGACCCGACGTGATCGAGAACCGCATCAAGCATAGGCATCTGAGTTCCTTTGTGGAAGTCGCCCGCCTGAAAAGCATTGGCAAGGCGGCGATATCGCTGTCCATCAGCCAGCCGGCGGTGTCGAAGACCATCCGCGAACTCGAGGAAATTCTCGGCGTCGCGCTGTTCGACCGCAGCCATCGCTCGGTGGTCCTTTCCTATTATGGTGAGGTGTTCCTGCGCTTTGCCGGCGCGTCGATTGCCGCGCTGCGCCAGGGCGTCGAATCGGTCGAGCTGGCGTTGAAGCAGGGGGCGTCGATCATCCGGGTGGGCGCGCTCGCTTCGGCTTCGTCGCGCGTTCTGCCGGAGGCGGTATCGCGTTTCCTGGTCGCCAACGTTGGAACGACACCGCAGATCATAACCGCCGACAATACTTCCATCCTCCATCAGGTGAGGGGTGGTGAGCTCGATTTTGCGCTGGGGCGCATGGGCTCGCCTGCCAGCATGGTCGGCCTTGCCTTCGAGCATCTCTATACCGAGCGCGTTGCGGTGGTCGCCCGGCGGGAGCATCCGCTGTTTGCCCAAGGGGCGGGGCTGGGGCACCTATCCGACTACGTGGTGCTGGTGCCACCACCGGGCTCGATCATCCATGACCATGCCGTCGAGCTGTTGATCCGCCTCGCCGTCGGGCCGCAGCTCCGGCACATCGATACGGTATCGACGGTGTTCGGCCGGGCGTTCACGACCACCAGCGATGCCATCTGGATCGCCCATTATGGCGAGGTGGTCGGCGATCTTGCCGCCGGCACGCTGCGCGAGCTGCCGGTCGACACCTCCGACACCTTCGGTCCGCTCGGGCTCATCGTCCGGTCCGGGGCACAACTTTCGCTGAGTGCGGAACTCATGATGGCCGCCATCCGCGAGGTGGCGGGCGAGGTGAGAGCCGAGAGCGAGCGCTGAGCTGTCGGCGTATTCCAGAGCAAAAGTCGATCGGGCGGAAGCAGAATTTTGCTCTTTCCCAGTCGTCGACCGGATGCCTTAGAGCGCTGTTCGATCTGATTGAATCAGATCGGCGCTCTAAGGTCTTGTTTAGGAAACATCATCCTCTCGATCCTCGGTTCACTCCGGTCGGATGACGCCTTAGCCGGCTCGAATCAGTCGTACCGCTTCATCACGGCCGAACAGATAGAGCAGCAGCCGAAGCGCCTCTCCGCGCGAGCCGGCGAGGCCGGCGTCGCGGGCGAGCAACAACGCGGCGTCATCGCGCGCCGTCTCCATCAGGCCGCCATGGTGCTCGGCACGGACGAAGCGGAAGCCGGGCAGGCCGCTCTGACGGGTGCCCAGCAGCTCGCCGCCGCCTCTCAGCTTCAGGTCCTCCTCGGCGATGCGGAAACCGTCGTCGGTGTCGCGCATCACTTTCAGGCGCGCCTTCGCGGTCTCGCCGAGCGGTCCCTTGTAGAGCAGCACGCAGGCCGACGACTTGTCGCCACGGCCGACTCGGCCGCGCAACTGATGCAACTGGGCGAGGCCGAAGCGTTCGGCATGCTCGATCACCATGATGGTGGCATCCGGCACGTCGACGCCCACCTCGATCACCGTGGTGGCCACCAGGATATGTGCCTCGCCGGCCTTGAAGCGGCCCATGGCGGCGTCCTTCTCTGCGGCCTTCATGCGGCCATGGACGAGGGCCACGTCGTCGCCGAAATACTGCCGGAGGTCGGCATAGCGCTCCTCGGCGGCCGCCAGGTCGATGCTTTCGCTTTCCTCGACCAGTGGGCACACCCAGTAGATCTTGGCCCCCTCGAGGCGGATGGCCGAGCCGATGCGTTCGACGATCTCGCCGATGCGGTCCTGCGACACGGTGACGGTGGCGATCGGTTTGCGCCCGGCCGGCTTCTCGGTCAGGCGGGAGACGTCCATGTCGCCGAAGTAGGCGAGCATCAGCGTGCGGGGGATCGGCGTCGCCGTCATGACCAGCAGATCGGTCGTCGGGCCCTTGGCCGACAGCGCCAGCCGTTGGTGGACGCCGAAGCGGTGTTGTTCGTCGACGACGGCCAGCGTCAGGTTGCGGAACTCGACGGCCGATTGAAACAGCGCATGGGTGCCGACGACGATATCGACCTCGCCGGCAGCGATGCGCTCCAGCGTTTCGCGCCGTCCCTTCGCCCGGTCGGCACCGGTGAGGAGAGCGAGGCGGAGGCCAGCCGCTTCCGCCAGGGCTGCCATGGAGTGGGCGTGCTGGCGGGCGAGCAATTCGGTCGGTGCCATGATCGCCACCTGGCCGCCCGCTTCGACAGCCGCCGCCGCTGCGAACAGGGCCACCATGGTCTTTCCAGAGCCGACATCGCCCTGGATGAGCCGGACCATGCGCGAGGGCGCCGAGAGATCGGCGACCGCGTCGGCAATGGCCGCCTCCTGTGACACCGTGAGGCGAAAGGGCAGGGCGGCGCGCAGCCGGCCGGCGATGCTGCCGGTCGGCAGACGAGGGCGGCTCACCACCCCCTTCAGTTGTCGCCTGACAAGCGCGAGGGCGAGCTGGTTGGCGAGCAACTCGTCATAGGCAAGACGGGTGAGCGCTGGGCTCGGCTGATCGTCGTTCGTCTCGGCGGCTTCGGGCTTGTGAAGGCTCCGCAGCGCCTCGGCGAAGGACGGCCAGCCCTCGCGGCGCAGATGCGCCTCGTCGAGCCATTCCGGCAGCGTCGGCAGATGCGAGAGCGCCGCTTCGGCGAGACGACCGATCAGGCGACCACCGATGCCCTCGGTCATTGGGTAGACCGGCTCGAGGCGCGGCAGCCTGTCGGCCTCGGCCTCCGGCACTACATGGTCGGGATGGCTCATCTGCGGCGCGCCGTTGAACCGTTCGACGCGGCCGGAGACAAGCACCGTCTCGCCGACCGGATAGAGTTTCTCCAGCCAGCCCTTGTCGGCGCGGAAATAGGTGACGGTCAGCTCGCCGCTGTCGTCGTGGACGGTGATGCGGTAGGGCGCCCGCGATTGCGGCGGTGTTGGGCGGTGACGGTCGACGTGCACGCGCAAAGTGACGATCGTCCCTTCCGGCGCCAGGTCGATCACCGTCTCGAGGCTGCGATCGATGAGGCCGGTCGGGATGTGGAACAGGAGGTCGAGGACCACCGCGCCACGCGCCGCCTCGCCGCCGGGTCCAACCAGCTTTTCGAGCTTGGGTGCCGTGCGTGGGCCAACGCCGGGAAGTGAGGTGAGCGGCTGGAAGAGCGGATTAAGAAGGTCGGGACGCATGGGGCGATGTTAGGGCATCCGCCCGAAAAGTTGCAGACTTTTTGGACAGGCGGATGCGCAGGAGAGATCATCCGCCCGAAATGTCGCTGGCTTCTCGGCCAACTGCCAAGCTGTTCACCCTACAAAAAAACCGGACGCCCGAGGGCGTCCGGAAAGAGGGTCGGCGCAATAGCCGGTGGCTCAGAAAAGCAGTGCCTTTAAAAGGACGGTCGGCCGGCTGAATGAGTGCCGTGACCGCCGACTTTCTAGCTCGCGCGGGTGAGGGTTTTGTGACGGCCGGCGCATGGCGCGCATCAGCCAGACCTTCACCGCTGCTCGACAGCGGCGGCGTGAGCGGCTATGTCGGAACAATCCCTCGTCTTTTTGCGTTCAGATACAATGATCGTCGACAGCCATTGCCACCTCGATTTTCCAGATTTCGCCGACGAGACCGACGCGCTGATCGCCCGGGCGGCGGCGGCCGACGTGCGGCTGATGGTGACGATCGGCACGCGTATCCGTGACTTCAGCAAGGTGCGGGCCATCGCCGAAGCGCACCGTCAAGTCTACTGCACGGTCGGAACCCATCCGCACGAAGCGGAGAAGGAGGCGGCCGTCGGCATCGACGAGCTGGTCGCGCTCGCCTCCCATCCCAAGGTGATCGGCATTGGCGAAGCCGGGCTCGATTACTTCTATGATTCCGCGCCGCGCGACGTGCAGGTCGAGGTGTTTCGCCGGCATATCGCGGCCGCGCGGATCACCGGTTTGCCGCTCTGCATCCATTCGCGGGATGCCGATGCCGACATGATTGCCATTTTGGAGGAGGAAACCGGCAAGGGCGCCTTCCCGATCCTGCTGCATTGCTTCTCGTCCGGCCGCGAGCTGATGGTGCGGGCAACGGCGCTCGGCGCCTTCGTCTCCTTTTCCGGCATTCTGACGTTCAAGCGCTCCGACGACCTGCGGGAAATCGCTCGCGACGTGCCGATGGACCGCCTGCTGGTCGAGACCGACGCGCCCTATCTGGCGCCGTTGCCCTGGCGTGGCAAGCGCAACGAGCCGGCCTATGTGGCGCATACGGCGAAGGTGCTTGCCGAGGTGAAGGGCGTCACGCCTGCCGAGATGGCTGGGACGACGACGGCCAATTTCGCCCGGCTGTTCACCAAGGTGCCGCGCGAGGCCTTCGCGTCATGACCGAGCGCATGCGTTTCACCATCCTCGGCTGCGGCGCCTCGCCCGGCGTGCCGCGCATCGGCAACGACTGGGGGGCCTGCGATCCCAAAGAGCCGCGCAACCGTCGCCTGCGCTCGTCGCTAATGGTCGAGCGGATCGGCGGGGATGGCGGCGTCACGCGCATCATCGTCGATACCGGTCCCGATTTCCGCGAGCAGGTGCTGCGGGCGGGCGTCGGCGAGGCGAACGCCGTGCTGTACACCCACGCGCACGCCGACCACATCCACGGCATCGACGAACTGCGGCAGTTCTTCCACAACAGCGGTCACCGCGTGCCGGTCTATGTCGACGCGGAGACGGCGGTCCGCCTCAAGGAGGCCTTTGGGTATTGTTTTGAAACGCCAATGGGCTCCGGCTATCCGCCTGTTGTCGTCGAACATCGTGTCGAGGTCGGCGTGGCTTTTACCGTGGATGGCAAGGGTGGCCCGATCACGGTGATGCCTTACGCGCAGACGCACGGCGATATCCAGAGCATCGGCTACCGCTTCGGCGGTTTTGCCTATTCGTCCGACGTCAGCGCCATTCCCGAGGATACCTGGCCGCACCTCAAGGGTCTCGGCGTGTTTGTCGTCGATGCGCTGCGCTATCGGCCGCACGTCAGCCATTTCTCGGTGGATCAGGCGATCGAAGCGGGCCGCCGTACCGGTGCGGGCCTCATTGTTCTCACCCATATGCATCACGACCTCGACTACCGGACGCTCGTTGCCGATCTGCCGGCCGGGGTCGTGCCGGCCTTTGACGGCATGGTGATCGAGGATGGCGTGGTCGTCGGTCCCGCCAAATGAGGCGAAATATGACGACGTTACGGAAAGTTGGTGGCCGCGCCACGATTCCGCCATCCACTTAAATTTGCCTGAAATGCTCATAAAGAAATTCTGTTGCGTTTCCAGCCTTTTGCATGGCTGGTTTGTCCTGCTGGCCTTGGTGCCTCTACGACGAAAGTATATAAAAACGGACAAGGCGATGACGCCGCCAACCCATCGTGGCGGGTGAAATCTTTGCCGATCCGTATCGTTGAGAGAAGTGAAAGCCATGTTTGGTCCGCTAAAGAAGGTCGCCCGCGCCCTGCACGTTCCGTCCACCGAGGAGCGCGAGATGCAGTACCTGAGCGCCGCTGGTGACCGCATCGAGCTCGAGTATCGCCAGCGCGAGATCGACCGTGGTCTGTTCCGGCGCGGCCCCTACGGCCTCTGAGCCCCGATGGCCGGCCCGCAAGGCGGGGCGGAAAAATTGCGACATGCCAAGCGCTCCCTGGTCCAAAAGACCGGAGCGCTTTTGTCATTTCGGGGGCGCGCTGTTCATTGCTTGGTGCCACGAAACTTTATCTGAAGGCTGCCTATACTTATTCTTCAGACCGATTCTCATCTGATGCATGGCGGCTTTGCGGTATCCGCACTGGTACGATCAGCAAAAATATCTATGTTGATATCTGCAAGAGCAATGAAATGAACGCCGGAGCGATGATGATCCCGGCGGCACCCAGAGAAAGGATGCAGCTATGTTTGCCAACCTGAGAAAGGCCATCCGCTCCATCAGCGCCACCGAGCGTGAAGTGGCTTACCTCAACGACGCCGGTGACCGTATCGACCTTGAACTGCGTCAGCGTGAAGTGGATCGCGGCCTGTTCCGTCGCAACCGGAATCTCGGTCTCTGATTTAAGGGGCTGATAGAAAACAAAAATTGCTGGCGCATTCTGGCGCCGGCTAATGGCGAGATGAAGATGCGCCGGGAATCCCGGGGCCGGCGTCTCACGTGCAGAATATCCTGACCTGATGAAGATGAGCGCCCGCATGGCTTGACCGCCAGGGCGCTTTTGTCGTTTTCGGCACCGCCGTTCATCGGTTGCTGGCCTGAGGTCTTGTCCGGCTTTTGCCGCGGCGTCACGCCGCGGTCGGGCGTTCACATGCAGTGCGGCGTCGTTTGTCTCGGTTAACGGCCGATTAAGCTTTTCCTGGGTCGGCGAAGTCGAGTGAAGATCCTCTGAACTCGAGCGAAAGAAAATCTGTTGAGACCAATTCACAGAGCGCATGCGCGTCATGCAACAATCGATCTGGTCGAAAGAACAGAATGTATTATGTTCATTGGTGTCAGGACAGAGGAACGGATCGCTGGGTCCTGAAGAAAACCGGCGGTTCGTGGATCGAAAGGAAGACAAAATGTTCACTCAGCTTCGCAAGGCTGCCCGCGCTCTCCGTCCCGCTACCGCTTCTGAGCGCGAGATCGCCTACCTCAACGATGCCACCGACCGCATCGACCTCGAGTACCGCCAGCGCGCCGTCGACCGTGGGATGTTCCGCAATGCCGGCTTCTGATCGTCGCCACGTCGATCCCGTCATCGGGATCGCCCGCCAGTTGCCCCGGACCACGAGCCGCAGGCTCGAAGACGGTCCGGCCCCCAGAGGTTTGTGAAACCCGGCCTCCGCGCCGGGTTTCTTTTTATCTGACCATCCTCCGAGCCGTCAGGCCTCGGTTTTGGCTTCCTGCCAGAGCGCTTCCATTTCCTGAAGCGTCGCGTCGGCCGGCCGCCGCCCGGCTTCGCCGAGCTTTCGCTCGATGTAGGAAAAGCGCTTCCTGAATTTCTCGTTGGTTGCCCGCACCGCCGCTTCCGGATCGATGTCGAGATGGCGACCGAGATTGGCGAGCGCGAACAGCACGTCGCCGAGTTCGGCTTCGACGGCTCGCCGCGAGTCCCGACCGTCCGGTTCGTCCCGATCGGCGCGGTCGATCTCCGCCTCCAGTTCGTCGAGTTCTTCCCGGATCTTGGCCAGCACGGCGCGCGGGTCGTTCCAGTCAAAGCCAACCGTTCCAGCCTTTTGCTGCAGTTTCACCGCCCTCAACATGGGTGGCATGGCCACCGATACGGCGTCGAGCAGGCCTGCTGGCGCTTCGCCACCAAGGCGCGCTGCCTTTTCGGCTTTTTCCTCGGTCTTGATCTTCTCCCACAGTCCCTTGACCAGATGCGGCGTTCGCGCTTCTGCCGGTCCGAACACGTGCGGATGGCGGCGGATCATCTTGCGCGTCACCGCTTCCACCACGTCGGGGAAGGCGAAGACGCCTTCCTCCTCGGCCATGCGGGCATGGAACACCACCTGCAGCAGCAGGTCGCCCAACTCGTCGCAGATGTCGTGCCGATCGCCCCGGGCGATCGCCTCGGCCACCTCATAGGCTTCTTCGATGGTGTAGGGGGCGATGGTCTCGAAGGTTTGCTCGAGATCCCAGGCGCAGCCCGTCTTCGGGTCGCGCAGTCGGGCCATGATGTCGATCAGGACGGATATGTCGCGGCCGGGCTGCATGGCGGAGATTCCTTGGCGGTTCGGGGAGAATGGCGCGAGACTTCGCGCGGGGGGACGCTCGAGTCAACGTCAAATTCCGGAGCGTTCGCCGACCAGACTGAATCGTCTAGTCGGCGAGATGTGGCGCGAGGAAAGCCGGGAGTTCGCTGATGTCCGCGAGGCAGGCGTCGGCGATCGGCGCGAGCGTTGCCGTGTCACTCGTGCCGCTAAGGACGCCGATGACGAGGCCGGCACCGGCGCTGCGGCCCATGTCGATGTCATGGCTATTGTCGCCAACGACGGCGATCTCCGCCGACCGGAGGCCGAGGGCGGCAGCGAAGGCGAGGGCCATGCCGGGGCCGGGCTTCACGCCATGGCCGCTGTCGTACCCGGTAACGAAAGTGATGTGATGGGCAAGGCCGAGGTGATCCAGCATCAGTCGGATGGACGCCTCATTGTCCGACGACGCGATGCCGAGTCTCAGACCCATCGCGCGCAGTGCCGAGAAGCAGGCGTCGAGGTCGCCGATTGGCACCGAGCCGGTGGC
>Ga0316613_10002383_pt1 | contig 12130 bp, 8 predicted proteins | sample OWC_soil_day10_C_2_FD_207647 | JGI IMG/M metagenome (GOLD analysis project Ga0316613, IMG submission 207647) | Wetland soil microbial communities from Old Woman Creek delta, Ohio, United States - OWC_soil_day10_CT_b | ecosystem: Environmental > Terrestrial > Soil > Wetlands | place: USA: Ohio...
GCCGCCGCTGCTCAACCAGTCGATCATGCAGCTCAAGAACACTTCGCTGGTGTCGGTGCTGGCGCTGCCCGACCTGGTCTACCAGGGCCAGCTGATCGTCCATGAGACGTACCGGCCGCTCGAAACGTATACGCTGATCGCACTGATCTATCTGGCCATCCTGCTGCCGACGACGACGCTCGTCAAGCGACTCGAGACGCGCACTGCAATATAAACCCCGCAACTTGCCAATGGATAAGCTCATGACCGAAGCGATGATTGAAATTAACGGATTACACAAGCAGTTTGGCGACAACGTCGTGCTCAAGGGGATTTCGATGCGCGTCGCCAAAGGCACGGTGGTCGCCCTGATCGGATCGTCGGGTTCCGGCAAGTCGACGCTGCTCAGATGCATCAATCTGCTGACGATTCCCGACGCCGGATCGGTTCGCGTCGGCTCTCACGTCATGACCTATTCGGGTGATACCACCCAGCTGCCCAAGGATAGGGAGCAGGCGGCGTTTCGCGCCAATACCGGGATGGTCTTCCAGCATTTCAACCTGTTCCCGCACATGAGCGTGTTGCACAACGTGATGGAAGGCATGGTGACGGTGTTGCGCAAGCCAAAGGCGCAGGCCGAACAAGAGGCCATCGTATTGCTTGAGAAAGTCGGGCTGCGGGACAAAGCCGGTGAGTTCCCGCACTGTCTCTCGGGCGGGCAGAAGCAGCGCGTGGCGATTGCGCGTGCGCTGGCAATGCAGCCGCAGGTGATGCTTTTCGACGAGGCGACTTCAGCGCTCGACCCCGAACTGGTCGGCGAGGTGCAAGCCGTGATGCGCGCGCTCGCCGACGACGGCATGACGATGATCATCGTCACGCACGAGATTTCGTTTGCCCGGGAACTGGCCGACGAAGTCGTCTTCATGGGCGACGGCGTCGTCGTCGAAAGCGGACCGGCCAAGGACGTCATCGACAATCCCCGGCAGAGCGCGACGAGGCTGTTTTTGTCGCGCTTTAACGGCAAGTCGCCCGGCCGCGATGAGTCGCCTCGGGCCGGCCGCTGCTGAGCCGGCAGCCTATCCTTTTCAATACTGGAGTTAGCCATGTCTACTCAATCGTCCAAACGCAATGTCATGGTCGTCGGCGCCGGCAGGCTGGGGTCGGCGATCATCAGGCGCCTGCAAGCCAGCGAAAACTATGGTGTCAGCATCGCCGATCCACACCGTGAGACCTTGCAGAGGAACCGAGCGATGGGGGTTGAAGGCATCGAGCTTTGCGGAACGCAATATTTGCCGATCCTCAAAAACGCCATGCAGAACGTCTCGGCGGTGATCTGCGCGGCGCCCGATTTTATCGCCCTCGACGTCGCGCGCGCCGCGCTTGAATGCGGCTGCCATTACCTCGATGCTTCGGAGAACCCAGCGACACGCAGCCAGATCGCCGCGCTCGCCGCAGGCGCAGGGTCGGCTTTCGTCCCGGGCTGCGGGCTGGCGCCGGGTTACGTCAGTTCGTTGGCGGCCGAGGTCTTGCGCGAAGCCGGGCCGGGCGCCGAGATTACGGTCTATGTCGGTGCCTTACCGAAGCTGCGGATCAATCGCCTCGGTTACGGAAACATGTGGGGAATCGACGGCCTGATGACCGAATACACGTCGCCGTGTCGCGCCATCCGCGCTGGACAGATCGTCGATCTGTTGCCCTTGTCCGAGCTCGAGGATTTTCATTTCAAGGGAATGAAGTTCGAAGCGTTTACCACCGCCGGAACGCTCGACGATCTGGTGCAGTCGAATGCCGGTCGGGTCAATGGCCTGACCTTCAAAACGATACGTTATCCTGGCCATCTCGATTACATGAAGCTGCTGATCGACGACCTCGGCTTGGGGGCCCGCACCGCGATGCTCAAGAGTCTGCTGCTCAACGGACTGCCTAGGGTCGATGCCGACCAGCTGATCGTCTGCGTCGAAGCGCGTGCGGCAGCTGGCACCGAGCTTTCGCTTCGTCGCGAACTGCACTTCACGTCAAACGAACTGGCCGGCGGGCAATCCGAAAGCTCGGTGGCGAGCGTCTCGGCTGACCATGTCTGTTCGGTGATGGATCTGCTGTGCGGCGAAAGCCTGCCGGCTCATGGACTGCTCTCGCATTCGGAAATCAGCTTGGGTACGTTGTCGCAAAGCGCCTTTTTCAAGCCACTTAATCAAAGCTAGAGAAATCATCGTCTGGCGCCGCGTCGAGCGGCAATCCTGGCGTGTTCCGGCCCAGACTCCACGTGCTTTCTGGCGTACACGGCAGAGGTGGCGAAGATGGCCGTGTTCATTGGCGCGCAGCGATGCGCAATTGCGTTACCATGATGATCGCCCAATCTCAAGAAAGTCGATTACATGCGTACGCTGAATGGTCGGAAGACGCTCGAGTCCGAGGGCGATGCCGATTATCCGTCATGGTTGTGACCGGCGATCATGGGCTTGGAACAAGAGGCTGGCAAGGCCGGGGAGAGTCAGGCGGATCAAGGCTTCGTCGTGATCTGCCTGTGCGCGCAATGGTGCGGCACCTGTCGCGACTATCGCGCGGGGTTCGACGCGCTGGCGCTTGAGTTTCCGGGAATCCGCTTCAGTTGGCTCGATATCGAAGAGCAGGCCGACGCGCTGGGTGATCTCGACATCGAAAATTTCCCGACGCTCTATATCCGGCGCGACGATTCGGTGCTCTTTTTCGGGACGATGCTGCCGCATTTGAGCAATCTGCGCCGCTTGATCGAGACCTTTCTCGAACAGACGATAGCGCAAAGCCGGGATTACGCGCGCTCGGCGCCGGAGCGCGCCGGCTGGCAGGACGATCCGGATCTTCGCCAGCTGGGGAGTCTGTGAATTCTGACCGTTCAAAAAGAGCGCCGGTCGGGCTTTATGAACGATAGAGCGGCGCTCGTTCGCGGCCGCACCACCCGCGGCCTGCTCGCCGGGTCGGTACTGGTGCTGTTGCTGCTGCTGGCGTTCCAGCTCGGCTTGAGCTACCAGGATCAGATCCGCAGCGCAGAAGTCAGCACGCGCAATCTGGCGGCGATCCTCGACGCGCGACTCGATGCGACTTTGCGTCGCACCGATGCGGATCTGCAGGCGCTGGCGGCAGAAATTCCGTCGGCGGCGCTGAGTCGGAAAGCGGTTGCGCGTTACGCGCCACTGATCAACCCTCGCCTCGACAGCAGTTTGCTCAACATGGATGAAATGGCCGGCTATCGCGTTCATGACGCCAATGGCGATACCCTCTATGCGTCCGGCAAGGTGCATCGCACGCCGGTCAACATCGCCGGCCGCGCGTATTTCCAGCGGCTGCGCGACGATCCCTCGGCCGGGCTGGTGTTCTCGGACGTCGTCGCCAGGCGCAGCACCGGCAGGCCGGTGCTGGTGGTCGCGCGCGTCTTGCGCGATCGCCAGGGGAAGTTCCTGGGCGTCGTCAATGGCTTGGTCGAACTCGAGTATTACCGCAGCCAGTTCAAGGCGCTCGACCTCGGCATGCAGGGGGTTGTGGCGCTGCGCCGCAGCGACAGCCAGGCGCTGGTCGTCCATGTGCCGGAACTGTCCGGTGAGACGAACAAGCCGCTCTTGCCCGATCATCCGCTCGTCTCCCGGCTGGCTTCGGGCGAGAAAGTCCTGACCGTTTACTATGACACGCCGCGCGACCACGTTCGACGCATCCTGGGGATCAGGGTCATGCAGAATTACCCCTTCTATTTCGCCGTCGGTGTCGGCCAGGACGAGGTGCTCGCCGGCTGGCGCCAGCAGGCGCTGGTGGTCGGCGTGTCAACGCTGTTGCTGCTCGGACTGTTCGCGGCGCTGCTCTGGCGCTTGTGGACCATGCGCCGGCGCGAAGCGGTGATGCTGTGCACTTTGGCGCAGCGTGCAGCGCAGTTTCGCAACCTCGCCGAGATGGTCCCGGTGGGCATCTGTCGTATCGACCTCGCTGGGAAATGCACCTATGTCAACGGGCGTCACCTCGAATTGACCGGCCGCAGTCGCGACGAGCTATTGGGTCAGCATTGGTCGACCTGTCTGCATCCCGATGACCGTGTGGCGATCGGCGGCTCGTGGGGGGAACAGGGCTCGATGGTCGGTGCCGTGGTCGCCGAATATCGCTTTGTTCGCCCCGACGGGCAATTGACCCATGTGCTCGGCGAGCTGCGCGACGAAGTCGAGGCAGACGGCCAAGTGCAGGGCTACCTCATCGCGCATACCGATATTACCCAGCGCCGCGAGATCGAAGCCGAACTGCTGGCCGCCAAGCAGCTGGCTGAGCGGTCGAATCTCGACAAGACCCATTTCCTGGCAGCGGCCAGTCACGATCTGCGACAGCCGATCCAGGCCATCAACCTGTTTCGCGACGCGCTGGGTCGAACCGCGCTGTCCGAAGAGCAGCAAACGATTTCGAATTTCCTCGCCTTGTCGGTCCATTCGCTGGGTGAAATGCTCTACTCGCTGCTCGATATCTCAAAGCTCGATGCGGGCCAGTTCAAACCGCAGCTGAGGGCGGTGTCCGTCGACGAACTGTTCGCCGCGGTCGACGAAGAGTTCTCGCCATTGGCGCTGAGCAAGGGGCTGCGCTTCAAACTCTTCTCTCCGCTGCGCGGTCTATTGCTGCTGACCGACCCCGGAATCGCCTTCAGCGTGCTGCGCAACCTGATCGACAACGCGTTCAAATACACCGACGCTGGCGGCGTTCTGGTCGGTGCTCGCCAGCGCGGCGGCCGCGCGATCATTCAGGTCTGGGATACCGGCATCGGCATCGAATATTCGTTGGGCCAGCAGATCTTCGATGAGTGTTTTCAGGTCAACAACGGCGTGCGCGACCGCAGCAAAGGACTGGGGCTGGGCCTGTCGATCGCGCGGCGCATGGCGCAATTGCTCGGTGGAGAGCTCAGTTTCCGTTCGCGACTCGGCCGGGGAACGGTCTTCGAGGTCAGCCTGCCGCTGGCCAGTGATTCGGCGGCGATCGCCCCGGGCGCTGAAGACGATCGACCGTGTGCGCCAGAGAGCGGCTCAGTGGCCCTCTTGCGCGGTCGCCGCGTGGTGGTCGTCGAGGACGATGCGATGGTCGCCAAAGCGATCGAAATCGCGCTGCAAAATGTGGGTATCGACGTCGCGGTTTTCGCCGATGCCGAGCAGGCGTTGGCCTGGCCGGGAATTCTCGGCGCCGCTTTCTACCTTTCCGACTTCACGTTGCCCGGCGCCAACGGTCTGAACTTGCTCGACGCGCTCGAACAACGTTCGGCGTCGCCGATCAGTGCTGCGCTGATGACCGGTGAAACCTCGCCGCAGCTGCTCGGCCTGATGCGCGCCTCGTGCTGGCCGGTGCTGGTCAAACCGGTCGGCCTGTCGAGTCTGCTGGAGCTGATGCAGCGTGCGCTGGTGACCCGGGCAGTGCTCGCGCGTTGATTAGCGGTGGCGCTTGCGCGCGCCGTTGCGCGCCTGTCCGCGCTCGAGAATTTTTTGCGCCGTGCGGTCAAGTTCGACCGGGTGGGCCGCTTCGAGCTGACGCAAGCGTTCGCTCAAGGTCGCCAAGGACGGTGGGAAATCGCCGTCCTTGGCGGCAAAGACGATCTTGTTGTCGCCTTCCTCGGCTTCGACGACGACCGCCTTGCCGTTGAACGAATCGCTGATGCGCGCGATATAACTGCCGTAGCCGGTGTCGTCGGCGCACAGGTTGACGACCAGCACGCCGCCCGTTCGCAGCGCATTGTGGCAATCGTCGTAAAATGCGGCGCTGCACAACCGGCGGGCCTGTCCGTCGCGATCGAAACCATCGACCAGCAGCACGTCGAAGCCGTCGACTTCGTCGGCTGCGCGGCGAACGAAATCGGCGCCGTCGGCGCAGACAATGTGCAAGCGCTCGTCGTCGTCGGGAATGCCAAACTGGTGGCGCAGCGCGATCACTTCGGGCGATATTTCAATCGCCGTGAACTCGGTGTCGGGCAGGCGGCGGCGACAGTATTTGACCAGCGACCCGCCACCCAGTCCGATCATCGCGATGCGCAAGGGCTTTGGCTGCAAGAGCAGGAAGCCCATCATCGTTCGCGTGTAGTCGAGCACCAGACGTTCGGGATCGGCCTTGAGCATGCGGCTCTGGATCGTCGGAAAGCCGAAGTGCAGCGACAGTTCGCCCTCTTCTTCGAGGACTTGCGGCAACGCGGTGGAGTCGTTCGGGATGTTGTTGAGCATGGCGCATTATCGCAGCCGGCACGCCACTTTCGCGAGCCATTTAAACCTTCCGGGGCGCTATCGGTCAGATATCGCGCCGGCGGCGTCCGGCAATCGCTGCTCGCAGCACCAAAGTCTTGGCGTTCAGGCGCTGGAATTCCGCGGTAGAAAAATGGAACGATATTTCGATTCCGTTGGCGCCGGGCCGGAAATCGCTCCTCTCAGGTTATACTGGCGATGCTCAATTCACTGTAGGAACTGCAAAAATGGATACTGGTTCGAATTCCACCGTTGCCCCGTCGGGTATCGCCGCCGAAGACCTCAACGCGGCGATCAATCTGCGCCTCGCGTTGCTTGGCCTGCCGCTCGCGGCCGGCGCGGAGGAAGCGCCGATCACGCGCCTGATGGCGCCGATCCTCGCCCGCCAGCGCGAGTTGAGCCGCCGCCTGTCCGATCGGCTGTGTCCGGCGGATACTCGGATTCAGAGCTTCCTCAAGGAGTACCTGGCCGATGTCGGTCCGGCGCCGCAATTGCCTGGACGCAGCCTGGTGCTCGATCAGGCGGGGCTGGCGCGCGCCATGTCGCTGCCGGCCAGCGGTGATTTCTTCAAGTCGCCGCTGCTTTCGAGCTATCGTCTGCGCAACGGCGTGCTGCACAACCCTGCCAACGACCGGCGCACCACCGCCGGCGTTTTTCACATCGCCGAGGGCGGCCTGCCCATTCCCGACGACAAGCTGGCGGTTCCCAAGCTGACGTTTTCAAAGCTGCTGGCGATGGCGCTCAACCCGCCGCCCGAATCGCTGCAGCTGCCGTTCACCGCCGGCCAATCGGCGCCCGCGATGTGCTTCGTGTCCCTGCTTCTGCGACCGCTGGTGGTTCCCGCCGTGCCTGGTTTCACCACCGCGAAGCGAATGGAAACGCGCTTCTTCGTTCCCGGAGGACTGGTTTCCAACCTCGATTTCGTCGAAAGCATCTTCGGCAACGCCGGCGATCCCTATTTGCCGGAGAACGATGCGTCGCTCGATCCGGACAACTGGACCGGCCATACCGGCTGCGTGATTCTGGCGCCGCACCTGACGCATGTTCCCAAGCACTTGCTCGGCTTGCCGCACTGGGACGCCGCGACGCCGCTGCAGCGCCGCGATGGCATGTGCTACAAGAGCGAGAGCGAGCTCTATAACGGCGGCAACGCCTTCAAATTGTGTGCGCGCGACGCGCGCGGCGTGATCTTGACGGTCATCGCCGACAATTATTTCGGTTACTGCAAGAAGGAAATCAAAACCCAGATCAGCTATTCGGCGAATCTCTTCGGCTCGGCCGAGGAGGAGCACTCCGGCGGCGCGCTCGTTTTCCCGAGCTATAACGAGGGGCTCGAGTACACCGACCTGACGGCGGGCGATGCCTATTCGCTGGATGACGTGCTGGCGCGCGAGGGGCAGCGTTTCGCGTTGCAGCCGCAGGGGCATGCGCTCGACAGCACGCTGCCGCAGGTGGTGCTGGTTCCCGAGAAATCGACTTTCAGTCTGCGCACGCAGACCGTGTCGTGGCCGAGCGCCGATGGCCAGACTTCGTCGATCAAGCTGCTGGCGGGAAAAACCTATATCGGGCCCAACGGTTACCGCATGCAGATGGAGCCTCCGAATGCCGAGCGTCGGCAATGGAGTCTGGTCGGCACCTCGGCGGACGTGACCGTCTGCCACAAGCCGAGCACCGTTTCGGGCGGCGGCAAGTCGGAAATTTCGAAGGCGATCTCCGACGCGATCCTGGTCGGATCGGTTTACGTCGCCGATTTTGAGAAGGACATGGATAGTGTGACCGACATTCTGGCGCGCGACTTCTCCGACCGCTTCTGCGATCCGGAAAAGAACGGCATCGACCATCGCCTGATCCTGAGCGGCGAGCGCTCGATGGGCAGCGTCATCAAGCTGCTGACGCCGTCGACACGTGACTACAACGACGACTACAACGCGTGGCTGCGCGCCATCCCGCAACACGTCAAGGAGCTGGTTTTCGTCGTCAAGCGCTTTCACCGGCCGGAATGGGGCGATGACTGGCGCAGCCATTATTCGCTCGATACCATCAACGGGCGTCCGGGTAACTCGCTCAAGCTCGACGGCAGCAAGCTGTACGTCAATACGCTGCGCGTCGGCTTCGAGAAAGACGGTTCGTGGCGCGTTTTTGGCCTGCGCCACGACTTCCATCCGGCAATCAAGGTACAGACCGAGGATGACATCACGGCCAGCGTCGTCGCGCCGGGTGCCGAGCCCGAAGCGCTGTCACGCAAGTATGTGCAGAACTGCGAGTACCGGCTGTTCCAGCGGCCCGACGACGCCATCCACCGCGGTTATGACCGGCAGGCCGAAGCCGATATCGCGCAGCCGGGCAATTTCATTTCCAACTTCGAGCCGCTCGACGGCGATGATGCGCGCGAGCTGGTCGACGACGCGGTCGGTTTTGGCGAGTTTACGGCGCCGATGCAGCAGTTGATCGCCGCCGCCGCGCAGGCGCCCGCCGGTTCGTCGCCGGCCTATTTCGTTTCGTCGGCGCACCCGCGCCTGGTCGACGGCAAACCGTCGAAGAATCCGCGTTATCTGCAGCTGCGTTCCGACATCGCTTGCCCGCAAGAGACGGCGATCGCCGACCTGGCGATGTGCCTGTACCGCCGGCAGTCGACCAGCGCGCCGCTGATCACGCCGGTGCATGTGGTCGCCGCCGGCCGCCGCAACAATCCTCCTGAGGACGGCATCCGCGCCCTCTGTCCGTACAATCCGCTGCACTACATGGAATTGCCCGAGCTGTTCATCGAGTTCATCAGTTCGATGACCGGCAAGTCGCCGTCGACCACCGGCGCGGGTTCCGAAGGCGCGCTGACCAAGGGGCCGTTCAATGCGTTGCCGGCGATCATCGACCTCAACGCGGCCTTTGTCTCGTTCGCATTGACCGGCTACGACGGCTGGGTTTCGTCGGCCGGCTATGTCGGACCCAATGTGCGCGTCGATCACGATGTCAGTTTGCTGATCCCCGAGATGTTCGCGCGCATGCGTCCGAGCGAGCGCGATGCCAAGAACCTGATCGCCCGTGGCGCGCTTGAGCGCGTCGCCGACTTCGAGCACCGTGGCCAACCGGTTCTCGCCAGCCGTCTCGGTTATCGAATGACGGCGCGTCTGGCGAGCGTCTACTTCGGACGCATCTTCCTGCATCCGCACGCGGTGTTTACCGATGAGATGCTGCGCCCGGAACTCCAGGACATGGATATCTTCGCCGACGGCGTGGCGAACATCGTCGCCACCCATCAACGCGTCGCCGAGAGCTATTTCACCGACGGCAGCATTGCGCTGGCCTGTCCGCCGCTCAAGACCTTGCTCGAGATCATGGCGCATGGCAAAACGGCTGAAGGCCTAGGGCTGGAGTCCGAACAGGTGCGCTCGCTATTCACGCGTGAAAGCGTGCTGGCCAGCGACTGGTACGCCGCTCGCCTCGACGCCAAACAGCATGCGGACGAGGCGCGGGTCAAGAGTGCAATGGCCGCGCTCTACGACTTTCTCGATCGTCCCGGCAACTCGGGCGTCGCCCAACGGCTCGGGCTCGCGGCGCGTCGCGCCGAGGTCCAGGCCGAGCGCGTTCGCGTCGGCTCGGCGGAATATCGCGCCGGGCTGGTCGGTACCCTCGGCCTGCAGCCGCTTTGAGTCGCCTGCGCTGAAGGGGGGCGGGCCGCGCCAGCGGCTCGCGCTGGTCAGGACGGCTTCTTGCCTGTTTTTGACGCGGGGGCGGGCGCCGGCTCTTCCATCGCCTGCCGCATTTGCGTTTGTTTCTGCTGCATCAGCGCCCACGGCCGCAGCGTCGACAGCAATGGGTCCGGCGTTTCGTCCTGGCGCCGGCTTCTTTCGTTGACTTGGCCGCGGGCGTTGGCGTCAGCTGCTCTGGATTGATGCTGGCCATCGCGCGCACAGCCTTGAGTGCGCTGTACCGCATCTCAAGCGTCTGGATGGTCATCTGCAGCATCGACAGGTTCATCTTGAGCCAGTCCTCGACGGCCTTGAGGTCGACCAGCCGTTTTTCCGGTTCGTCGACGTCGAAGGTCGGGGTGACCATTCCGGGCAGCGAAAATCCCATCTTGCCCCACCGGTGCTGGGCGAATTCCAAAGGGGCGTTTGCTTGTTTGCTGTCCGGCATGGCGGGCCACTTTCAAAAGACGTCGGATTATCTTCGGACGAGGCCGTGCTATTTGTGTGCCAAGCCCGGGCTTGGTGTTAGAGTAAACGTTCATCATAACGCCACTTGCATTCGCCATCATGACCAAACTCATCGTTGTCGAAGACCACGCTTTGGTTCGGGAAGGTCTTGTCCAGACCTTGCGCCAGATAGAAGAAGGTGTCGAGATTTTCGCGGTGGCCGATAGCATGGGGGCCAATTCGCTGCTTGAGCAGGAGCACCAGTTCGACTTGATGGTGCTCGACCTGGGGCTGCCCGGACTCGATGGGCTTTCCTGTCTGAGAACCTTCCGCCAGCAATACACAGCGATGCCGGTGGTGATCCTGTCGGCCTACGATGATGCCAATACCGTGAGCAAGGCGATGAAATTCGGCGCCGCCGCCTTCGTTCCCAAGACCTGTTCGAGCGACCGCTTGCTGACCGTTTTGCGCGAGGTTCTGGCCGGCGAAATCGTCGCTCCGGATGCCTTGTTGAGCGCCAACGTTTCTGATGTCTCGCGGCACAAGCCGGTCGGTGCGCAGAGCAAGCCGTCAGATTTCGGTTTGTCGAAAAGGCAGGCCGAGGTGCTCGGTCTGATGTCGCGCGGCAAGTCCAACCGCGACATCGCGACCTTGCTTGGTCTGACCGAAGGAACGGTCAAGATTCACCTGACCGCGATCTTCAAAGTGCTGGGGGTGGCCAGCCGGACGCAGGCGATGGTGGTGGTCGCCCGCCGCGGTATTCGGCTTTAGTTGACGGGCTTAGCGTCGATAGCAGTAGAGGCGGGTCTGCCGACCGTCATCGACTTCGATCACGGCGCTCGTTTCAACGTCAGGAACGGGGAAGCTGTTGCTGATGAACAAACTACCCGAGGCCATTTCGTGTTGAACCTTGGCCCATAACTCGGACATCGGCTCGGGCGACAGGAAGGCATAAACGACATCGTAAGGGGCTAGATCGAGCTGCCAGATGTCGCCCCAGCGCCAGCTGCAGTTGGCCAGTCCGGCGGTGCGCAGGTAGCCGATCAGCCAGGTCGCCGGAGCGTTTTCGACGCCGCTTAGCTGTGCTTCGGGTCGGGCTCTGGCGAGCGGGCGAAGGACGCTGCCGATGCCGGCACCGAGGTCGACGAAGTGCGCGCCAGGGTGGTCCGGAATCAGCTCGGCGAGCGTCGCCGCTGTCTCACTGTTCGACAAATAGAGTGGGATGCGGCCGGTGATCGCGCCGCGATAAACCAGCAACATCAGGACCAAAGCCAGCAGGAACCAGCCAGGGTCGATTGCCAGCGCGGCGACGCCCCAGGCGGCCGGCGCGAACAGCGCGTGGATCAGTCGCCACCACCAGGGTTGGTGCGAAAGGCTGGCGATCAGCAATGCGACGCCGCCGATGGCGAAGGCGGTTTCCGGCCAGGGCAGCGGTTCGTTGCGGATGCCGAAATAGGGCCAGGCCAGCGAGAGCACGGCGAATGCCGCTGCGCACTGCAAGGCCAGTTGTTTGAAATGCTGCCGCTGTGGGGTTGGCGAGTCGTTGTCGGCGTCGGAGGCGGGTGATGGCAAAGCGTGGCTCCAGTGGTTTTGCCGCATTGTATCCGGTGGCGCGCCGGGGTGCGCGGCAAGGTCTCGTATAAAAATAGTGGAAATGCTGTATTTCGGCACGCTTTCTGCTACAATGCTGCCCGGCTCGAAAAAAAGTGTTTGACAATCCTTTGTTGGGGCGTCAAAATTTTCGGTTCCGAGTTGGAGGGATACCCAAGTGGCCAACGGGATCAGACTGTAAATCTG
>Ga0316613_10002384_pt1 | contig 12130 bp, 8 predicted proteins | sample OWC_soil_day10_C_2_FD_207647 | JGI IMG/M metagenome (GOLD analysis project Ga0316613, IMG submission 207647) | Wetland soil microbial communities from Old Woman Creek delta, Ohio, United States - OWC_soil_day10_CT_b | ecosystem: Environmental > Terrestrial > Soil > Wetlands | place: USA: Ohio...
AGGGGCGGCAAAAATGATTATTGGTGACACCGCAAACTTTACCATTGTTATTACCGATGAAATTGTCAATGCTACGAGTGCGGATTTATTTATTTGCGCGGCGACACAGGCAGAAGCCTTGGCCAAAGTTATACCAAGAAATAAAATTATCGTCCTTGATTTAATGCCGACCTCGCGGTTTTTTGTTCAGGTAGCGCGTATTCCTGCTCACGAAACTGTGTATATCTTTAATTCCAATTTACGCTATCCAGCGCGATTGGCGAAAGCGTGCAAGAAATTGGGCATAGAAGCGAACTTTATTTCTATCGGCTATGAAGCAATGCCGAGAGAGGAAGTCGTTGCGGCATTGAAAGAGGCCAAATATATTATCGGTATTACAAAATTGGTGGGAGAAACCGTGCTCTTATCGAACGCGTATGCACCATATCTACGTAAGGATGTTGTGATTATTGGCAGTACGCGCGTCGCATCGATGCAGTCAGCGTGTATGCTGATTCAATGGGTTGCATCTTATTTTCAGCAATCTATTTCCGAGCAGGTTTCAATGTTGACGAACAAATTGAAGTCATCAGTGGTCAGTTCGAAGGAAAGCGATTATGCTCGTAATTTGGCAAGTGTTGCCCATGATTTAGAACAGCTGATGGCAGAAAACAATCACTCTATGCTGACGATGCATGATGTGGTCATGCAATCTTTTGCTAATCAGATTTCACCAGATATTATGATGTTTGATCATGGACATCAGCCCAAAGAGCCAAATCAAGACAAGCAGGATCAAGTGCATTCTTCGAGTAATGAAATCGTAAAAACGTTAGAGAATATCAATTGTTTAAGTGAAAAGTTAACGAATCTTTCTTGCCAAATATAAAAGGTCGCAGGTACTAGCGAAAGCTACTACTTGCGACCTTTGTTGGTTTTTAAAGTGCATACGAGGTTTTAATGAAATCATATAAGGTTTGCGCGGCATGGGAAAGATGCTTGTTTTTTTTATGGGCTAGGCAAATTGAAACAGTCAGTGGCGGTTTCAATGGAATACCAACAAAATTATTGTCATTTTCGATAGCCTCTGTCGGTAAAATGGCAATACCAGCGCCACAAACGATGAATCGTTTTATTGTTTGAATCGCGTTGGACTCAAAGCTGATATGGGGCGTGAGGTTAGCCTTTTCGAAGGCAGCCAAGATGATCGTATGGATCGGACAGTCCTCTTTGAAGAGGATAAAGCCTTCGTTTTGCAGAGAAATAAGTGGCACGTTTTCTTTCCCTTTTAGCATGTGATAAGAAGGTAGACAAGCCACAAGCTCTTGTTTTCCTAATTCAATGGTCTCTAGCATATCAAGATTTTCATTGGCTATAATTAAACCTAGGTCTATTTTATCTTCTTCAAGTTGCTTTTGAATATTTGCCGAGCCTTCTTCGACAAAAACTAAATTTAGGGATGGATAAAGATTGCGGAATTTTGCCAGTAAAAAGGACAAGACAGAAACACCGGTCACCGGTGAGATGCCGATCGTAATCTTACCGCTATTAAGATTTTTGAGTTCCGTTACCTTCGTAATTGCCTTGGACACATCATTCATAATAATTTCAATATGATTAAAAAAGACGCGACCCTCTGCGGTCAAAATTGCATTTTTCTTATTGCGGATAAAAAGTTGAATGCCTAGCTCTTCTTCGAGTCTTTTAATGGCTGTGGTCACACCTGGCTGTGAAATATAGAGTTGTTCGGCGGCAAGCGTAAAACTTTTTAGCTTGCTTACCATGAGAAAGCATTCTAACTGTTTTAATTCCATAATTTTACTCCATTAATCAAAAAGTCAAACTTAGCACCAAAAATAATGAAAGTTAAGATATACTTATAACTTATTATAGCATAAGATGATAAGAATTTTTTGAAAAAATATAGTGAATACCGCTTAAATTAAAGCTAGTTATTCTAGCATAAAAATATCATATATGAAATAAAACGTAACATGATAAAATAAGACAGAAATATTAACATCTTAAAATTATATAGTTACAGTGTGGTAACATAATTAAAAAGGTTTTTTTCATCAAAAGCTTTTTGATTATGTGATTTTTTTTGTATGGAATATTTCGCAATTTATTTAAAGAGGAGGTCGTTTTTATGATGACATGGTTGGGAATAGCTATTATAGTGGCTACGATTTATTTTTTAATTAAGAGGTATGATGCGCGGTTGGTATTATTAGCATCTGGTATTATTATGGCTTGTATTGCAGGAACTCCAATGGCTTCACTAAATGCTTTTGCGAAAAACATGACCAATGGTGGCTTGATTGAAGCGGTTTGTTCGGTTATGGGTTTTGCGATGGTAATGAAGTATACAGAATGTGATAAGCACTTGATTAATTCTATGGCAAAAGGTTTGTCAAGATTTCGCCCGTTTCTAATTCCTGGGGTTGTCCTTGGAACGTTTGCGGTAAACGTAGCACTTCCAAGTGCAGCAGGAACAGCAGCGGCAGCAGGGGCAATTTTTGTACCATTGATGATGTCAGCAGGGATACATCCAGCAATGGCAGCAGCGGCCGTAAAATGTGGTACATATGGCAGTATGCTCAATCCTGGGTTAGCTCACAATCCATTTGTGGCAAAAATCGCTGGGGTAGGTGTCATGGATGTAATTGCTTTCCATTATAAAGCAAATATTGCATCCCTTATTGTTGCAGCGATTTTGATTACGTTGATTGCTTATTATAAGAATGAGCATAAAGGCTATAAAGCAGAAGGGTTTGAAGTAGAGGAATCCTTTAAAGTAAATTTTATTTATGCTTTGATGCCAATTTTACCGATTGTAATTTTGATCTTAGGTTCTACGGCGATTATTCCGACATTTAAAATGGGGGTTCCACAAGCAATGGTAATTGGGTCATTGGTAGCCTTGCTTGCAACGAGAAAAAATCCTGTAGATTTAAGTAATGCATTTTTTGATGGTATGGGAAAAGCCTATGGATCAATTCTTGGTATCATTATCTCAGCGGGGGTATTTGTGACTGGTATGACTGCAATGGGGCTTGTAAAAACTTTTACAGAAGCGATGCTTAGTAATCCAGCGATTGTTAAGATTTGTGCAGCAGTTGGACCGTTTATTCTTGGTTTAGTTATAGGTTCTGGCGATGCGGCTACATTTGCTTTTAATGAAGCGATTACGCCACATGCTGCAGATTTTGGTCTTTCACAAGTACAAATGGGTAGCATGGCGACTTTAGGGGGTACATTAGGTCGTACAATGTCACCGATTGCTGGTGCTACAATTATTGTAGCTGGTATCGCTGGTGTAAACCCGATGGAAATTGCGAAACGCAATTGCTTGCCGATGGTAGGTGCGATGATTGCCGGAATGTTTGTATTGTTGATGTAAAACTTAGAACCGTTCGATTGTGAACGGTTCTTTTTAAAAGTGAGGAAATTATAATGACTCGTGTTTTTGATTTGGATAACAAAATTGTAAATTTGGCAGAAAGTTTAAAAGAAATTACGATTGAACGGCGTCGTGATTTACATCAACATCCAGAAGCTGCTTGGACGGAATTTCGCACAGCTGCTTTTGTCGCAGATACACTTACAGAACTAGGTTACCAAGTTAGTATTGGCGCAGATACGATTGCTGAAGCTGGGATGATGGGTGTTCCAACAAGTGCTGTATTAGCGGAGCATATGAAGCGTGCCATAGCGCAAGGGGCAAATCCTACTTGGGTTGAAAAAATGGCGGGTGGTAAAACTGGAGTTGTCGGTACTTTAAAATTTGCTAAACCTGGCCCTGTCGTAGGACTTCGTTTTGATATGGATTCCAATGATGCGATTGAAGCAACAGCGGAAAAGCATCGGCCAACAAAAGATGGCTTCTGTTCGATCAATAAAGGCGCAATGCATGCTTGTGGGCATGATGGGCACACCTCCGTAGGCTTAGCAGTTGCAGAAATATTAATGCAGTTAAAAGATGCGCTTGCTGGCTGTGTAAAATTGATCTTTCAACCAGCCGAAGAAGGTGTACGTGGTGCCAAAGCAATGGTAGAGAAAGGCATCGTTGATGATGTCGATTATATGTTAGGAGCACATTTTGGTTTTCAAATGAAAAAGACGGGTCAACTTGCTTGTAATGTAACTGGTTTTCTAGCGACGAGTAAATACGATGCTACATTTATTGGCTTGCCGGCACATGCTGGCGCAGCGCCAGAAACAGGCAAGAATGCTTTACTTGCCGCCGCCGTCGCCGCTGTCAATCTACATGCGGTTTCTCGTCATAGTGATGGGGTATCGCGCATCAATGTTGGGCTGTTAAATGCAGGTAGTGGTCGAAATGTCATCCCAGCCAATGCAATTTTAAAATTAGAAACGCGTGGCGCGACGAGCAAAATCAATCAATATATGGCGGCTGAGGCGCAAAGGATCATTGAAGCTGCTGCGAAGATGTATGACGTTAAAGTGAAAATAACGGAAATGGGTGGTGCTGTTGGTGGTAACAATACAGTGGAACTTGCTGACAAAATAACAGTAACAGCAGAGCGACTCGGTATTTTTGAAGAAATCGTACCAGCTTGCAACTTTGGAGCAAGTGAAGATTTTTCTTATTTCATGGAACGGGTACAAGAAAATGGCGGGCAAGCTGCTTATATGATGATTGGTGCAGATTTAGCCGCCGGTCACCATGATTCCTATTTTGATTTTGATGAGAAAGCCCTCGACTTTGCAACGAAAATAATTGCAACAGCAGCGACAGATTTATTAACCGAAGAAAAATAAGTTGCAATAGGTTAATGTAAGCACCATAAAATATCAGACTCATATTCTGCTAAAATATAATTTGTGGATATTCTATAGATTCTTTTTGCGGATAAAAAGCTGCTATTTTATGGTGCTATTTTTAATATTATAGTTGATTAAGTCAACTATAATATTGTATACTATAGTTAAGAAAAAGAAAGATGTTGGAGTGAAACGGATGGATAAATTAGATGTTGCAAGGCAATTTGGCCTGTTAAATAGACGATCACAAGCATTTATTGCAAATGCTTGTGCTGATATGGAAATCGCTTTTTCGGAATGTGTATTGCTATTAAATTTATATCATCGTGCGGGGATTAACCAAGAAAATATGTCAGCGATTTTATTTATTGATAAGGCGGCAACAACGAGAACGATTAAATCTCTTGAAAAAAAGGGGTTTATTAAAAGAGAGCAGAGCGATGAGGATAAACGTGTAAAAAAGCTGTATTTAACACAAAAGGGAGAGGCTACTCGGGAACCTATTTTTGCAATTTTACAGAGATGGATGGAGTTTCTTAGTGAAGGTATGGACAGAGAGACATTTGATACTGTACTAAAAGGGTTAAAAATCATCGCTGAGAGGGCGAGTAGCAAAGAGTTTTATGCGTTATGTGGAAAAGAGGAAGATGAGAGGGGGGGAACGTTATGAAAAATAGAGGTATGCAATTAGGAATCATTGTTTGTTTGATTAGTTTACTTATGCTAAGTGGTTGTGGTAAAAAAGCAGAAGTTGCCGAGGAAGTTCCATTAGTAAAAACAGAAAAAATCGCGATGGGTAATCTAGCAGGGGCGGCGAACTATTCTGGAGAAGTGCATGGTCGTTATGAATCGCAGCTTGCATTTCAAGTAAGTGGTAAAATGATTGCTCGCCATGTGGAACTTGGCAGCACTGTCAATGCAGGTGATGTGCTGATGGAAATCGATAGCAAAGATATTGTGCAAAATGTAAATATCGGTGCGGCGCAAGTGGATTCTGCGCGAGCGCAACTAAATTTAGCAGAAGCAAATTTAAATCGTTATCGTCAACTTTACGAACAATCGGCAATTAGTGCAATGCAATATGAACAATATCAAACTTCCTATGATTCTGCTTTAGCGACCTTGAAACAAGCACAGGCGCAATATGCGCAAGGAAGCAATAGTTTAGGTTATAGTAAATTAGTGGCCGACAGCGCAGGGGTTATTTCGGCAATCAATGCAGAAGTCGGGCAAGTGGTTTCTGCTGGACAAAGCATGGTAACCTTGGTGAAATCGGGTGAACTCGAAGTGGAAATCAGTATTCCGGAAAATCGTTTAGAGGAAATCAAAGCAAGCAAACAAATCGCGGTATCGTTCTGGGCGTTAAATAATGTTACGGTAACTGGCCAAGTTCGTGAAATTGCGCCGATGGCCGATAAGACCTCGCGTACCTATAAAGTTAGGATTAGTCTGATCAATCCGCCGGACCAAATTAAATTGGGGATGACGGCAAATGTAGCGGTTGCCACAGGAGATTCTGCGCTGATGACGGCAACTACGATTCCGTTATCAGCAATCTATCAAACTGGTGATGTACCGCAAGTTTGGGTAGTGAAAGATGGTGTCGTTCATTTACAGACAGTTACGGTAGAAGCGTTTGGTGACAATAAAGTAAAAGTAATGTCAGGCTTAAATAACGGCGATTTCGTCGTTATCGCAGGTGTGCATAAATTGAGAGAGGGTCAAGAGGTGCGATTGTTAGAAGGTGAGGGCAAGTGAAAAATTTCAATCTAACGGAAATTGCGCTCAAGCATAAATCCCTTGTTTATTATTTTATTATTGTAGTATTTTTGATGGGCTGTTTTTCTTATACGAAATTAGGTCGGATGGAAGATCCAGATTTTGTTATCAGGCAAATGGTGGTAACGGTTGCTTGGCCAGGAGCGAGTGCAAAACAGATTGAGGAGCAGGTAACTGATAAAATCGAGAAAAAGTTACAAGATTTACCCGGACTTAATTATCTTAAAAGTTATTCTCGTCCTGGCTCTTCAGTTATTTATGTAAATTTGCGTGAAGATCTCAAAGCAAATACGATTCGTTCGAGCTGGGTAGAGGCTAGAAATTTAGTAAATGATATGAAAGGTGATTTGCCACAAGGCGTGGTAGGACCGGCATTTAATGATCATTTTGATGATGTATATGGCTCTATTTATGCATTGACTGCAGATGGCTATAGCTATGAAGAAATGCGTGTCGAAGCGGAAAAAATCCGCCGAATTCTACTGGGTGTCGAAAATGTAAAAAAAGTAGAACTAGTTGGTGAACAATCAGAAAAAATTTATATTGAAATCGAAAATAGTAAACTAGCGCAATTGGGGATCACCTCTAGTGCGATTGCCAGTGTTATTGCTAAACAAAATGCAATGAATCCCGCAGGAATGGTAGATACGGCTACCGATAATGTGTATCTGCGCATGACCGGTCAATTTGATAGTATCGAAGCGATTCGGAGTTTGCCGATTCGCGCGAACGAACGGACCTTTCGTTTGGGGGATATTGCAACGGTGGAACGTAAATATGTAGAACCCGCTGAACCGAAGATGTATTTTAATGGTGAACCAGCGATCGGTATTGCTGTATCAATGGAAAATGGTGGCAATGTATTAACGTTAGGCGAAGAACTAAAAAAGACAATCAGTAGTATTAAAAAGGAATTGCCATTGGGGCTAGAGATTAGCCAAGTTTCTGATCAACCAGAGGTTGTAAAAGAAGCGATTGATGACTTTGTTAGTACACTACGGGAAGCGATTATCATCGTGTTGATTGTTAGTTTCTTGAGTTTAGGTGTACGCACAGGTTTGGTGGTGGCACTATGTATTCCACTCGTGATTTCAGGTGTCTTTTTAGCAATGGAAATCGTCGGTATTGATTTGCACAAGGTATCGCTCGGCGCACTGATTATTGCCCTAGGCTTGTTGGTCGATGATGCGATTATTGCCGTGGAAATGATGGCGGTAAAACTCGAAGAAGGCTATGATCGATTTAAGGCGGCCTGCTATGCGTATACGGCAACGGCGATTCCGATGCTAACAGGGACATTGATTACTTGTGCGGGCTTTATTCCCGTTGGTTTTTCTAAAGGAACGGCAGCAGAATTTACGAGTAGTTTATTTCCCGTGATTGCCATTGCACTGGTTATATCTTGGATAGTATCCGTTATGGTTGCACCGTTATTTGGCTATCATTTAATTAAAGTAAAAGCGCATGATAAAAACAAAGAAAACGAGGTATATAATAGTAAGTTTTATCAGGTGTTTAGAAAAATGCTAACTTGGTGTTTGAGGCATCGCAAACTAGTGCTGATTGGTACGGCTCTTTGTTTCTTTGTTTCAATATTTATGATGAAATTTATTAAACAAGAATTTTTTCCACCCTCTATTCGTCCCGAAATTATCGTGGAGATGAACTTACCAGAAGGGTCATCGCTAAAAGCAACGGAAGCAGCAGCAAAGCAATTTGCTGCGCAATTAAATGGTGATGAAACTATCCAAAATTATAGCTTCTACGTAGGCACTGGCGCGCCACGGTTTGTGCTAACAACAGAGCCAGTATTGCCTGCCAATAATTATGCACAATTTGTTATTGTGGCTAAAGACGTGGCAACTAGACAGAAACTTACGGATAAGATTCACACGATTATGGAAGAACAAATGCCGAATGTCCGTAGTAATGTGAAATTGATTCAAACGGGTCCGCCAGCATCTTATCCGGTGATGCTACGTGTTTCTGGTTATGACCATGAAAAAGTTCGGCAAATTGCGCATCAAGTTGCCGATCAAATGGCGACCAATCACAATTTAAGACAAATTAACTTTGACTGGAATGAAAAGAGTAAAGTAATGCATCTTGATTTGAATCAGGATAAATTGCGTGTACTTGGTATTGATGGGCAATCGCTGGCAACAACGTTGCAAACGCAATTAACAGGGGCGGCGATTGCCGAGTATTATGAACAAGATAAAACAGTAGATATTGTGTTTAGAATGCAGAGTGAGGATCGCGATGATTTGTCAAAAGTTAAAGATATGCCGATTGCTATCGGTAATGGTAGTTATGTACCACTCGAACAGATTGCAAAAATCAGTTATGATGCCGAAGAGGGGCTCATTTGGCGCCGTGATTTGAAACCGACGATTACTGTTCGGGCCAATGTGATTGATGGCGTAACGGCCAATGATGCAACGCAGCAAGTCTATAATGCAACAAAAGAACTTCGCGATAATCTACCAATGGGCTATACTATCAAAGCGGATGGTGCCTTGGAAAACAGTAGTAAAGCAATGAACTTTATGCTTGCGCCGATTCCAGTGATGATCATCCTCATTATTACACTGCTCATGTTGCAGTTACAACGAATGTCGTTGATGTTCTTGACCTTGATGACCGCACCACTTGGGATTATCGGGGTTAGTTTCGGAATGTTATTGACCAATCAATCCATGGGCTTTGTGGCTGAACTTGGTATTTTAGCACTTAGTGGGATGATTATTCGTAACTCGGTTATTTTGGTGGATCAAATAGAAAAGCATATTGCAGATGGTCAACCGATGTGGCAGGCGATTATCGATTCCGCAGTTCTTCGGTTTAGACCGATCATGTTAACTGCAGCAGCAGCAATTTTGGGTATGGTTCCACTGATGCGCAGCACGTTCTGGGGACCAATGGCAGTTGCCATTGCCAGTGGTTTGTTCTGTGCTACGATTTTAACCTTACTGGTGTTGCCGACAATGTATGCAGCTTGGTTTAAGGCAAAAGAAACAAAAGAATAAATTTTCCAATAAAAAATGGAGCTGTTTAAAAAATTGAGACAGCTCCATTTTCTAGTTTACAGGGCTTGTTCTAGACAGGTTTTTAAATCATCTTTGGGGGTACTAATCGGCCGCAAAGCAAAGGTGTCGACTAAATATTGCAGTACGTTTGGGGTAATAAATGCTGGCAAGGTTGGGCCGAGAAACATGCCTTTGATTCCTAGGGATAACAAAGCGAGTAAGTCAGCCACAGCCTTTTGCTCATACCAAGATAAAATAATAGATAATGGTAAGCCGTTAACGTCTGTGTCAAAAGCATCAGCAAGAGCAGTTGCAATACGGACGGCAGAATACGCATCGTTGCATTGACCAATATCCAGCAGTCTTGGCAAGCCCGCAACTTCACCAAAATCTAATTTGTTGAAACGGTATTTGCCGCAGGCTAAGGTAAGAATAATGCAGTCCTTTGGGACTTTTTCTGCCAATTCAGTATAATAACTTCTGCCTGGTCTAGCGCCATCGCAACCGCCGATTAAAAAGAAATGACGGATTTGCCCAGCTTTGACAGCTTCAATAATTTTGCTAGCGTAGCTTAATGTAGCTTCATGACCAAAACCAACAAGGATTTCTTTTGGTTCTTCTGATTCTTTGAAACCGCCAAGTGTTAAGGCTTTATTGATGATCTCCGAGAAATCTTTACTGCCATCTGACTTTTGATCAATATGTTTCACACCATCCCAACCAACGACACTGGTAGTAAAAATACGATCCTTGTAGGTTTCGCGGGGGCGCATTAAGCAATTGGTCGTCATGAGGATACACCCAGGAATAGAGTCAAATTGCTCTTGCTGATCTTGCCAGGCACCACCGAAGTTGCCAACTAAATGCGGATATTTTTTGAGCGTTGGATAACCGTGGCTTGGTAGCATTTCTCCATGCGTATAGATATTAATACCTTTATCAACGGTTTGTTCTAATAACATTTCTAAGTCTTTTAAATCATGTCCAGAAACGATAATAAATGGACCTTTTTTTATATGGACATTTACTTTTTGTGGTGTTGGGCTTTGGTAGGCAGTTGTGTTAGCTTCATCTAATTTTTTCATAACGGCAACGCTCATATCGCCGACTCGCATTGTCATTCGAATGAGGTCTTCTAACGACAGCTTATCATTCGTGGTACTTTCTAATGCGATAAAATAGAAGTTGTCCACTTGCTGGTCAGAGTAGCCCAAAAATCTAGCTTGATGGCCATAAGCACTGATTCCTTTTAGTCCATATACTATCGTTTGCCTTAGTGAACGGATATCTGCATCAAGCGATTGGTCATACATAATGCCTGCTTGCACAGCATCTTGTAACATAGCTTCTTTTGTTTTGCTGAGTTCATAGGTTGCTTGGACGGGATAATTTTTCCCTGTAGATACTTTTTGTCGTAAAGCTTCTTTGATTTTTTGCGATTCTTTTAGTAATTTAACGTGTTCTTGGGCGTCAAAGTTAACATTTGTTAAAGTGGTGAATAATCCATTTTCGACAAAATAAACAACGTTTTCATCAATTTTTTTATTTTCATCAAGCAGTGCTTTTGCGTAGCAACTGATGCCTTTTAGTTGATATAGTAATAAATCTTGCAAATTTGCAACCTCAGGGGTTTTACCACATACACCAAGTTTAGTACAGCCCTTTCCTCCAACCGTTTGTTCACACTGATAGCAAAACATTGCATTATCCAAGTAGGTCACTCCTTATCAATATAAGCATTAATCTCAAATAGTATTTGTAGCTTTGATCTTATTATGTATATTGAAAAATTTAGGCGGTTAATAAACTTTTTTGCTATGCACGATTAGCATGAAAGAGATAAAGTGTGATATATTAAGATATAGTATACTTTATATATTTGATAGGATGTGCCAAATTTATGAATGAGAAAATAAGTTATTTTATCATAGCGTTTTCAATTTATTTGCTAGGAAAATCAGCAGTTTTTTTTAATCACATGCCGATTTATTCCGTATTGTTTGATGTATTTATGGCGATTTCGTTACTCTGTAGTAATATTCCTCGCGTATTGCCGGTCAAAGTGCAGTATTTGTATTATATGAAAAAGGTAGAATATGTCATGCTGGGACTAGCCTTATTGATGTTTGCATTGCTGATTATTCGCTAAAGAATAGAGGGGCTTAAAAGGGATCAAACGATTAGCGTTTCATACTGCGAATCAGTACTTTTTCCTCTTTGGCAATGCGGATTGATTCGGTTATTTTTTGTAGTGCTTTATTATAGGTGAAATCGTCTAATGTGTTATGTTTTAAATAGTGCATTGTTTTTTCTGCATATTTGATATAGCAAATGGAAACCGCCCAAGCGATTGCCATTTTGACATAATACCCATCATGCTTTATTTTATCTAGTGCAAGGAGTACTTGGTCAATAGATTGCTCTGTGATATAAAAATCAAGGAGCATGACGATGGCGAAGCGCAATTCAAATTCTTGGGTTGAAGCCAAATAAGGCTCTAAAAATGCTCGAACGCGAGAGGAATTCTTTTTGGTGATTTTTAAGCTAGCGCAAAA
>Ga0316613_10002385_pt1 | contig 12126 bp, 13 predicted proteins | sample OWC_soil_day10_C_2_FD_207647 | JGI IMG/M metagenome (GOLD analysis project Ga0316613, IMG submission 207647) | Wetland soil microbial communities from Old Woman Creek delta, Ohio, United States - OWC_soil_day10_CT_b | ecosystem: Environmental > Terrestrial > Soil > Wetlands | place: USA: Ohio...
CCCACTTTTCCGCCATCAACATGAACGGATTCAAGACTCTTAAAGAGGGTCAGAAAGTCCAGTTCGAAGTCACGCAAGGCCCTAAAGGCAAGCAAGCTTCTAACATTCAAGCTGTCTGATCCCCACCTATCAGGCACTACGAAAACCCCGCGTTTGTGGGGTTTTTTAATTTGCGGGAAGAAGCATCCCTCTCTCGCATGATATCCGTTTTTGTTTTCGCTTTCATAAGCCCCCCTCATTACTCCATTTAGCAAAAAGCGTTCCCACACGCCGCCTCTTTCTATTTCATATATAGTACTTGCTTGCTTGGCTTGCGTTCGACGCGGCGGCCGTCGGCCGCAACGGAGCTATGTGCCGACACGACGCTCTTCTTCGCCAGCATTTTGTTCTATTTCTACCATTTTCATGTAGCAATGATGACATTGGAAAAAATCCTGCAAAGTCAGGGGTTCGGCAGCCGCAAGCTGTGCCGCACCATGATCCTGGACGGTCGCATCATGGTGAACGGCAGAATCTGCGCCGACCCACACGAAGAGATACAGCCCGACAATCTCGAATTTCAGGTTGATGGCGTGATTTGGTCCTATCGCAACCATGTCTATCTCATCATGAATAAACCGGCGGGAGCCGAATGCTCCCGCCAGCCACAGCATCATGGCAGCGTGTATTCCCTGCTTCCTGCTCAGTTAGTTCAACGAGGAGTGCAATGCGTGGGGCGGCTAGACCAGGACACGACCGGCATGCTGCTGTTTTCCGATGACGGCGATTTCATCCATGCTTACAGCGCTCCCAAGAAGAAGGTGCCTAAAACGTATGAAGTCTGCGTCAGGCATCCCGTTCATCCCGAACAGATTGCCGCACTCCGGAACGGCGTACAATTGCACGATGAACCGGCCCCTCTCGCCGCGGTCGCCTGCGAGCAGACTGGCGAACGAAAACTGAACCTGACTCTGGCCGAAGGAAAATATCATCAGGTCAAAAGAATGATTGCCGCAGCCGGCAACCGTGTCGAAAAACTGCATCGTTTCCGTATCGGCGGACTGACGCTCGACCCATCCCTGGATGAAGGAGGATGGCGCTGGCTGGAGCCGGACGACTTGGCGCGTATGAAGGATCTTGGAGGATAAAAACGCCTTCCCCTCAAAGGGTTTTGCAAGAAAAAGCTCCGCACGAATGCCGGCAACAGCAGTAAAATTCACCAGTGGAATAGCCCGGTCGCGCCGACCCCAACCTCAGATTCACTATGGAAAAACGATCCAGCAAATCCGCATGTCCTTGCGGTGGCGGCCTTTTTGCCGAATGCTGCGGGAAATTTATTTATCAGCATGCGATTCCGCAAACAGCGGAAGAATTGATGCGATCCCGCTATACCGCGTATGTATTGAGGGAAGAAGGCTACTTGAAAGCGACCTGGTACGGCAGCTCTCGGCCAACCGAACCGTTATTCGAGAACGATCATGGCTTTAAATGGATCGGTTTGACAGTCTGCAACCATGAGCAGGACGAAAATTGGGCGACCGTCGAATTCATCGCCAGATACAAGGCCAACGGCCGCGCGCACCGGCTGCATGAAATCAGCCGGTTTACACGAGAGAACGGCCGCTGGTTCTATCTTGATGGCCAGTTTCCCGAAGAAAACCAGAAATAATCCGTTAGGGAGTCTTACTGTTGACAAAAGAAGCATCGACTAACTGGGTCAACCGCAGTCTTAGAAGCGTCTGGCATCCATGCACCCAGATGCAGCACCACGAAACCATACCTCTCGTTGCCATCAGCCGAGGCCAGGGGGCATGGCTCTTCGATCATGACGGAGACCGCTATCTGGATGCCATCAGTTCGTGGTGGACCAACCTGTTCGGCCACGCCAACCCGCGCATCAGCGCCGCTCTGAAAGACCAGCTCGACCAGCTCGAACACGCCATGCTGGCCGGTTTCACGCATGAACCCGTGATCGAATTGTCCGAAAAGCTGGCAGCGCTGACGGATCACCGGCTTGGCCACTGCTTTTACGCGTCAGATGGCGCGTCGGCAGTGGAAATCGCCTTGAAGATGAGCTTTCATGCCTGGCGCAACATGGGGCATGCCCAGAAGCAGGAATTCATTTGTCTGAAGGGCAGTTACCACGGTGAAACCATCGGCGCGCTTTCGGTAACCGACGTCGCGCTCTTCCGCGACGCCTATGGGCCGCTGATTAAAAATGCGCACGTCGTCGCCTCTCCCGATTCCAGGCTCGCGGAGCCCGGCGAAAGCGCATCGGACGTGGCGCACCGGGCAGCCAGCCAGCTGGAACAGTTGCTGCAGCAACACGCCGGACACATCGCCGCCATCATCATCGAACCCCTGGTCCAGTGCGCGACCGGAATGGCCATGTACGATCCGGTCTACCTCGCAACCGTGCGCAAACTCTGCGACGAACACCAAGTCCATATGATCGCCGACGAGATTGCCGTCGGCTGCGGCCGGACAGGTACTTTTTTCGCCTGCGAACAAGCCGACATCTGGCCCGACTTCATCTGTCTCTCGAAAGGCATCAGCGGCGGGTATTTGCCCCTGTCGCTAGTCATGACACGGGACGACATCTACCAGGCTTTTTACAGCGAAGAGGTATCGCGAGGGTTTTTGCATTCGCATTCCTACACCGGCAACCCGCTGGCATGCCGCGCCGCCCTGGCGACGCTCGCCATCTTCGAGGAGAATGACATCCTGAACCGGAACCGGCGGCTGGCCCAACGCCTGACCGCCGCACTGGAGCCGCTCGCATCGGACAGACGCATCATGCATGCCCGCCAGCGCGGGATGATCTGGGCTTTCGACGCTATCCTGGACGATTCCACCCAGGCAGCGGTTTTTCCAAGACACATCTTCAGCGCAGGCTTGAAGAAAGAAGTACTGCTTCGCCCGATTGGCAACACCCTTTACCTGATGCCGCCTTATGTGCTGAACGACGACGAGGCCGATTTTCTGGCGGCACGGACGATCTCCGTATTCGATGAGGTGATGAAAGCATGAGCGCCTTTTCCTGTTTTGTCACCGGAACCGATACCGAAATCGGCAAGACGCTCGTATCCTGCTCCCTGATCCACACCCTGAAGCGGCAAGGCTTGCGCGTTGCGGGCATGAAGCCTGTCGCGGCCGGCGCCGTGCTGGTGGGAGGACAATGGCATAACGAGGACGTCGACGCGATCGCCGCATCGGTGAATGTCGCCCTTCCGCCAGACCTGGCGAATCCATACCTCCTGAAGACTCCGGCGGCCCCGCATATCGCCGCCGCGCTGGATGACGTCTCCATCGACCCCTCGCATATCGGTGCCTGTTTCAACCATATCCGGCAACTCGCCGACGCCGTCGTCGTCGAGGGCGTCGGCGGATTTCGCGTTCCATTCACAGAATCGCTCGACAGCGCCGATCTCGCTGTACAATGCGGCCTGCCTGTCGTGCTTGTGGTCGGCATGCGCCTTGGATGCATCAGTCATGCCCTGCTGACTGCGGAATCCATTGAGACACGCGGCCTGAAGCTGGCCGGATGGGTCGCCAATTGCATTTCTCCATCGATGGAATTTCGGGATGAGAACATCGCCGCGCTGGAGCGTCGCCTGAATGCGCCGCGACTGGGTACGATTCCCTATCTGACCACAGCCTCGCCCGAAGCGGCGTCAGATTATCTCGACTTGTCCAGGCTGCCCGAGTGGGCGGCAGGACAGTAACTGTATTCAATCATAAGGACGTATCACCATGTCGCAACCTCTCGTATTTCACCCAAGTGCCTCGAAACCGACTGTTCCCGAGAATGCCACCTGGCCGGTCGAGGAAATCATGGCGCTGTTCGATCTGCCTTTTCCGGATCTGCTGTTCCGCGCACAGGAAGCGCACCGGGCCAATTTTCCGGACGGCGACATCGAACTGGCTACACTGATCTCGCTGAAAACCGGTGGCTGCGAAGAAGATTGCGGCTATTGCCCCCAGTCGGTCCATCATGATACCGACGTCAAGGCCAGCAAGATGCTGACCCTCGACGAAGTCGTCAAGGCGGCCAGCGAAGCCAAAGCCAGAGGCGCAACCCGGTTCTGCATGGGCGCGTCCGGCCGGTCCCCCAAAGACCGCGACATGGAAAAGTACGTGGAAATGGTCCGCGCGGTGAAGGCGCTGGGCCTTGAAACCTGCGTCACGCTGGGCATGCTCAAGGATGAGCAGGCCAAAATGCTCAAGGAAGCCGGGCTCGACTACTACAACCACAACCTCGACACGTCGCCTGACTATTACAACAACGTCATCTCGACGCGCCAGTACCAGGACCGGCTCGACACCCTCGGACGGGTGCGCAAGGCCGGACTCAAGGTGTGCTGCGGCGGAATCATCGGCATGGGGGAATCGCGCCGCCAGCGCGCCGAGCTGATCGCGCAACTGGCCAACCTGAACCCATACCCCGAGTCCGTCCCCGTCAATCACCTGGTACAAGTCGAGGGAACGCCTCTGCATGGTGTCGACCCGCTCGATCCGCTGGAATTCGTACGCACCATCGCCATTGCCCGCATTACCATGCCCAAGGCGCGCGTGCGCATGTCCGCCGGACGGCATGAACTGGGCGAAGCGGTGCAGGCATTGTGCTTCACTGCCGGCGCCAACTCGATTTTTTACGGTGAAAAGCTTCTGACGACGCCGAACAGCGAAGCGGACGACGATCGTGTCCTGCTTAAGAAGCTGGGCCTGCATGCGCGCGAAGTCGTCGACGTCAAGGCATCGCTGCCGGGAGCGGAACACCACCATCATGCGCATTCTCTACCATAACGAAGGGGAGGATGATGCATTCTGGCTGGCCGGCCTGCGGAATGCGCTGCCCCAGGCGGACATTCGCCTCTGGTTCCCCGGGGACAACGGCCCGGCCGACTATGCCCTGGTATGGAAGGCTCCCGCCGAGATGCTGGACGGGCGCACCGGCCTGAAAGCGATCTTCAACCTTGCTGCCGGGGTCGACGGCCTCCTGAACATGGGCGATGCACTACCGAAGGGAGTCCCCATTATCCGCCTCGAGGATGCAGGCATGGCCGTGCAGATGGCGGAATACGTCACGCACGCCGTGCTGCGCTATTTTCGCCGCTTCGACGAGTACGATGCGCAGGCAAGGCACGGGGAGTGGAATTTCCTTCCTTCATACCGGAAGAACGACTTCCCGGTCGGCATCATGGGACTGGGCGCTCTCGGCAGCCGTGTCGCACAGGCTTTGCTGCATTTCGGGTTCCCGGTCCGGGGCTGGAGCCGTACCCGAAAGCATCTGCCGGGCATGCAGTGCTTTTCCGGCAACGGCGAGCTGGAGGCCTTTCTGGATGAGCTCAAGGTACTGATATCCGTGCTGCCGCTGACCGCCGAAACAACAGGAATCCTGGACCTGGAGGCGTTTGAAAAGCTGGAATACGGCGCCTTCCTGATCAATGCCGGCCGTGGAGCGCATCTGGTGGAAGCCGACTTGCTGGCCGCCCTGGACTCGGGGCGCATCGCGGCCGCGACGCTCGACGTCTTCCAGGACGAGCCCTTGCCGCCCGGCCATCCTTTCTGGAATACGCCGCGCATCACCATCACGCCGCACATGGCAGCGGAGACGCTGCGCGACCAGACCGTGCGTCAGGCTGCCGAAAAGCTGCTTGCCTTTGATCGCGGCGAAGCGATTTCCGGCATGGTCAACCGGACAACGGGATACTGAAATGGGACTGCCCAAGAAAGTCACAATCATCGAGGTCGGACCGCGCGACGGTCTGCAGAACGAACGCCAGGTCATTCCGACCGGCATCAAGATCGAACTGATTAATCGCCTAGGACGGGCCGGCTTCACCACCATCGAAGCCGCCTCGTTCGTTTCCCCGAAATGGGTGCCGCAAATGGCAGACTCGGCAGACGTGATCAACGGCATCGAGCGCAGGCCTGGCGTCACGTACTCGGCCCTGACTCCGAACCGGAAAGGGTTCGAGGCCGCCCTGGCCTGCAAGATCGATGAAGTCGTCATTTTCGGATCGGCGTCCGAAGCCTTCTGCCAGAAGAACCTGAACTGTTCGATCCCCGAATCCATCGAGCGCTTCCGCGAAGTCGCGGAAGCCGCCCGGCAAAACGGGATCGGCCTGCGGGGCGCGGTCAGCAGCGCCTTCGGCTGCCCATATCAGGGCGATGTCAGCCCGGAAGCGGCTGCAGATGTCGTGCGCCGCTTGCGCGACCTGGGCTGCAGCGAAATCGACCTGGCGGACACGATCGGCGTCGGCACGCCCCGCAAGGTGCAGGCGGCCTTCGAGCGGGCCGCACGCGATTTTCCGATCGAACGCCTCATGGGCCATTTTCACGATACCTACGGCCAGGGAATCGCCAACATTTACGCCAGCCTTGAAGTCGGCGTGTCGATTTTTCATTCCTCTGTTGGAGGATTGGGCGGCTGTCCTTTCGCGAAAGGAGCAACGGGCAATGTCGCAACAGAGGATGTCCTGTACCTGATGGAAGGGCTGGGAATCGAAACCGGCATCGACCTGAAGGCCGTGGTCGATGCGGGGCAATTCATTTCGGGCCAGCTTGGCCGCAAGGCCGTCAGCCGTGCTGGAAACGCGCTGACCGCCAAATTTTCCGGCTGAGATCTACCGGTTGAGCCAGCGACAGGACCTGACGAAATCTCAGGGATATGAACCGGCACAGACTGGATTCTTTATCGGACCACGGAAGTAAACGATAACTTAAAAAGTAAAAACGGTTGCATGCCTTGAAACATGCAACCGCCCATAATGGTTCCCCGCCTGTGCCGTTGTGTCGGCATCCTGAACCTGCGGTTCAAGGTGGTCACGGTAAGCTCGATTTCGGGTTCATCGGACTAGCGACGATCACGCCCACCGAACAAAAATTCCGCAACCTATGCACGTAAATGGTTCATGGAATATATGACACTCGCGTACACGGCAGGGACACTCAGTCTACCTTATTGAAGGTGACTGTCAACTGCTTTTTTCATGGAAAATTTGAGAAAAGTCAAAAGAGATTTTCCTGAGGCGCAAGCGCCTGATCCAGCACGGAATGCATGGAGGCGATCTTTTGCTTGATCTCGGACAGCGACATTTCCGACAGCGGACCACCGGGCGCTTTCGTCGACAGCATTTCGGCAGCGATGCCGATTGCAGCCATAACGGCAATCCGGTCATTACCGCGAATCTTGCCGGCATCCCTGATCATGCACATTCGGCCATCAAGGTAAGCGACCGCTTCTCGCAAAGCAGCCTCTTCACCTTCATTGCACGCCAGCTTGTACGTCTGCCCCATGATAGCGACATCAATGCTGATCATCCGTCGATCTCCTTGTTATCCGGCGCCGGAATAGCCTCGATCAGGGCAAAGACGCGTTCTTTTGCCTCTCGCATTTTCTGTTCCATATGCTGATTTTCACTTGAAAGCGAAGCTACCTGCAGGCGCAAATCGGCATTTTCCCGGCGCAGCGTCTGAGTCAGTTCTGCCAGGAGGCTGATTTTTTCGGAAAGTTGATCGAATTCGGAAGTCATATCATGATATGGTAGTGTCGAAATTCAAGCGACGTCAATAGAAATGCTGACCAGATGCAACATCCGGCCCCCATTTCCCGCCAATTCCCTATATGGCAAAGCAACACATGAACCAGCCGGTTCGCGGTTATAATCCGCTTCCATGAACACGGCTACATCAAATCACATTCCCGTCATCGCCATTGACGGCCCGACAGCATCCGGAAAAGGAACTGTCGCCCAAATCGTAGCAACACGGCTGGGCTTCCACTATCTTGATTCGGGCGCACTTTATCGCCTGACTGCACTGAGTGCAATCCGCGATGGCGTTCAGCCTGATGATGAAGAGGCCATTGCACACCTAGCGGCAGCCATGTCCTGTCGTTTTTTAGATAACCAGGTACTGCTGGAAGGAAAAGACGTCACCGATGCAATCCGCACTGAACAGTCCGGCAATATGGCGTCGCGGATCGCCGTCCTCCCCACCGTTCGGCAGGCTCTGGTCGGCCTGCAACTCCGGTTCCGCCGCCTTCCCGGTCTGGTTGCGGACGGACGCGACATGGGCACTGTCATATTCCCGGATGCCGACCTGAAGGTGTATCTGACCGCAAGCGTTGCAACACGCGCGGAAAGAAGATATAAGCAATTGATTGACAAGGGTTTTTCTGCTAATATTATTGACCTTCGCCGTGATCTTGAGGAACGCGACCGACGTGATGCCGAGCGCGCTGCAGCTCCTCTTAAGCCTGCGGACGGCGCGCATCTGCTGGACACTTCCGATATTGGTATCGAGGAAGCGGTTCAGCGCGTGCTGGAATGGTACAAGGCGAAATAATGCAATAAAAATGGTGCAACACATCATCGGGTTACACCATCGTTTGTCGTTAAGGGGTCCGATCAGGCATATCGCCAGATCGGATGTTTGAATAAACTAACCCAGTTCAATCCGCATCCCGCGTATTGCTGGCTAACTTTTTCTATTTTATGTCTACTGCTGCATCCAACCAACCTGCCGGCATGGAAAGCTTTGCCGCCCTGTTTGAAGAATCCCTGGCACGCCAGGACATGCGTTCCGGCGAAGTCATCTCCGCCGAAGTCGTCCGTTTCGACCACAATTTCGTCGTCGTCAACGCCGGGCTGAAATCCGAATCGTTCATTCCCATCGAGGAATTCAAGAATGACGTGGGCGAGCTCGAAGTCAACGTGGGCGACTATGTTTCCGTCGCGATTGAATCGCTCGAAAACGGATACGGCGACACCATCCTGTCGCGCGACAAGGCCAAGCGTCTCGCTTCCTGGCTTGCATTGGAAAAAGCCATGGAATCGGGCGAAATCGTTACCGGCACGGTAAACGGCAAGGTCAAAGGCGGCCTGACCGTCCTGACGAACGGCATTCGCGCGTTCCTGCCTGGTTCGCTGGTCGATACGCGCCCTGTCAAGGACACGACGCCGTATGAAGGCAAGACTCTGGAATTCAAGGTCATCAAGCTTGACCGCAAGCGCAACAACGTCGTGTTGTCGCGTCGCGCAGTCGTTGAAGCCTCGATGGGCGAAGAACGCGCAAAACTGATGGAAACCCTGAAAGAAGGCACCATCGTAACCGGCGTGGTCAAAAACATTACCGACTACGGCGCATTTATCGACCTGGGTGGCATTGACGGCCTGCTGCACATTACCGATCTGGCATGGCGCCGCGTTCGCCATCCGTCGGAAGTACTGAGCGTTGGCCAGGAAATTACCGCCAAAGTCCTGAAGTACGATCAAGAAAAGAATCGCGTTTCCCTGGGCGTCAAGCAGCTTGGCGATGACCCGTGGACCGGCCTTTCCCGCCGTTACCCGCAAGGCACCCGCCTGTTCGGCAAGGTCACCAACCTGACCGACTACGGTGCATTCGTTGAAGTCGAGCAAGGCATCGAAGGTCTGGTTCACGTATCCGAAATGGACTGGACCAACAAGAACGTTGCCCCGAACAAGGTCGTCAAACTGGGCGACGAAGTCGAAGTCATGGTTCTTGAAATCGACGAAGAACGCCGCCGCATCAGCCTCGGCATGAAGCAGTGCAAGCCGAATCCGTGGGAAGATTTCGCTCTGACCCACAAGAAGGGCGACAAGGTCAGCGGCGCCATCAAGTCGATCACCGACTTTGGCGTATTCATCGGCCTGCCGGGCAACATCGACGGCCTGGTTCACCTGTCCGACCTGTCCTGGACCGAAGCTGGCGAAGAAGCAGTTCGCAACTTCAAGAAAGGCGACGAACTGGAAGCCGTGGTTCTGGCAATCGATGTCGAGCGCGAGCGCGTTTCCCTGGGCGTCAAGCAACTGGAAGGCGACCCGTTCAACAACTTTGCTGCTCTGAACGACAAGGGCGCCATCGTTTCGGGCACGGTCAAATCGGTTGAGCCGAAGGGTGCAGTCATCCAACTGACCGAAGATGTCGAAGGCTATCTGCGCGCATCGGAAATCTCGCGTGACCGCGTGGAAGATGCTGGCACGCACCTGAAGGAAGGCGACACTGTCGAAGTCATGATCATCAACATCGATCGCAAGTCGCGTAGCCTCCAACTGTCGATCAAGGCCAAAGATCAGGCTGAGACGCAAGAAGCAATGCAGAAAATGCAAAGCGACACCAGCGCCGCTTCCGGCATGACCAGCCTTGGCGCACTGCTAAAGGCGAAATTCGACAACAAGCAGTGATCCGGACAACGAGCGCCAAATGACGAAATCCGAGCTGATCGCCTGCCTGGCCGAAAGTTACCCGCAACTGGTAGCCAAGGATGCAGAGCTGGCGGTAAAAACCATACTCGACGCGATGACCGACGCGTTGGCCAACGGCCAACGCATCGAGATTCGCGGTTTCGGCAGTTTCGCTCTGAACGTTCGTCCTCCGCGCATCGGCAGGAATCCGAGATCGGGCGCAAAAGTCATGGTTCCCGAAAAAAGGGTACCGCACTTCAAGCCCGGCAAGGACTTGCGCGAACGCGTGGACGCGATGGCTGGTCAGCCTCTTCGTGATTCTGACTAGCCAAGTTCGCAACGGAACAAAGAGGGCATCTTCGGATGCCCTTTTTTTCACGTACAATTCCGGTTGGAACTTACTTTGCGGTAAGAAATGTCGAATCGCAACGTAAACGCATGGAGAATACGGCGTTCTACCGGAAGAACCAGGGAATTCGCATCATGAAAATAATTGGCAGACTTTTTGCGGCACTTCTTTTTATCGCTTTCTTCGGCTTTGCCCTGAAGAACACGCAGGAAGTCGCGCTACGATTTTTCTGGGATTATGAAATGCGTGGTCCCTTGGTATTGCTGTTACTCGGTTTTTTTGCCGCCGGTGCGACGCTGGGTATACTGGCCATGACGCCAATGGCTTTTCGCCACCGCAGGGAACTCAATCGCAAGGATAAACAAATCGCATCCATGCAGGAAGAAAATGCAATTCTTCAACGCGCACGCACCCAGCCGCCGCAAGCCGACAGCATTGCCAATCCATGATGCCGTCATTTTCTTCTAACTCGGCAAAGACGAAATACTATGGAATTTGAAATTTGGTTGCTGCTTGGAATCCCCGCTTTTTTTGGACTGGGATGGATCGCCGCACGCATCGACATCAAGCAACTTCTGTCCGAATCGCGCAGCCTGCCTCAGACCTACTTCAAGGGCTTGAATTTTCTGTTGAACGAGCAGCCAGACAAGGCAATCGATGCGTTCATCGAAATCGTCAAGCTCGATCCGGAAACCGCCGACCTGCATTTTGCGCTTGGCAATCTTTTCCGTCGACGCGGAGAAACTGAACGCGCCATACGCATGCACCAGAATCTGCTGTCGAGGCCCGACCTGCCGCTGGAACAACAGCTTCAGGCACGCTACGAGCTTGGCAAGGATTACCTGAAAGCCGGTCTGCTCGATCGAGCGGAAGAGGTGTTCGAGCAACTTACCGGCACGCACTACAACGTCAAGGCGCGGCGCGCATTGCTGGAGATCTTCCAGCGCGAAAAGGAATGGGAACGCGCCATCAAGGCCGCCAACGCGCTGCAGGATTCGGGCGCCGGACGCCGACAGAAAGAAATCGCGCAGTTCTATTGCGAAATGGCGCAGAACGAATTGGTCAAAACGAATGCCGGCCAAGCACTTGATTTCCTGGATCAGGCGTTGTCGGTCGACCGGACCAGCGTCCGTGCCGCTATTTTGACTGGCGACGCGCTAGCCGCCCGGGGAAATATTGAGGATGCGCTTCTGGCTTGGCGGAGAGTGGAAAAGCAAAGCATGCCCCACGTCACTCTGGTGGCGCAGAGATTGATGGATGGTTATCACACCGTCGGCCGCCCACAGGAGGGAGTCAATCTGCTGCGATCGTATCTTAACGATACGCCGTCCATCGACATGCTCGAAGTCGTTTTCCAGGCATTACTGAAACTGGAAGGCGTCGATGCGGCCAATATCGTGGTGCACGAAGAATTGAGACGAACGCCAACGCTTCTTGGCCTCGACAAATTGCTGGAGGCACGCATGATGGTCGTGCCTCCCGAAATCCGTCCTGATCTATCGATGGTAAAGGATCTGGTGCATGGATATGCAGTCAAGCTGGCACGGTATCAATGCAGTCAGTGCGGATTCAAGGCGCGCCAGTTTT
>Ga0316613_10002386_pt1 | contig 12126 bp, 10 predicted proteins | sample OWC_soil_day10_C_2_FD_207647 | JGI IMG/M metagenome (GOLD analysis project Ga0316613, IMG submission 207647) | Wetland soil microbial communities from Old Woman Creek delta, Ohio, United States - OWC_soil_day10_CT_b | ecosystem: Environmental > Terrestrial > Soil > Wetlands | place: USA: Ohio...
GACTCAATACTCCGCGAATTTAAAGTTCCTATATTTAATACCAAAGAAGAAGCAAAGGAAACCATTTCTTCTACTTCTCCTATATCATCTGCCATAACAGGAGAAGCACCAATGGTCAGAGTTATATTGGCACAATCGTTCACTGTCACATAGTTCGTAATATGATGTACCAGAGGCTTTTTGTTTTTTACAGTTATGAGGCTGTCGGATATTTTTTGCAGGATTTCCATTCTTTCGTATACCCCCAAATGATTTTATAAAGTAGTGACGTAAAGAGTAGGACCGGTATGGTTGCTCCCAGTACAAACTCCATGGTAATAAACTGATGATACATAATAACCCCTAAGGCCCAAACTGCTAGGGCACTCCAATTTACAAGAAGTTCCGGACGCAATTGCCTATTTTTAATAATAAAATACTCAGTTAATAGTACCGCAAATAATGGAGCAAAAACAGATCCAATGGCAAGGAGGAAATTTTCATACTGCTCAATATTCACCCACAAAGCGATACCCGTGCCAATCACCGTCATAACTAAAGCAATTCTTTTCTCATCTAGCTTGGGAAAAATATTAGCGAAACTAACACCAGCAGAATAAGCATCTAAAAAAGTAGTTGTTACTGTTGCCAGCACAATAATGCCTAGAGCTGATAATCCTAAATTAGCGGCCAGCATCATGGCAGAAGGTTCGGGATTACCTGCAATAATAGCAGCGCCTAAGCCAATCAGGTACATCCAGCAGCTACCTATAAAATAACCTAGCCCGCTGCCCAAAGCTGCACTTGTTCTGCTTTTAGCAAAGCGTGTATAGTCAGCAATCAGCGGCAGCCAGGACAATGGCATAATAACACTCAATTCTAATGCCTCACCAAAAGACATTCCTCCAATAGGCGGTGCACTTAAAGCGGTACTATCTTTAAATACTACATTGCTCAATAGTACCGTAATACCAAACAACAAAAACACGGCTAACATATTCACTTTCTTTAAACCGCCCTCTCTGCCAAGAGCGATCCACAGAAGAACTAAGCCGCCAATCCCCATGCTCCAAAGAGAGAGCTGATCCATTCCCCACAGCATTTTGCTGATTTCATTAGCTGACCGGGCTGCCGCAATAATCATAACTGCTGTCCACCCTACAAGCTGCAGCACATTTAACACTGAAAATAAATAAGATCCATATACGCCAAAAGAAATACGAGTAGAAACGATAGCTGGTATCCTTTCCTGAGTACCAATGATACCGCCCAGCACCAAAATAATCACACCAACCACATGACCAATCACAATGGCCATTACTCCACTTTGAAAACCAAGAGGAGCTAATAACCCTCCTGTTAAGATTTCAGCAATGGATACTGCCGCACCAAACCATAAAAATAAAAAGTGATTAAAACCTAATGTATTATTTGTTTCATTTGTCATTTAACATACCTGCGCCTTTATATAAATTATAAAAATGATGAACGGGACCAACACCTTTGCCAATGGCAAAGGAGTGTTCAATCGCCGTGTGAATATATTCCTTCCCCCTAGAAACTGCCTCTTGCGCAGAATACCCCCTAGCCAAATTGGCAGCAATTGCAGCCGACAAGGTGCAGCCTGTGCCATGGGTATTTTGTGTAGCAATTCGTGGTGTACTCAAGTGCTGATAGCTTTCTCCATCAAATAAAATATCGGTAGCATCATCTTCCCGATGTCCGCCCTTTAGCAGTACATACTTTGGTCCTAATTGATGAATGAATTTAGCAGCTTCTTCCATATCCTTCAAGCTATGAATCCTTAGCCCACTGATTTCCTCTGCCTCGGGAATGTTGGGCGTTACAACCGATGCTAAGGGCAGCAGATAAGAGATTAATGCCTCTACCGCCTCAGGCTGCAACAAATAGTAACCGCTTTTCGATATCATTACGGGATCTACGACAATGTTCTGGGCATTATATTTTTTAAGACCATTTGCTATGGCTTTAATCGTTTCCGTACGAGAAACCATGCCAATTTTCACAGCATCTACTGCAATGTCATCAAAAATAGCTTCGATCTGTTTATCAATCACAGCTACATCAATATCCTGTACAGCAAATACGCCTTGTGTATTTTGCGCTGTCACTGCTGTAATCACACTCATGCCAAATACTCCATGTGCCGAAAAAGCCTTTAAATCCGCCTGAATACCAGCCCCGCCACTTGAATCAGAACCAGCTATCGTTAGTACCTTCTTCATATAAATTCCCCCTTCACTATTAGAATAAGAAATGCTACAAGTTCTTGCGAGTATAACAAAAAACATTTTGAACCGCGAAGATGCGAAGACTCTTTCGAAGGGTATAAACATAATCTCCTTCGCATCCTTTGCACTTCTTCGCGATCTTCGTGTTTCGATCGTTTTTTGTTGCTCCTGATCGTAATAAAAAAGCACATCCACAAGGATGCGCTTTAGCATATACAAAGACTCTATCGCTCATCCCTCCGCTGGCATTACCCAGATCAGGTTAAAAAGGGTCATAGATTTCAGATCTATCTCTCAGCCGGCTCATCCAGCTCCCCTTGAGAATTATTCTTTTCCAGGCTCATCGTAACATATCTTACTACTCTTTTCAACCAAAGTATTTTACAGTTGGCTTATCCTTTGCAAATTTGCTGCCAAAGATCCGTCTAACTCGCAGGTCTGCCAGACTAAGAAAATAAACCCGCTTATAAAAAGCGGGTTTATCTGCTGACTAAAGATCGTCTACATTAAGAAACATCAATCTCTTTTTTATGCTTCTTAAATTTTTTGATGGAACCTACGCCTTGTTCAATCAGAACAAACAGTACAGGGATTAAGAATATTCCCAGGATTGTTGCTGCCAGCATGCCGCCAACAACTGCCGTTCCCATAGAATTTCTTGCTCCAGCGCCAGCACCTGTGGCAACTACAAGGGGTAAACATCCAATAATGAAGGCTAATGACGTCATTATGATAGGACGTAACCGCAATTTAGCGGCCTCAATAGCGGCTGAAACAGGGTCCATTCCCTTATCAACCCTAACTTTAGCATATTCTACAATTAGAATCGCATTCTTAGCTGCCAATCCAATGAGCATAACCATCCCAATTTGCATGTAAACATCATTTTGTAAATTGCGCACATATTGGAATAAAAATGCTCCAAATATACCTGTAGGGACTGATAACAAAACTGCAAAAGGAATGCCAAAACTTTCGTAAAGAGCTGCCAAACATAAGAATACAAACAGCAGCGCAAAACCAAAGACATAAGGAGCGCGACCAGCTGATACTTTTTCCTCACGGCTCTGATCGGTCCATTCATAACCAAAATCCTTAGGCAATGTCTGTGCTGCCACTTCTTCCAATGCCGCTAAGACTTGCCCAGAACTATAACCTGCTGCTGGATTACCACCCACCTGAATGGCTCTATAGCCATTAAATCGTTTAATGGAAGGAGGAGCAGTAATCACTTGCGGTTTTAATAAGGTATTGAGCGGCACCATCACTCCAGAAGAGCTACGGACAAAGAAGAAACGAGTACCATCTACATCATTACGAAATTTTTGTTCCGCTTGCATAACGACTTTATAGGATCGACCGAAACGGTTAAAATCATTGACCTGCACTCCGCCAAGAAATGTCTGTAATGCAGTAAATACACTGTTTACCGGGACACCTAACTGCTCTGCTTTTTCCCGATCTACTTCAAAACGATACCCAGGAGTATCAATGCCAAAAGTAGAATAAATCATACCAATTTCTGGTCGTTTACGAGCAGCAGCCATAAATTCTTTGGATATTCGATCCATCTCCTCAATGGAATTGCCGCCTTTATCTTCAATCATCATGGTAAAGCCACCTACGGTACCAATACCGGGCAATGAAGGAGCATTAAAGGAAGTAATTCTAGCTTCAGGAATATGAGCACTATTAGCCAAAGTTTTCATAACTTGATCTTGAACGCCTAAACCTGGCGCAGTTCGTTCATCCCAATCCTTAAGTTTTGTAAAAATAATCGCCGAATTGGCTTTAGCAGCGCCAGCTAAAATATCATACCCTTGAATGACAATGGCATCGGATACACCTGGCTGAGCACGCATATCATCTGCGACTTTATTCGCTACATTAGCGGTACGATTCGCACTTGCCGCCTCTGGTAAGCTTACACTGGTAATAAAGAATCCTTGATCTTCACTAGGAACAAAGGATGATGGCACCAGTTGAAACAACTTACCAGTTACAAGTAATAGAACCACCAAAAAAACGACACCTAAAACAGATCGTTTAATTAGTTTCCCTAGACCAGTACCATATTTTTCTACCGTTGCCTCAAATACATCATTGAATTTGTTAAAGAATCGTTCCAGCATGCCTGAATGGGCATTAGGATCATGAGGTTTTAGCACTAATGCGCAAAGGGCTGGTGTCAAAGACAACGCCACAACGGCAGACAATGCCATGGATACTGCAATGGTCAAAGCAAACTGTTTGTATAAAACACCTGTAGTTCCACCAAAGAAAGCTACAGGAATGAATACAGATGCCAGCACAAAGGCAATGGCAACAACAGGACCCGACACTTCACTCATGGCCAATTTTGTTGCTTCTTTTGGACTCAGGCCGGTATAACGCATATGATATTCTACTGCTTCAATTACAATGATCGCATCATCGACTACCAACCCAATAGCCAATACCATGGCAAAAAGAGTCAGCGTATTGATAGAAAAGCCCATCACCATAAACGCAGCAAAGGTTCCAATCAAAGAAACGGGAATGGCGAGCATTGGAATAAGGGTAGCACGCCAGCTTTGCAAAAATAAAAATACGACTAAAAGCACTAGTACCAGAGCTTCTGCAAAGGTTTTGGCAACCTCTTTCATGGATTCACGCACATATTTCGTATTATCAACGACGGAATAATAAGCAACGTCAGATGGAAACTTCTTCGATGCTAGCTCTAAGGCTTCCTGTACTTTCGTAATGGTGTCTAATGCATTTGCATCGGTAGTAAGCTGAACCGCAAAGGCTACCGATTGATGACCATTCAGGAAACTCTGAAAACCATAATCTTTAGAGCCCATCTCAACATTAGCGACATCTTTTATGCGAATGAAGTTGTTATCTTTAGAGCTGATAATAATATTTTCAAATTCTTTAGGCTCAGTCAAACGACCTTGTACCCGGGCTGTATATTGAAATTCCTGCTGGGAAGTAGAGGGCCTTTGACCAATGGTTCCTGCTGGAGCCTGCACATTTTGGGTAGTAATAGCACTAGAAATATCACTCCCCGTGAGTCCTAACTGCGCCATTTTATCTGGCTGCAGCCAGATCCTCATCCCATAGTCAGCACCATATTCCATAATATTCCCTACGCCCTTGATTCTTTTCAAATCTTCGACAAGATAAATGCTGCCATAGTTCTTTAGAAACGTACTATCATAGCTTCCCTTCGGAGACCATAAGGAAAAGATCAAAGAATTATCAGGAGAAACCTTACGAGTCGTAATACCTGTTGCGGTAACTTCAGCAGGTAACGACGCATTGGCTTGTGCTACCCGATTTTGGGTTTGTACTGTTGCCATATCAGCGTTCTTACTTAAATCAAACTTTGCCGTCAAAGAGTACGAGCCAGAGTCGGAACTTGTTGACTGCATGGAAACCATATCTTCAGTCCCATTGACTTGTAGTTCAATCAATTGGGCCATTGTCTGTTCTACAACCTCAGCGTTTGCACCGGTATAACTACCACTTACACTAACTTGCGGCGGAGTAATCTGCGGATATTGGGCTACCGGCAAATTGAATGCTGAGATTAAACCAACTAATGTAATAACGATCGATAATACGATCGCAAAAATGGGACGTTCAATAAAAAACTTAGCCACCAGATTACCTCCTATTGCTTCGCCGGAGTTTGTAACTCATCCGGGCCGATCATGATTACAGATACAGGTGTTCCTGGCGGAGCCTTCAGAAAGCCTTCTACAACAATACGGTCGTTTTCGGTAACGCCCTCATCTACCACCCACATATTGCCGACTTTCGTACCCATCTTAACTACCCGTGTTTCTGCTTTGTCACCTTCACCCACAACAGTAACAAGGGTCTTATCCAGCATCTGCTGAACAGCTCTTTGCGGAATTAAGAAAGCTCCTGGACGCACTTCACTTTGCACCGCAACACGAGCAAACATACCAGGAACTAGAAGCTTGTTAGGATTGGCAAAAGATGCTTTAAAACTCAATGTACCTGTGCCAGTTGCTAAGCCCTTATCTACCTGTTCGATTTGCCCAGTGAGTGGATAGGTAGATCCATCGCTGAGAATCAGCTTCAAATCCCGTCCCCATTCAGCTGGAGAAGCACCTTTATTTTTAGCAAATTGTAAATATTCATTTTCACTCATACTAAACTTTACCATGACTGGATCAACAGAAGAGATCGTAGCCATAATGGTCGATCCTGCCGATACAAAGCTGCCAATACTTAAATCATTAATATCAATCCTGCCATTCAATGGAGAAAGAATCATTGTGTCCTCAATATCTTCCTGTGCTTGCTGCACCTTAGCCCAATTGGCATTTGCTGCAGCGGCATTTTGTCTTTCTTCTGCCACTGCATTATCTAAGGTCTGCTGGGAAATGGCACCTTGCTCTGCAAGCTGATTATATCTTCCAACATCCTTACGAGATTTGGCTAGCAAGGCTTCTGCTTGCGCTGCTGTTGCTTGATTTGTCAATAATGCTGAGTTATATTGACGGCTGTCAATGCGAAATATTGGCTGTCCCTCGGTTACTTCCGCTCCGCCGGCTACCATTTTATCCACAATATTACCAGAAACCTTAGCCCGTACTTGAACTTCATTTTTGGCCTCTATTGTCCCAACAAATTCATATGCAATTGGAGTATCTTTCCGAACTACCTGCATCGCTTTTACTTCCACAGCCTGCGGTGCTGGTGCTGCCTGCTTGCTGCAGCCGCTTATTATTACCATGCTAAAAATAATTAATGCCATATAATTGCGCCATCTTACTTTTGAACTTATGCGAACCAAATTATTTACCTCCCTTAACTCTGCTAACACTAATTTTTACCTGCTGTTACTCCACTGTTGTATTCATATCATAAACACCTTTATGGAATATACCTTATGTAAGGTAGAATTTTCCCATCTATATCGAAATCACTCCTTTTCAAAATGACTATTCAGTCAATCATATTTTTATTCGACAAATTTATTACAATCCCTTCCTGCAAATCACTTTTTTTATTTTTGTGCTGGTCTTTTTTTAAAGTTAAAGATTTAAAAAAGATGTCAAATAAGACACCTTTTTCTGATTATTCTCCCATTAGAATTTTTTCATGAATTTTTAGTATCATCTGCCCATAGGTCTTCCCAGGGACAGCCCACTTACCATTTAAATCCGTCCATGTAAGAGATTGCCCGAACTTATCTGTACTTTTCACTAGATTATATCGGGGATCAACAATGGACAGTGCTGGCGGCCTTGTTGTCGTATACGCCAACAAATGTTGAATCTGCGCCCTAACACCAATTTGCGCCGAAGGGAACCATGCCCCCTTGACACCGTTACCTGTTGTTCCCAGTCCACAGTAATTATTCTGTAATGGTATCACATCACCACCATAACGAAAATTGCCCGTTTCATGTAATGCTTGTGCAAATGCTAAATCTGGACGTATTCCTTCCAATCCTGCCTCTTGGTAATAGTACTCAACCAATTGCTTGGGAGTGGTTGTAAGCAAAGGCAAGGGATTTCGCTTTAGAAGATATGTTACACATTGTTCTTGCGTGGCAATTGATGATCCCATTATCGTAAAATCGACGACGACTTCATTCTTTAAATAATTTTTTTTAATCGTTGTAGGTTGAAAAATTCCAAAAGCCAAGGTATTGGATATGGAGATTATCCAAAGGAACATCAACCCAAAACATATTTTAATAAAGCTAAATTTCCTCACTTTCTACCTCCCATAAATCACATTCCTTCCATATAAAGAACTATTTTACAAAGATCTATATAATCCTGCTGCCATTTTTTCTTTTATTGTTCTAACCGAATCTTTAAAGAATCATGCTCTATCTCCTGAGCCTTTCTTCCCATAAGGGAAAAAGCCCATTGAACGGAAGGTCCCAACGCCAAAGCAATAATGATGGTACCAATACCAATCGGTCCTCCTAGAAAGTAGCCTAAAATTGCAATACTACTTTCAATGATAGTTCTTACTTTCCACACTGGATAACCTGTTTTAGTAACCGCTCCCACCATGAAGCTATCTCTAGGACCGGCCCCCAGAGCAGCAGAAAGATAAAAAAAACTTCCCCAGCCAATAATTAAGATACCTGCCAGTAAGAGCCCGATTTGGAATAACCAATAAGTAGTATCAGGAATCCACTTATTATCCATAATTACATCCATAAAAAAACCAATGAAATACATATTAGCAATGGTACCCCAGCCTGGCTTCATTCCTAAAAAGTAACTGACAACAATCACTAAAATTCCTGTTAACTGGGATACTTGCCCTAAGGTCAATGGAAGGTAATGAATCAGTCCTAGATGCAGAGCATCCCATGGTGATGTTCCCAAATTGCTCTTAATGGTCATTACAATTCCAAGAGCAAAAAGAAATAATCCCCAAAGTAAGAAAATGAGTCTTTTTATCATGCGTCGATTTCCTCCTGTTAGTACAGTCTCAATTCTGAATCTGTAAATATATACGATTAGGATTGATGCTGTATTCGTATAAATATGCTACATAGAAGTTATCAATACATGATGACGAACTTCCCGCTTCAAAGCCTGCTGCTTACTTGATTCATGAAAACAAAGAAGCATTGTTGATGTTAATTAACAATGCCTCCACTATTCTTATTTTCTAATCTTACTTCATGGCTTGCTCAAGATCAAGAATAATATCTGCAGGATGTTCAACGCCAACAGATAAACGGATCAATCTGGAAGTGACTCCCATTTGAAGCTTACATTCTTTAGGAACCGATCCATGGAACATTGCATCAGGAAGATTTACAAGAGATCTAAATGCATATTACAGCTCCTCCTTGAACATCTATAATGTATCTTACCTACTTATGATGACCCTCCCGGTATCATAAGCTTTTTCTCCAGCCATTCTTGAACCCATCCCATAGCAATAACCATCACCCAGTAAAACACAGCCAGAGTAAGAAAATACGGCATAAAGACAAACTGGGCCGAACTTTGTTCCTCCACCTGCCGCGTCAATTCTGGAACAGTTATAACAGAAGCCAGTGAGGATGATTTTAAAATATCAATCAAACAATTCCATAGAGAGGGAATGGAGATTCGCAGCGCCTGAGGCAAAACAATCTTTTGTAGTACTTGCATTGTACTCATGCCAAGGGATCGACCAGCTTCCCATTGTCCTATATGTATGGACACAAGTGCACCTCTAAATATTTCTGAGATATAAGCACCAAAATGCAAAATGAGCCCAATAAGCGCAGCCGGAAAAGGCTCCAGCATAATATGAAAGGAAGTTAAGCCAAAATACAATATTAACAGTTGCACTAATAGAGGAGTACCGCGAAAAAAGGATACATAGACTTTGGCAATCAACTCAAAAATCCTGATCTTAAAAATCCTCATCAATGCCACTAATAAGCCTACCATGACAGCTCCTAACATGGCTAATACACTTAGATAAATTGTAACCATAGCCCCCTCTCCTAATACGGACAAGGAGGCAATGACAATATCCCACTCTCTATTTGCTAACATCTTCGCCAAACCACTTTTGCGATATCTTTAAATAGGTACCATCTGCCTGGATTTCCTTGAGTGCCTTATCTACCGCCTCAACAAGTTCAGGAGAGCCTTTCCGAAAAGCAAATCCCATCTTTGCAGTATCAAAGGTTTTTCCTCCTACTTTAAGATTTGGATTAGGATTTTTTAAAAGATATTCTGCAATATACAGTCGGTCATTCACTGAGCCTTCAATACGTTTTGCTGCTACGTCTGCGAATATCTCGTTTGCACCTTTATAATGCTGAATATTGGCTCCTGCTTTTTTAGCAATTTCTTCCCAGTTGCTGCCTTGCGTAACACCGATTTTACGTCCTTTAAAATCTTCTACCGTATTGATATCCGTTGTATCTTTATTAACAATGATTTGAGCACCTGAAACCGTATAGGGAGCAGAAAAGTCATATTTCTCCAGTCTTTTTTCATTAATACTTACTTGATTGGCAATTACATCAAACCGTTCTGAGTCAAGCCCGACAAACATAGCTTTCCACTCGGTAGGAACAAATTCAGCTTTAACATGTAGCCTTTTGGCTACCTCATTAATAATATCAACATCAAATCCCTCTAATTCTCCTTTTTCATTCTTAAAGGTAAAAGGAGGATACGTACCTTCTGTACCAACCTTAATCGTACCACGATGATGAATCGTTTCCAGCAATGTCTGTTTTTTTGTTTCTTCCACTTTAGTTGTTTGTTGTGAACTGCACCCAATCGCAAAAACCGTCAATAGAAGAATAAGAAAAATTCCCAAATTTCTTTTTATCATTATGTACCCCTCCCAAAATGATTCACGGATAACTGCTCTGCTATCATTTACTTTGCTGTTAAAAGTAATAAAAAAGAAGGCTAGCGCAAATAAAGATGCGTCCAGCCTTCAGATTTCTGATCAGCAATAGGATAACTTAACAACTTAGTAAATTATCAATATTTTACCATTCTAGAATACATCTGTCAATTTTTTTATCACTTCTAAATAATGGTTAAAATCCTTAAATCTAATTTCTAGAAATTAACTATCTGCAAACTTTTAATATATTGTATATCTTCTTCTCTTAAAGGAGATCCTATTTCCTTGTCGAAGTAAATAAAAAAATATAGTTCCACCTATTTCCATCAAGACGCAGCAGCGCTTGGTGATTTACTAAACAACTAAAGGAGTGAGCACCTTGGCTAAACAGGAGCAGTTTCAAGTACAGATTGGCGACACAGAGAGAAACCTCGAAGAAATCATCGACAACATCCGTAAGTCCGACTTACCGATTACCCAAATAAAACAAACATCTGCTTCACCTAATCAAACAGGGCGCGGAGCAACACTTACTTTGCAAACAACATCAGATACACTCAGTCAAGAGGACTTAAAGCGGCAACTAAATGAGCAAGGCGGCTGCATGTATCAAATCGAATCTGTTACTAAATCATCTAAATAAAGCATTACATAAATAACCGCTTCCTTAAAGGAAGCGGTTATTTATGTAATGCTTTATTTATTCTTTTATCATCAGATTTTCAAAATGCAAAATCTCCATTTTTAAATACTGGAATTTCTTTTCCATCTGCTGTCGTTCCAATGATTTCAAGATCCTTGGTTCCGATCATAAAATCTACATGTACTAAAGAATCATTGACACCTAATGCTTCTAATTCTTCCTTTGCCAAGTTCTCACCATCTTTGACGCATACAGGATACGCTTTTCCTATAGCCAAGTGACATGAAGCGTTTTCATCAAATAACGTATTAAAATACAGAATGTTGGAATTGGAGATTGGTGAATTGTAAGGTACCAAAGCCACTTCACCAAGGTAATAAGAACCCTCGTCTGTCTCAATCAGTCCTTTTAGAATCTCATACCCCTGCTCAGCAGTAAAATCAACGATCTTCCCATCTTTAAACGTAAGAGAAAAATGATCAATGACATTGCCATTATAATTTAATGGCTTTGAGCTCACTACGGTACCTTGAATACCTGTTTTTTTAGGTAAAGTAAATACTTCTTCCGTTGGCATATTGGCGACAAATTCCAATCCTTCCGGAGTATATTCCGAACCGCCAAGCCATATATGATTCTTAGGAAGTTCGATTTTCAAATCCGTACCTGATGAATTTTTATACTGCAGATACTGAAATTGATTCGAATTTAAGAAATCTGAACTTTTCTTTAAATTTTGCTTATGCTCTTCCCAAGCTGCAACCGGATCTTGTGTATCGACTCTCACCGTTTTAAGAATAGCATCCCAGAGCTTAGCAACCGCTTCATCCTCTGATAATTCAGAAAAAACTTTTTTAGCCCAAGATTTAGTAGGAATGGATACAACACACC
>Ga0316613_10002389_pt1 | contig 12121 bp, 12 predicted proteins | sample OWC_soil_day10_C_2_FD_207647 | JGI IMG/M metagenome (GOLD analysis project Ga0316613, IMG submission 207647) | Wetland soil microbial communities from Old Woman Creek delta, Ohio, United States - OWC_soil_day10_CT_b | ecosystem: Environmental > Terrestrial > Soil > Wetlands | place: USA: Ohio...
GCTGCCGATGTTGGTGGTGCAATTGTTGGTAATCGTATCGATTTGTGTATGGAAAATGACAGTGAAGCCTGGAGATTTGGTAGAAGATCAGTAAAAGTTTATATTCTTGACTAACAGGGGGTATACTCCCTGTTCTTTTTTTGATACTATAATATCGATACTTTTGAGTATCAGTACCTTATCAGCCCTAAATCAGTGAATACTGACGGTCTATTTTCCGCACCCCTTCGTTGTCGTCGGTCGGCATACTCCCGGTATGCTTCCCTCCTCCGCCTTGTGCTGCGAAAAATAGCCTCGCCATTATCCTACCGTTTTAAAGCTGACAAGGTACTAAGTAGAATGAGAGAAAGTGGTAGGAAAGATGATTAAAGAAGTAATTATTGTTGAAGGTAAAAATGACATACATGCGGTGAAAAGGGCAGTAGAGGCTGATTGTATTGCAACAGGCGGTTTTACATTGGCACCTCATAGCTTGGAGAAGATTGCCCAAGCTTATACGAAGCGTGGCATTATTATTTTGACAGATCCGGATAGTGCTGGTGAGCGGATACGCAATTTTTTAAGCCAGCGTTTTCCTGAAGCCAAGCATGCCTTTGTTCCCAAAGAAGACGCCATTGCCAAAAATGATATTGGAATTGAACAGGCATCGAGTGAAGCGATACGCGGTGCTCTTGCCAAAGTGCGGTATTTGGAGTGGCAGCCATGTGAGGAATTTATCTGGTCTGATATTATGCAGTATGGGCTTAGTGGTACCCAAGATGCCTCGGCCAAACGGGCAATTGTGGGTGCAAAACTTGGCATTGGCTATGCAAATGCTAAAACTTTTTTACAGCGTCTTAACCATTATGGGGTAACCCGCGCCGAATTTGAACAGGCGGTACAATAATATTGGAGGCAGTAATATGAAACAGCCGACTATAGCAAATAAAGATGTAACCTTACATATTTTAAAGCGATTTGGAATCCGGATGAGCAAAAAGCTCGGACAGAATTTTTTAATTGATGAACATGTGGTTCAAAGTATCGTGAAGGCCGCCGATATTACTCAGGATGATGCTGTGCTGGAGATTGGTCCGGGAATCGGCACTTTAACCCAAGGATTAGCAGAAGCTGGTGCGGCTGTCACGGCTGTGGAAATCGATCGAAGATTGATCGAGGTACTGGCAAAGACACTGGAAGGTTATGAAAACATTCGAGTTGTTCATGGTGATATCTTGCGTATTGATATTGGAAAAGAAGTAGCAGCGCCCAGGTATAAGGTGGTAGCAAACTTACCCTATTACATTACAACCCCAATTATTATGGGGCTGCTGGAAGCGCATATGCCTGTGGATATTTTAGTAACCATGGTGCAGAAAGAGGTTGCTCAGCGTATGGTTGCTGTTCCTGGCACTAAAGATTATGGCTCCTTATCCGTGGCAGTTCAATACTACACCAAGCCTGAGATTATGTTTGTTGTACCACCGGCTTCTTTTATTCCGCCTCCTGCTGTTGATTCAGCAGTGATTCGCTGTACTGTGAGAGAAAAACCGCCAGTAGAGGTAAATGAAAGAATTTTTTTCCGCGTGGTAAAAGCCGCTTTTGCTCAGCGTCGTAAAACCTTGTCGAATACCCTTAAAACGACAGGTGTACCTGCTGATACCTTAAAAGTAATATTAGAGAAAGCTGGTATTGATGGTGGGCGTCGTGGTGAGACGTTATCCTTAGAAGAATTCGCTGCTATCGCTAATGTATGGATACAGTAAAAATTATAGTTGAAGAGCCCCTGCTTGGTTTCTAGCAGGGGCTCTTCTCATTTCTTTTATGGAGTTAAAAAATGATCTAACACATCGAAACGACGTTCATTATGGTAGCCGGTATAGGTCTTGTTTTGCCACTGGCGAGTTCTAGGAGCATTTTGGAAGACACTGATAGCTTCTAAACAATCGCCTACAATTGTTTCAATGATTTTTGCACAATGGATATGAGTTTTTAGGGATGAACCCAATTGATAATGAGGAATGGTAGTAGCCACGTCGATTTTTAGTTTATTCATTCTGGATAAAGCCATAGTTACAGGTGGAATGGCCAATTCGCGAATTGGGATTGTGGATAAGAAACGTCGTGAGACAGCATGGGGACCGTGAGAGGGCGTTGCTAAATTAATTTTTTTGTCTAAGCCAAGTTCTTTATTTAGATTGAGCCTCCATTGGAAGGTGGGGTTATAACGTTCGATATGTCGTGGTGGTGCAGGATAGCAATTCGTTAGCGCCAAATCTAAATGTTTGATTAAGATCCCGTCAATGAGTTCGGTTAGGTTTTCTGCAAATGTCCCTACCATGTCGCCGTCCACAAAGGCCACTACATCGCTGCCTAATGCTAATGCTACCTTTGCGCCGATAGCCCGAGGGATGTCAATACCTAGACGTTCGTGGAAGTAAAGAATTTGTAATTTTGGGATGCCAATTTGCAACACTTCATGCATGGTAGAATCATTGGAACCGTTTGCGACTAGAATAATGTGATCAATTTGGAGTGTACTTAAGTTTTGTAGAACTGTTGCGATACGTCCAGCTTCGTTCTTGGCTGGAACAACCACAGTGATCATGCGCCATCACCTCGAAGATTTTGAGTGCGGTGCATGTGGCTCCTAAAGGCCACAGGTGTAATACAGTATATTGAGAAAAGGTCTTTTTGGTTACCCGCCAAATGCAGAACTTATTGAAATATATTGGAAGGTTTTTTGGGTGTGGCACTTTTTTTTTATGCTACATAGTATGTAATAAGTAAGGGAGGGATAGGGGTGGCTAATGTAGCAGTAGGGGATTTAGTAATTCGGAAATCTCATGGCGGTGATATTGTTTTTAAGGTAACCAATATTTATGAGGACAATATAGGGCAATCACATTGTACATTAAAAGGAATGCATTTGCGGTTAGTAGCAGATGCGCCGTTAAGTGATTTAGAACGAGTAGGAGCAGAACACCTGCGTAATGAAATTTTGCATATGGAAAGTGTGCATAATGATACATTGAAAAGAGTTTTGATGCGTCGCAGTATGGAAAGGGAAAAAGTGAATAACATCCGAGCAGAGCACGCGAAAAAGTATGAATACTTTGAAATGCCGGGTCGTGTACTGCATCTGGATGGAGACGAAGAGTACCTTGCTATGTGTTTAAAAACCTATCATCAAATGAACATCGATGCAGTCGGTCGATGTATTGAGGAATCAAAGCAGCCAGAACATGTAATTGCTTTAGTGGATGAGTATCGTCCTGACATTTTAATTTTAACTGGTCATGATGCGTTATTAGGAGGTGGCAAGAAAGACTTCAAGGATATTAATAATTATCGTAACTCCAGATATTTTATAGAATCCGTCAAGAAGGCTAGAATTTTTGAACCATCAAAGGATGATCTGGTCATTTTTGCTGGTGCCTGCCAATCTTATTTTGAAGCCATTTTAATAGCGGGGGCTAATTTTGCCAGTGCCCCGACTCGGATTTTTATTCATGCTTATGATCCTGTGTTTATTGCAGAAAAAGTTGCATTTACTCCCATCAATCGAACGGTTGATATCGGTGATGCCATCACTGCATCCGTAACAGGTGCCGATGGCGTGGGAGGGATTGAAACCCGGGGAAAATTCAGACTCGGATTACCAAAGACTCCTTATTAAAAATAAATACTTATGTGAAAAAAGAAAGCCCTATCAATGATGCTGAAAATCATTGGCAGGGCTTCTTTGATAGTCTGCCTTTTAAGGAGAATGTTGAAACACACCAGAACGCGGAGGATGCAGAGTGCACTGAGGTTCGTTTATGTTTTAAGGGGCGTGTAAATCTGTCAATTGCGAGCGTAACGAAGCAATCTCCTCCTTGTCAGGAGATTGCTTCGCTACGCTCGCAATGATAAAAGAACAAATTCCCTTTGTGTCCTTTGCGTCTTTGTGGTTCGTTTATGTCTTTTCAGTCTTGCACTTTAAAATAGGTATCGATCATTTCTTCGGCAAGCTGTTTGGCGGCAGTAGCTTCGGCTACCAGCAGTAATACCGTTAGAAATTTTTCTACCATATCTTTATTTGCGTTGTTCTCGAAGGGATTATTGATTTTTTCGCAAACTCTATTAAAGCGATCCTCATAATCATTACAAGCATCGAAGTACTCTTCTTTTTGAAACTCTAAAAATGCTCTGTAAATATCATCAAGGGCAATAATGGATGTTTTTTCTTCTGGATGGCCTAGGGTTCTTAAAATTGGGTTAAAGATAGTTTTCACATCATCTAGAGAAAGAACTTGTTTGAGGTGGTAGATTAGGCTTAACAGGATAATGTGATTTTTGTCATATTTCTTTTTGTCCGAGGGGTTGAGTAAACCATTCTTAGTATAATTATTAATCATTGCTTTCGTGATTGCAACGCTGGTTTCATCTCCTTTACGGCGATGGTTCAGTTTGCTGTTTAGTAATTCTGTTACTTGGTCTGCATATTGTTTAATAGAAGGGATATCTTCCACTTTTAATTCATTATCAAGTAGTTTTGTTGCAAAACCTTCTAAAACTGATTTTGTTATTACCATATTATACACCTCACTAGTATTATAATATTTTTTAATGCTAGATGTCAAAATTATTATAATTATATTATATGAATATAATTACTAGATAGTGGAATGCTAATACGAAAACTGATTATGATGAAGAAAAAAATAGAAAAATATGTTGAATTGTGACAACTACATCTAGAAATAATATGAAATAAGTATTGTAGTTTTTAAAACTACGTGATATTATATGTATATTAGAAATTTACATGGACAAAACCACGTAATGGGATTTGGACATGAAAGGGGTTAGTTATGGCAATTAGTTTACAAAAGGGTCAGAAGATTGATTTAACCAAAGGCAATGCTGGACTTTCCGAGTTGATTGTTGGCCTAGGCTGGGATCCGGTGGAACAGTCTGGTGGTAATGGTGGCGGATTTCTAAGTGGTCTATTTGGTGGTGGTAAAAAGGCTGAATTTGATTGCGATGCCTCCGTTTTATTGTTAGATGCCAATGGGAAATTTACTAGCAAAGAAAATGTTGTATTCTTTAATAATTTGAAAAGTCCTTGCGGCAGCGTTACCCATTTAGGGGACAACCGTACAGGCGGCGGTGACGGTGATGATGAACAAGTTCTCATCCAGTTACCAAAGGTACCAGCAAATATTCATAAAATCGTATTTGTTGTCAATATCTATGATTGCCAGAAGCGTAAACAAGATTTTGGCATGATTAAAAATGCTTTTATTAGAGTCGTGAATAAATCGGACATGCAAGAGATAACCCGTTATAATTTGACGGAAAGTTATGCTGGTAAAACGGCACTGATTGTGGGCGAGGTGTACCGCCATCAGGGAGAGTGGAAGTTTGCCGCTCTTGGCGAGAGTACGCAGGATCTTTCGATTAGTGCTGTAGTTAAGCGATATAGTTAATAATAAACAGGGGGTAATGAAATGGCAGTGAGCTTAAGTAAGGGACAGAAAGTAGATTTAACAAAAAGTAATCCTGGTTTAAAGAATATTATTATCGGTTTAGGTTGGGACACCAATAAGTACGATGGCGGTCATGATTTTGATTTAGATGCTTCTGCATTTATCCTTGGAGAAGCCGGAAAAGTGAAAGATGAGAAGGATTTTGTCTTTTACAATAATCCAACAGGGGCACAAGGAGCAGTGGTACATACTGGTGACAACCGCAGCGGTGTGGGTGACGGAGATGATGAGCAAATTAAAATTGATATTTCGAAAATTCCTGCTGATGTGCAAAAAATTGCATTTACCATTACCATTCACGATGCGGATGCCCGTAAGCAAAATTTTGGACAAGTTGGCAATGCTTACGTTCGCGTACTCAATGAAGAAACAGGTGCAGAGCTCATTCGCTATGATTTAGGAGAAGATTTCTCCATTGAAACGGCGATTGTCTTAGCAGAAGTTTATCGCAATGGCAGTGAGTGGAAATTCAATGCTATCGGCAGCGGTTTCCAAGGCGGCTTATCGGCACTTTGTACAAACTTTGGTTTAAGTGTCGCTTAATAGACTTTTAACTTAATTAGGAGGTAGTTTATGGGTATCAATTTAAGTAAAGGTGAAAGAATCAATTTGTCTAAAGAAGCACCTAGTTTGAAAAAAGTTGGTGTAGGTCTAGGTTGGGATACAAACAGCACCGATACAGGAGTTGATTTTGATTTAGATGCTTCTATTTTCATGTTGGGGGCAAATGGGAAAATACCAAGTGAGAAAAGCTTTATCTTTTATAACAACCTAACTTCTCCTGACGGCGCGGTTAAGCATACTGGTGATAATCTTACGGGTGAAGGCGATGGAGATGATGAAACCATCCTTGTAGAACTAGCCAAAGTAGATAGTGGGATTAATGAATTGGTGTTTGTCGTTACTATCCACGAAGCAGAAAAAAGAAGACAAAATTTTGGACAAGTACGTAATGCCTTTATTCGACTTTATGATCAAGATACGAATAAAGAAGTTGCGAAATATGAACTGGATGAAGATTTCTCCAAAGAAACAGCTATTGAATTTGGTAAGCTGTACAAAAAAGATGGTCAATGGAGATTTCAAGCAGTAGGACAAGGATACAATTCTGGCCTGCAAGGATTTGTTGACAAGTATTTTGAAGGCTAAATAGCAGCTGCTATAGAAGACACGAGGCGCTAGGCCGCTACCGCGGACACAAAGAATACAAAGAGGATTGGTGTCTGCTTTGTATTCTTTGTGTCCTTGTGTTTTCCATTATTTACCTTATATTGAGATGGTGGTATAATGCAATAAAGCCGAATTGATAAATGGATAGAAAGGATTATGGATATGAGCTTTTTTGATAAAATCGACATGACGAAGAAAACTAAAATTCCAGCAGCAATCAACCTTACCAAAAGCGGCGACTCTCATGCAATTGATCTGACAAAGAAAACTGGGGAGCTGCGAGTTAATTTGCAATGGGATTCAACGATAGAGAAAAAAGGTATGTTTTCCTTTTTGTCCAAATCCACCCTTGATCTTGATTTAGGTTGTATGTATCGTTTAAAAGATGGCAGTCAGGGTGTGATTCAGGCATTGGGCGAATTATTTGGCTCTTTGTCCTCTTCTCCCTATATCGCTTTGGATAAAGACGATCGAACAGGACAGAGTGCAGAGGGTGAGAACTTACGATTCACCAAAATGGAAGTATTAGATTTTGTTATCGTCTTTGCTTACATCTATGAAGGAGCCCCTAATTGGGAATCTGCTAAAGGTGTAGTTACGGTCAAGCAGCAAAGCGGTGCTGATATTATCATTCGTCTCGATAATCCGGATAAAGGTAAAATCATGTGTGGTTTAATAAAAATTGAAAATAAAAATCAACAATTAGTTGTGACAAAACTGGAAAAATATTTTGGCGGTCATAAAGAGCTGGATAAGGCTTATGGTTTTGGCTTTAATTGGACGGCTGGCAGGAAATAGTGATGAAATGACCAAAAACAGTTGATTTACGGTGGAGGTTTATTGTGGATTACGAGATTTTATATCCGGGTGCTTTTCCATTATTAAAAGTTCAATTAAGGCAGGGGGATTTTTTAAAAGCAGAATCGGATGCCATGGTGTCGATGTCCACAAGTATTGATGTGGAAGGTAAAATGGAAGGCGGTTTGTTAGGCGGTATTGGGCGGATGCTGGCAGGAGAAAAGTTTTTCTTTCAGACTCTTACCGCTCGGCGTGGTTCTGGTGAAGTTACCTTAGCCCCATCCATACCTGGTGATATCATCGATGTCGATTTAGATGGCAGTTATAGTTTGGTTGTACAAAAAGATGGATTTCTGGCTGGTTCTACGGGAATTGAAGTCTCCAGTAAAATGCAGAATTTAATGCAGGGGATGTTCTCGGGAGAGGGCTTTTTCACACTGAAAGTAAGTGGTAAAGGAACTGTATTTTTAAACTCTTATGGAGCGATTCATGCCATTAATCTGGAGGCGGGAGAAGAACGGATTATTGATAATAATCATCTTGTTGCCTGGCCTGATTATATGGATTACAAAATTGAAAAGGCAACATCCGGTTGGATATCTAGTTTTACATCGGGGGAAATGCTGGTCTGCCGTTTTAAAGGACCGGGTGTAGTGCTGATTCAGACGCGAAATCCGAAAGCCTTTGGTGAGTGGGCAAAAAGCCTGATTCCTGCCAAGTAAATAATAAAATTTGAAGGATTAAGAGGAGCATCAATAAATGATTGAATTTATAACAGGAATTTTAGGGAACTATTCCCATTTTTTTAATATGACGGAGTTTCTCGGGGTTATTTATAATCCGATGAACTGGGCCATTATTGGAAGCCTGATTGTATTGGAAGGGCTTTTATCAGCGGATAATGCTCTAGTACTGGCAATTATGGTAAAGCATTTGCCGAAAGAGCAGCAGAAAAAGGCATTGTTTTATGGTATTTTAGGTGCGTACCTCTTTCGTTTTATTGCCATTGGGGTGGGAACGTATTTAATTAAGATCTGGTGGATAAAGGCTGCTGGTGCTTTATATCTATTGTGGATGGCCATTCAGTTCTTTATGAAAAAGAATAAGGAAGATGATGAAACAGCAGTTCCAGAAGCGCCCCATGGTTTTTGGCGTACTGTATTAGCCGTTGAGATCATGGATATTGCTTTTAGTATTGACAGTGTATTGGCCGCTTTTGGGGTTAGTGATCAGGTATGGGTATTGTACCTGGGGGGGATTTTCGGGGTCATGATGATGCGAGGGGTGGCGCAGATTTTCTTGACGCTGATTGAACGTTATCCAGAACTGGAAACTACAGCGTATATTATAATTGGTATTATTGGTGCGAAAATGATGGCATCTGTTTTTAATTATCATGTCAGCCAAGTCGTGTTTTTCTCTACGTTGATTGTCATATTCCTTGGTACTTTTGTGGTCCATCATTTACGTAAACGTACTTCATAATGCGCTACTTCAACTACCTCTCTCCTGAAGAGGAGCAAGCTATCTTTTATTTGTCACCCCAATTGATAAGGATAGATGACCAGTCTTTGTTAGAGTACGCTTTGGGGGCAACCTTGTATATGCCTGCTACTCGTAAAACCATTGCACAAGATGTGATTAGCGGCAAGTTAAAAGGCTTAATGTCCATGGTTCTGTGTCTGGAAGATGCGATTGGTGATAATGAGGTATCAGAGGCGGAGAGTATGATGAAGTATCAGATGCAGCAGCTCGCTTTAGCCCTCAGCCAAGGCAGTATCACGGCAGCTGATATTCCACTTATTTTTGTGAGAATACGGGATGTAGAACAAATGTGGCGAGTTACCCATTTGTTAGGGCAAAATGTAGCCTTATTAACAGGTTTTGTTTTTCCAAAGTTTACAGCAAAGAATGGCGGTCTTTATTTTGAGGTTCTTGATAAGATTAATAAATGCCAGATAAAGCCCATCTATGGGATGCCTATTTTGGAGTCACCAGAGATTATGTATATGGAGAGCAGGCAAAAAAGCCTGCTCGAGGTGAAGCAATTGCTGGATTCCTATCGTAAGCTAGTACTGAATGTGCGTATTGGTGCAACGGATTTTTCGGGTCTGTTTGGTTTAAGGCGCAGCCCCGATATGACGATTTACGATATTTCCGTAATTCGCAGCTGTATTGACAATATTATTAATGTCTTTACTCGCTTAGATAGTGGTTATGTGGTATCAGGTCCTGTTTGGGAGTTTTATTCTAGTGAGCGGGTTTTAAAGCCTTTATTGCGCCACGGTCCTTTTACGGATAATTTGGGGCAAGCAGGGGAAAAGATGCGGGATGCACTTTTGAATCGTTACATGGATGGCTTACTGCATGAGATTGTTTTAGACAAAGCCAATGGATTAATCGGTAAGACGATTATTCATCCGAGTCATATCAAACCTGTACAGGCCTTATGTGTCGTTACCCATGAAGAATATATGGATGCATGCAGCATCCTGGCAGAATCTCATGGGGATGTAGGAGTTGTTTCTAGTGCCTATGGGAATAAAATGAATGAAATCAAGCCTCATACGCGCTGGGCGCAAAAAATAATGATAAAATCAAAAATATATGGGGTGTTTCATGAACAACATAACTTTACCAGCTTGCTTACTTAATGTGCATTCCTATGATATTTTGGAAAATTTAAAGGTTAAGGTACATGTTGCTTCGAATGTTTACAAAATTCCTATCGATAATTTGTTTCTTATGGCCGCGCGAAAAAATACAAAACGCGGCTTTTTGTTTGTCAGTAAAATATTGGGAAAGCACATTCCGGTTCATCCATTGATTCCCTTACTAGGGGGTGGGGCTTTAGCATCACGCTATGCCAGTGTGATGTATCAGCAAAGGGATTTTGAGGAGCATTGTGATTTTTCTAAGGCTTTTACGAATTTATCCCTCATGACAACGGCTTGGGAATATATAAAGAGCAATCCTTTGCCCCTGCCGGAAAAAACATTATTTATCGGATTTGCAGAAACGGCAACTGCTTTAGGGCATGGCGTTTTTAGCTGCTTTGCCCAGAACGCTAAGTACATTCATACAACCAGGGACAATATCTTAGGTGCCGATATGGTATTGAATTTCGCAGAAGAGCATAGTCACGCCGTAGATCATTATTGTTATGGGATTGAAAGAGAATGGTTTGATAATGACGAAACAATCGTATTAGTCGATGATGAGATTACTACTGGTAAATCAGCCTTAAATTTCATTCGTGCCATACAACAGCAATATCCTCGTAAGAAATATGCCGTACTCTCTCTTTTAGATTGGCGTTCAAAAGCCGATAAACAAAAGTACATTGAGGTCCAAAAAGAACTACAAATACAAATTCATACCATTTCCTTGTTATCCGGGGAGATTGCAGTAGAGGGAGAACCTATGGCCAATGGGCAGGAATCTTTTTCCTATGCTCAAAAACATGGAGAGCCGATTGTAGAGAAATTGATCATCAAAGATGATTTAGGTATGGTGAAGAATTTTTCCTCGTTGAATACGAAGGCTGAGGAAAATAATATTCCTTATTTGCAGGCCACAGGGCGATTTGGTATTACCAGTCAGGAGCAGAATGATATAGAAAAAGCATATTGCAAGGTCGGCAATTGGCTGAAGCAAAAAAGACAGGGCAAAAATGCCTTGTGCCTGGGGACAGGGGAATTTATGTATATTCCCTTTCGCATCGCGGGCTATATGGGGGAAGGGGTGAGTGTTCAGTCCACCACCAGGAGTCCGATTTATCCAGTGCAGCGGGAAAACTATGGAGTACAGCAGGCGATTTGTTTTGCCAATCCAGAGGATGGTTCCATTGCCAATTATGTCTATAATATTCCTTCTGCTTATTACGATGAAATCTTTATCTTTTTTGAAAGAGAAGTAGAGGATAAAGATCTTGAGCCTTTATTACAGGCCCTAGCGCCAATCGGCGTGAGTAGGATTTATCTTGTAACCTGTGTTAGTCGCAATTTGATCAGACCGATGATTCCTCATCCTAAACCTATTGGCAGTTACAGCTCCAGGGATGTTGTTTTCCTGCTTAAAAATATTAGTGGACTTGTTCCTGAACTGGATAATCAAATCAGGGAGGCTGCGATACAAGGTGGCAGGCATTATTCAGAAATGCTGCCTGTAGAATATCAGCCTAAGCCTGAATATATGACGTTATTTCAACACATGCTGCAGGAAACTGCCGAGAAAATTGCTTTGGCTGCTGGTAGTGTGGCAGAGCAGATTATCCATCTTAAGGGGACTGACATTGTCTTAGTGTCACTGGCTCGTGCAGGGACACCCATAGGAATCTTAATTAAGCGTTATATAGAGGAGCAATTTGGTATTTCATTGCCTCATTACAGTATTTCCATTATTCGCGATAAAGGAATTGATGAAAATGCTTTGCTCTATATCAGGCAGCAGCATCCTGATGCCACCATACAATTTATCGATGGCTGGACTGGTAAGGGAGCTATTACGAATCAACTCATGGAAGCATGTACTATTTTTAATCAAAAATATAGAGAAACAGTAGAACCTGATTTAGCTGTTTTAGCAGATCCGGGGCATTGTGTACGTTTGTATGGGACAAGAGAAGACTTTTTGATTCC
>Ga0316613_10002391_pt1 | contig 12114 bp, 15 predicted proteins | sample OWC_soil_day10_C_2_FD_207647 | JGI IMG/M metagenome (GOLD analysis project Ga0316613, IMG submission 207647) | Wetland soil microbial communities from Old Woman Creek delta, Ohio, United States - OWC_soil_day10_CT_b | ecosystem: Environmental > Terrestrial > Soil > Wetlands | place: USA: Ohio...
ACTTTCAACAAAAATTAAGAAACATGTTGACAAAAAGGAAACGACGGAGTATGATGATGATGTAGACGAAAAGACTACAAGAAAGGAGGTAGGCATGACCAATACGGTTCGGTTAAATGAGTTAATCAAAAAATCCGGGCTGAAAAGGGGGTGGATCGCGGACAGACTTCACTTGTCCAGCTATGGATTTCGGAGGAAACTGCGGAATAAGAGTCAGTTTAAGGCGGGTGAGATTAAAGTGCTGTGTGAGTTGCTTGGGATTGCATCGTTGGAGGAGATTAGTGATATTTTTTTTAATGATGATGTAGACAAAAAGACTACATGATATTCTGGTAGAGGGTAGGTGAAAGAGATGGAGGCAAGAAATGTATAACAAAATAATGGAATCAATAATTAAGAAGTTAAAAATTATCTTTCCTGAAACAAAGATTCGTTTGGGTTCTAATGAAGAAGAGGAGAAAGAATCCTGCTTAGTGGCCGGAATTTTACAGGTATCCGAGAATTGTGTAAACGGGAAGCGATATAGCTGTAGTATAAAAATATTTGTTAATTATTATCCCAAGGGTGCAGAGGAGCAATATGAGGACCGGTACCATGTATTGGAGTTGTTAATGGAACATATGGAATCAGTTTCTTTAGAAAATGGGGCAGCTATAGGAAGTAAAGGCAGATCTGGATCAGTAGAAAATGGTAATTTGAAATTTCAAACGGAATATCAAACATTCTTTCTGAAAGATCAGGAGGAGGAAGTGTCTATGGAAGGCATTATCTTAACATGAAAGAGGTAAATTGATGACTGGGAACAGTAGAAAAAAGGCTGCGGAAAAATCTGAGGCAGTACGTTATACAAAAAAACAGTTAATCTGCTCAGAAAAGTATTGCAGTCAAAGTGACTTGCTATGTGCATTATTAGAGAATGGTAAAACCTATTCTCTGGAAGAAGCAGATGAAATAATGAATCGATTTAAGAAAGGTAAGGTAAACGTATGTTAGGTGGAGGAAATTTTAAAACACAAAATAAGGTATTTCCCGGTGCGTATATAAATTTTATTAATCGTGCTACGTCTGGGGTATCCTTTGGTGACAGAGGTGTGGCTGCAATTCCAATGACTTTAAGCTGGGGACCGGAAAATGTAATTTTTGAAGTTACCGCTGAGGAATTCCAGAATAACAGTAAAGAAATTTTTGGATATTCGGTTGAGGACGCAGAAATGCTGCCTGTAAGAGAATTATTTCTAAATATGAAAAAAGGAATCTTCTATCGGTTAAATACCGGTATCCATGCATTTTGTGACTATGGAACAGCAAAATATTCCGGAAAGAGGGGAAATAATTTGCTGGTAGTCATCTCGAAAAATGTGGATGACAATTCAAAATATAATGTAAGTATCCTGTTTGATGGAAAAGAAATAGATGTTCAGACTGTTTCAAAATCAGCTGAACTTAAGGATAACAATTACGTGATTTTTAAAAAGGATGCAACACTGGCAGAAACAGCTGGACTTTCATTTGCTGGAGGTACCGATGGGAACGAAATAACCGGCGGAGATTATTCTGAATTTTTACATGCGGTAGAAAGTTGCTCTTATCAGATTCTATGCTGCCCATCTCAGGATGATAATGTGAAAGCATTATTTGCGGCCTTTACCAGGAGAATGAGAGATGATGTTGGAGTAAAATTCCAGACAGTTTTACATCAATATTCAAATGCGAATCATGAAGGAATCATATCAGTGGAAAATGAAGCCCAAGAGTATACTCCAGGTCTCGTATATTGGGTAACAGGCGCTGAAGCAGCTTGTGATATTAACAAAACAGTGGAAAACAGGAAGTATAACGGAGAATACACAGTAAAAGTTCCTTATACCCAGCTGCAGCTTGCAGATGCAATGAAGGCGGGCAAATTCCTTTTACATAAAGTCGGAAGTGAGATCAGGGTGCTTACAGATATTAATACACTTGTAACCTATACAGATGAAAAAGGAGAAGATTTCTCCAACAACCAGACCATCCGTGTACTGGATCAGATTGGTAATGATATTGCAGAACTTTTTAATTCCCGATATCTTGGAAAGATGCCCAATGATAATGCAGGGCGCATCAGTCTGTGGAATGATATTGTAACCTACGGAAAACAGCTGGCAGTTTTAAGAGCAATTGAAGACTTTGATGCAAAAGCGGTCACAGTGGATAAAGGGGAGGGGAAACGGTCTGTTTTAGTAAATTTCCCGGTTCAGCCTATTAACTGTATGAGTATTTTGTACATGACAGTCGTCGTTTCATAAGAAAGGGGTAATTAATAATGAACAATGTAACAATGAATGCGTGGGATGCAGTCAGCGCAGCAAAAGCAGAGTGCTTTATAACAATAGAAAATGAACGTTTTAATTTCATGCAGGCTTTGAATCTGGAAGCAAAGATTGAAAAGGTGAAGTCTGAAATCCCTATTCTTGGACGAGCTATGAAAGGTAACAAGACGGTCGGAATGAAGGGGACTGGCTCTGCAACATTTCACTATAACACAAGCATTTTTCGTGATATTTTGTATCAATACCAGCAGACTGGCAAGGATATCTATTTTGATATCCAGGTTACCAATGAAGACCCTGCTTCCAGCGTAGGAAGGCAAACCGTCATTTTAAAAAATTGCAACTTAAATGGCGGAATTATCACCAAATTTGATGCCTCGGGAGAGTATTTAGAGGATGAGTTTGAATTTACATTTGAGAGCTGGGAAATGCCAGAACGTTTCGGTACAATTGCCGGAATGGAATAAACACGAGGAGGGATATGGAAAATGGGAGATTTAAGTTGTTTTTTGAGTCAGAATGCGGTAAAGGCAGAGAATGAAAAATTTGTAGCTTCAAAGCGCTTTGTTGGTCAGAAGAACAAACCAGTGGAGTGGGAAATAAAGGCAATTACTTCGAAGGAAGATGAGGCCCTGAGAAAAGAGTGTACCAAGCGGGTACAGGTGACTGGTAAAAAAGGTCAGTATACTCAGGAGACTGACTATAATCTTTATCTTGGAAAGCTGGCAGCAGAATGTACTGTATATCCTAATTTAAATGATAAAGGTCTACAGGATTCCTACCAGATTATGGGATCAGATGCTCTGCTAAAAGCTATGCTGACTGCTGGAGAATATGCCGGATATTTAGAACGAATCCAACAGGTAAATGGATTTGATACAACTCTTGAAGAGCAGGTAGAAGAGGCAAAAAACTAATAAATGGAGGTGATATGGAAGCCAACATTGCTTACTATTGCCTCCACAAGCTTCACAAATGGCCGCATGAATTTTTAAGCCTTGACCGGTATGAGAAAGCGTTTATTATAGCCGCAGTTAATCTGAAACTGGAAAATGATAAAAAGCAGGCTCAAAAAGCAAAGGCCAGGCACAGGTAAAAAATGAGGGAAGCGCCCTAACAGACGTTTCCCCAATAATAAAAGGAAAGGAGGTAGAAGTGTGGCGACATTAGAAAACTCAATAAAGCTTGTTGACGGTGCAACACCTGTACTGAAAAGAGTCAGTACTTCCATTAATATGACTGCCGGCCTTATGCGTAACTTACAAATGGCATCATCAAATGCGTTGGCGTTACCTGGAATGCAAATGTGGGAATATTCACTGGCAGGAATTCGCCTCCAGTATGACAGGGTAGAAGAAACGGTATATCAAGTGAAAGACCAGCAGCTAGCGTTAACTAAAAACACAAAAGAGAATGAGAAAGAAGTTGAAAAGCTAAAGAAAGCCTGGGAAAAAGTAGTTTCTGTTACAAAGAAAATGGGCATTAAGACAAGTGCCATGGATGTTTTCAATCAGGCAAATGACATGAAAGCCGCAGGTAATACTATACAGGCAAAAACTGGTATACAAGGATCAGAACTTAGTGCAGCACAAAAAAGTGCCTCCAATCTCTACATCGATAATTTAAGTCCAAGTCTTAGTTCGGCAGCAGAAAGTCTGTCTGCAGTTAATCAGCTTACTGGACAAACGGGAAGCGGATTAGAGCAGATAACCCGTGCCGGCCTGCTGATGCAGGACACCTTTGGATATGGACTGACAGATAGTATAAAATCTGCAGGCATGTTGGAACAGCAGTTTGGTATATCTGGTGCTGAAGCGTTTGATTTGATTATTCAGGGAACACAGGCAGGCCTTAATAAAAATGGAGATTTACTGGCAACAATTAATCAGTATTCATCCAAATTTAAAAGACTGGGTCTTGGTGGAGATGAAATGTTTCAGGCCTTCATTAATGGTGCTGAAAATGGAGGAGTATCAATTGCGTCCCTTGGTGCTGCGGTTAGCGAATTCTCAAAACGTGCAGTGAGCGGTGGAAAAGATTCCAGCCAGGGATTCGCTGCTTTAGGGCTTGATGCAAATAAAATGACGGAAGCATTTAAAGGTGGAGGAGAAACAGCAAAGCGGGCTTTTATGCAGACAATGGATGCTTTAAATAATCTGGAAGATCCGGTAAGCAGAAATATGGCAGGAGTTAAGCTGTTTGGTGATGCATGGGGAAATATTGGAAGCGACGGTGTAATGGCACTGACTGACCTAAGTGGATCTGTTGATTTGACAAAAGATCATCTGGAAGAACTAAACAGGACTAAGTACAATGATGCAGCCAGTGCTCTCAGTTCCCTTGCAAAGACTATAAATATAGGATTAGCCGGGCCAATTGGAGGGATAGTGGACTTTGTAACAAAAAGTATCCAAGATTTTACATCAGGTTTACAGGGAGATGTAGAAAATATCAGTGGGATTTTTGGCGTAATTGGACTGGTAGCGGGAAATATTGGTAATTTAATTGCGAATTCATGGTCGGTTCTACAACCTGTTATCCTGGGCATTATTGCTGCCTTAATTGTTTACAATGCAGTTCTGGGAGCTGGTTGGTTGATAATGGCTGCTAATGCAGCTAAAACAGCCTTGAGTACGGTTTGCGGTTGGGCACATGTTGCAGCTACAACAGCTCAGAAGATTGCAGTAGAAGGTTTAAATGCAGCACTGGGAGCTTCCCCTCTGACTTGGTTCCTGATTCTGCTTATTGCAATAATTGCTCTTTTTTATGCAGGAGTAGCGGCTATCAATCATTTTGCTGGAACCTCCTACAGTGCTACAGGAATAATTTGCGGGGTATTCTCAGCGGCATTAGCTTTTATCGGTAATATTCTGATGGCTATGGGAGAAATGGTTATTGGAATAGTAGAATTTATGCTAAATCCGTTTATCTATTTGGCCAACTTTATTGCCAATATGTTTCGTGATCCGCTTGCCGCCTCCGTGCATCTGTTTGCAGATTTTGGAGATCGGATATTAGGCTTAATTCAAAAGGTAGCAAAAGCTCTGGATCTGATAACTGGTTCTAATTTTGAAGCGACAGTATCAGTTTGGAGAGAAGACATTAATGGTTTGTATGATAGATTTGTTAAGGAACATGGAAATGGTACTTACAAAGAAGAGATTAAACCATTGGATTTAGATAAGATGATGTCTGAAGCGGGATTAAAACCGGATCGTTTTAATTATGGTGATGCTTATAAGAATGGTGATAATTTTGGGACGGGCATAGAAAATGCAGCTAAAGATAAATTCGAGGATTTCAAAACTCTTGTTAAACAGTATGATCCCGTGGAAAACAAACAGGTACCCAATGAAGATATTATAAAAAACACAGGTAATACGGCGGCGAGTACAGCAGCCATGGCAGATTCTATGGATATCGTAGACGAGGAGTTAAAGTACATGAGGGATGCTGCAGAGCAGGAAATTATTAACCGGTTTACACTGGCGGAATTGAAGGTGGATGTTAATAACAATAACACCATAAAGACTGTTACGGACATTGATAACGTAGCTCGAATGCTTAGCGATGTTACTACAGAAATGCTGGTTTCTTCCGCAGAAGGGATGGAATATTAATGGCTTATCAAATCTATATTGATGACATGCTTCTTCCTCTTCCACCAGAAAAAATACCATTAAAATACAATGGGCAGAATAAAACCGTAAATCTTATTAATGGAGAAGAGATTAATTTAATAAAGCCAACTGGTCTTGCTGAAATAAGTCTGGATGTAATTATCCCTCAAATGGAATATCCATGTGCCACTTGGGATGGAAGTATAGGAAGTGCAGAAGATTTCTTAACTAAGATAAAAAAAATTAAAAATAATGGGAATTTTTTTGAATTTACTGTAATTCGGGAAGGGCTAAGGGGAGACAGTTTATTTGACACAACTCTTGATGTGACATTGGAGGACTATAAAGTCACAGATGATGTCAGTGAGGGGTTCGACCTGGTGGTGTCTCTTAACATGAAAGAATATAAAAGTTATGGAACAAAAATCATGAATTTTAAAATTGAAGAGGATGAATCGCAAAATGAAGTGACTGGTTCGGAAGAAAAACGTCAGGGAGAGCCGCCAATAGAAAAAGAATATACGGTTGTAACAGGAGATTGCCTTTGGTCCATTGCTAAAAGAAATCTTGGAGATGGAAGCCGGTGGAAAGAAATTTACCAGTTAAATCGCGATAAAATTTCCAATCCTAATTTGATTTATCCAAATCAGGTATTAATTATGCCTTAGGAAAGGAGAAAAATGAAAGCACATTTATATATCCAAAATGATCAAACCGTTTATGAACCTGTGGTATGCGGAAACATTTCATGGCAAACCCAACGAAGAGGGCAGCCGGGAAAGTGCACATTTACTCTTCTCCCGGACAAGATGCTTCAAATTGAAGAGGGCAATGCTGTCCGGTTGGACGTAACTGGAATCCCTGTTTTCTTTGGTTTTATTTTCGAACGTAACTGGAACAGTGATGGTCAGGTAAAGGTTACAGCATACGATCAGCTGCGTTATCTAAAAAATAAAGAGACTTATAATTATACGGATTTAACTGCCGCTGAATTAATACAGATGATTGCAGATGATTTTCATCTAAAAACAGGAGAACTTGAGGATACTGGTCAGCGGTTTTCCAGAAAAGAAAAAGACAAGACGTTGTTTGATATTATTTTGAACAATATGGATCTTGCAATGATACATTCGGGAAAATTATATACTTTCTATGATGATGTAGGAAAACTAACACTTAAATCTATGGAAAACATGAAGCTGGATATCATGATTGATGAAACGACAGCACAGGACTATGACTATAAAGTGAGTATTGACAGCAATACCTTTAATCTCATCAAACTGTATTACGATAATAGTGATACTAAACAAAGAGAGTGTTACATTACAAAAAGCACAGAGAACATAAATAAATGGGGAATCCTTAAAAAGGATGAATCCATTGAAAAGGGAGTGGATGGGCAAAAAGTAGCAGAAACCTATCTGACTTTGTACAACCGTCCTTCCCGTTCCCTGACTATAAAAGATGCATTTGGTGATATTCGTGCCAGAGCTGGTTGTCTTATCCCGGTTTTTCTGGAAACATTAGACACAAGTTGTAAAAATTATCTGGTTATTGAATCAGTCACTCACAAAATTGATGAAGGAATTCATACTATGGATTTAACATTGAGAGGAGCAAAAATAGTTGGCTGACGTTGAATGGATAGAGAACATAAAAAGGATTGTAATTCAGGCTGTAGAGGCTGGAGATCCTTGTGATGTTATAACGGCTTCTGTGCTTAACACGGATCCCTTAGAAATCCGGATGGATCAGAAAACCATATTAACAAAAGCCCAGATTATATTACCAGAACAGTTTACAGACCATTTAAGTGTAATGGAAATACCCGGCTTGGGAGAAATGACAGTGACTGTAAAGGCAGGTCTGAAAAATGGAGACAGGATTCTTCTCATTCAAAAACGGGGAGGACAACAATACGTAGTCGCAGGCAGATGGTAAAGAAGGAGGGATACTATGCTCCCAGTAACAGGTAATATTTTGGAACATGACTTTAAAGTAATTGAGCAGCCATCTAAAACCTTCCGTCTTGTTATGGACAGTGGTCGTATTATGGGAATGACGGATGGTTTAGAGGCAATTCGACAGTCTGTTTACTGCATTCTAAATACGGAGCGTTTTGACTGGCTAATTTATAGCTGGAATTATGGAGTGGAATTAAACAGGCTTTTTGGAAAACCATTAGGTCTGGTTAAAGCTAAAGTGAAAAAGAGAATCAAGGAAGCCCTAAAGCAAGATGACCGAATCAATGAGGTGGATAACTTTTCTTTCAAAGATAATGGTAGGTCACTATTTGTAACATTTACCGTCCATACTCCGGTAGGAGAAATTAATGCTGAAAAGGAGGTGAATTTTTAAGTGTATGAAAGTGTTTCGTATGAGAACATATTAAAGCGTATGTTAGATAAGGTATCCTCTGACTTAGATAAAAGGGAAGGTTCTGTAATCTATACTGCGCTGGCTCCAGCTGCTGCAGAGCTTGCTATTATGTACATAGAGATCGACCAGGTTTTAAAAGAGATTTTTGCGGATACTGCAGACAGAGAATTTTTAATACGCAGAGCAGCTGAGCGTGGAATTATTCCCAAGACAGCTTCTTATGCAGAGCTAAAGGCACGATTTAATATGGAAATTCCAATAGGGAGTCGTTTCTCTCAAAACTTAATTAATTATAAGGCAATAGAAGAATTAGGTGATTTTGAATACCGGATGCGGTGTGAAACGATTGGTACTTCAGGAAATGCAAATTTAGGCAGATTGATTCCTATTGAATATATCAAGGGTTTAACATTTGCTGAACTTACAGAACTTTTAGTACCGGGAGAAGAAGAGGAGGAAACAGAACGGTTTCGTAAACGATATTTTGACAGTTTAAAATCTCAGGCGTACGGTGGAAATATTGCAGATTATAAAGAGAAAGTATCGGCGATCTCAGGAGTAGGCGGAGTAAAGGTATTTCCTGCGTGGAATGGGGGCGGAACGGTGAAACTGGTCATTATTGATTCCTCTTATCGCGCTCCCAGCCTGGAATTAATTGAAAGTGTGCAGGAACTGATTGATCCAGTTACAGATCAGGGGAAAGGCTATGGAATTGCGCCTATTGGTCATAAAGTTTCTGTTGCAGGCGCCCAGGCAGAGGTAGTATCAATTACTGCTAAAATTACATATCAGACAGGGTATGACTCCGGAAAATGTAAAGATTTTATTGAAAAGACTTTGGACGAATATGTCGATGAATTGAATCATTCGTGGCAAGAGTTAAATAACATTATTGTCAGGATTTCCAGAATTGAAAGCAGATTGCTGGATGTGGAAGGGGTTCTTGATGTCATGGATACAAAGATCAATGGAGTTAATGGCAATTATATAATCTCCTTTGAGAAGATAGCAGTACGAGGTGATGTCGATGCTTAATCAAAGAGAGCTAGATTTAGTATCATATTTACCAGATTATTTAAGAGGAATCCGAGAGTTTAATGAAATAGGCGGAGTTGAAGAAAAAGAATTAATGCAGCTGTATTCAAACATTGGAGTTCTGCGGAATAACAGTTTTATAGTATCCTCGGATTATCAGGGGATAAAAAAATGGGAGTCTTTGTTAGGAATCAAAGGGGATGCATCACTTTCCCTTGAAGAAAGAAAAAACATTGTATTAGCAAACTGGAATTATCAGCTACCCTATACCCAAAGAAAGCTACTGGAGCAGTTAACATCACTTCTTGGTGACAGTTATGAAATCTACGTAGATATCCTTAAGAGCAATTTAAAAATTGTTGTAAAAGAGTGTTCTCTGGTCATTGTGGAAAGCATTCGGGATATGGTAGGAAGAATAATACCCGCAAATCTGGAAGCAGAATTTTGCAGTAAATACCAGGGGAACTATCATGCAAACATATCTTTCTTTAACAACATAACTATTCGTACTGTTTTTTTTCCTCGATATAATCTGGCGCATTTGAATCTGGATCGTAATTGGATTTTGAATGGGGACAATAAATTAAACGGTTACAATAATGAAAGTCCCATTGACTTTTATCCTGTGGGAACCAGGGTTTGTGCAGAAATACAGCATCCCAATAAACGGGAAGAGCAGTTACGTATATCGATTGGCATACCAAGGCAGTTATTTTCAGATAATGAAATGATTATAGTACAAGCAGAATCAAAAAATGATTCTAAAATAAAAGAAATGATTAGTTATAGTTTCAATGCGATGGAATATATGACGGTCGGTCCTGTCTACATTACAAACAGGAATGTATTGGAAAATGAATGGGCATTAGACAGTAATCGTAACTTAAATGGCGGTTTGACTATTTTATAGGAAAGGGAAAATATATGGCAGACATTACAAATGGAGTTATTACAGTAATAGGGAGAAAGAAATTTTGCAAGGCACATGCAGGAGATATGGCTCTTCCCATTATCACTCATATGGCGTGGGGAGATGGGGGCGTAAATGATGAGGGGAAGCCAAAGGCGGCTTCTGGAGGTGAAGTTGCTCTTTATCATGAACTTTTAAAAAAGAAAGTGGAGGCTCACACTTATGTTAATGATGAGGAGACTGCCTGCCGTTACACGGCTACATTAGAAAAAGGAGAATTAACCGGAAGTGAAATATCCGAAATGGGATTGTTTGATGCAGATGGAGATTTAATTGCATACCGAACCTTTATGCGAAAAGGGAAAGATGCAGACATTCCTCAGATCTATGATATGGATGAAATATTTTAAGGAGGTTTAACAATGGAATTTTGTAATGTAAAGAATCCGCCGGAATATACGGCAGAAATTCGTAAATGGGACAGAGATACGCTGGCAGATGGCCAGGAGATGGCGGTTGAAATTGAACAGCTTTTTAATAATACTTTTTATAATAAGATGGTTCAGGAGCAGCATGAGAAACCAGTGGAGATTATACTTCCTGCCTCTGGTTGGAGTGGCCTGGCTCCTTACAGCCAAAAAGTTTCGGTAACAGGTGTTAAAGCAACGGATAATCCAGTACTGAGTCCTTGCACGCCCAAGAGTCTCAGCCCTGAGACAATAAAGCTTAGACGTAAACTAACATCCATGGTAACAGATGGAGACACAGAAGATGGGTATGTAACATTTTATTGCAGTGAAAAGAAACCCACAGAAGATTTTCATGTAATTTTGAGGGGGGTGAGTACAAATGGGTAAAGTAATTATACCAGCGGGCAGTGGAGCGGGCAGTGGATCAGATGAATGTAGTTCAACAAGAGCAGAGGTTTTAAAGGGCTATACTGCTATTACCTCTGATTCTGACGATGAATCTTTGGAAGGAACCTTAGAATTAATGGGTGATGCTTCTGATAGTCAGGTTCTTGTAGGGAAGACATATTACAATACGAATCCGAAAAGTAAAAGAACTGGAAGCATGGTAAATCAGGGCGCAGTCAGCCAGACACTTAATGCGAGTGGAAGTTATACGATCCCGGCAGGATACCATAACGGGTCTGGTAAGGTAACGGCAAACAGCCTGGCAAGCCAGACTTCAGCAACAGCCACCGCAGCCCAGATTTTAAATGGATATACAGCTTGGGTGAATGGTTCAAAGATTTCCGGCACAACTACGGTACAGAGTATTTTGTCTTTTAGTGCTGCCGTGTACTCGTCCACGGCAATCACATTTACGTGGCAGAATCCAGCAAAAGGTCCGTTTTCAGGAGTCATTATTGTTGGAAAAGCAGGGTCTTATCCGACGAGCATTTCAGATGGAACAAGATTTTACAAAGGAGCTGGAAGTAATTCCTCAGCTTCCGGAACCTCTTCTACTACGGTTTCAAGTTTTACAGGTGGTACAACCTATTATTTCAGAGCATTTTCATATGCAATCAAAGACAGTGCGGAGTGGGTACATGCTACTTCATATACAGCTACTGCCACAACCACCAAAGGAATGCAAACATTCACATCCTCTGGAACTTTTACAGTTCCAACCGCTGTGCGCACCATTGATGTATTCTTAGTTGGTGGTGGCGGTGGTGGGCAAGGTGGCGGCCCATATTCTGGTTCAGGTGGCGGAGGCGGCGGCGGAGGCTACACAAACACCATAAAGTCATTATCTGTAACCCCAGGACAAACATTTAGCATTATCGTTGGGGCTGGTGGGGCTGGTGGGGCTGCTCTCGGAGGTAACGGTTATGCTGGTGGGTCTACTT
>Ga0316613_10002395_pt1 | contig 12101 bp, 10 predicted proteins | sample OWC_soil_day10_C_2_FD_207647 | JGI IMG/M metagenome (GOLD analysis project Ga0316613, IMG submission 207647) | Wetland soil microbial communities from Old Woman Creek delta, Ohio, United States - OWC_soil_day10_CT_b | ecosystem: Environmental > Terrestrial > Soil > Wetlands | place: USA: Ohio...
TCTTCCTTCGTCGCATCCACGCGGACATCGAAAAATTGTCCCTTATCATCGGCAGCTATCAGTCCTTTGGCTTTTTCCCAATCTTCCGATGCATACCAGCCCAGCACCACTTTTACTCCTTCTGCGAGGAACCTCTTGGCTACCCCCCTCCCGAGAGAACCTTCCCCCCCAGTGATGATTGCAACCTTTCCTTTAAGATTCACTGTCTAATCCTTTTTCCCGGTTTCGTTTGCACGGAATGTCACATTCCATTTCCCTTTTGCGATGTTCCCAAGACGATTCATACTATCTTGACCAGACACCATCTTCCTAAAATCTCCCCCAGCCCCTCTTTGCCTGTCCTAAGACAGGAAAAGGGAGGTGAGGAAGAATTTCACACCAAATTCTTTAATCTTTCCCTGATTCATTTGTCTGTTCTATTATGGATTGATGAGTAACTCGATCTATTTCTTCTCAACAAAAAGATCCATCGGGATAGGCGCCTCCCATTTGGTCTGAAGCTTCCCGTTGATATACTCCGAAGCCCAGGAAGCCCTAAAAGCCATTCGATTAATGCCAAACATCGGCTTTCCTATCCAGGTTGCTTCTTTTCCGTAGATGCCCTTCCATCGATAATGCTCAAAACCCTCCACCCATTTCGTCGTATCCATAATCTTCTGGCCATTTAAGAATTGGTAGAAGGCTTTTGTCACATTGTACACTTGCCCAACCATATCAATGGGGGGCATATTGTACTTTTTTACATATCTGCGGCACAGGTCACGATAGGCATCGCTCACGATGGGGGCCTCCCAGTCGATATCGTTAGTCACAATTTTTGTGCGATAATTCTCCGGCACGACCTCTTCTACCGAACCCGGGGGCGGCAGTGCAGGGACATAGATAACGCCCTGATAGCCTGCTTGGCGTAATTGTTTTATGAGTTGCGCACATAACCCGCCCATATTCCCGCCGGTAGAGTTGGTGTCTATCGCGTCCGGTTTTTTGGCCAAAGCACGGGTGATGAACGGCGAAAAATCTGTCGTGCCAAATGGAAACTTTTCAGCATCGAGCCAATTTAATCCGTACAATTTACACATCATTTGAGACGAATTTAAGAACATGGGAGTATCCGGTAGATCGGGTACCATCGAGACAACCGTTTTTGCATTCGGGTAGAATTTCTGTAAGTAGGCAGTCACCGTATTAAACATCTGAGGGATGGGTCCGCTGAAAAAAAACGTAAAGGGTCGATTTGGACCCGTCATGTCTTTTGTAGAAGGAGTTACAATAAAAGAGAAGATCTTATTCGATTCTAATACCGGCTGCGCGCCTATGGCGTCGTCGATGAATGGCCCAATCACAATCTTCACTTTCTTATCATAGACGAGCTGCTCGGCTACAGCTTTGCCAACGGCAGCATTCATTTTGGTATCCAGTACGATCGGGTTCAGCAAATACTTTTGGCCAGCGATTGTCACTCCACCTTGAGCATTCTGATCATCTATCGCGAACAATGCACCGTTCTTTATATTTGCACCCAGATGGGCTGCCGGCCCGGTCAGCGGAGTCGCAATCCCGATATCCAGCATCTTTGGCGATGCAGCCTTTTGAGCAAGGGCCTGCCCGCTTACCAGTGTCACTGCTATTACGAACGCGACGATTACAAGAGCTGTTCGGTTCATCTTTCTGCCTCCTTCTGGTCAGTTTGGCTAACTGCGCAACGACTGCTTGGTAGACACTACTCTCATTTTCCTTCTTTATAAATCCCTATCTTTTCCAGATCATCGGCGACATGTTTCATACCTAATTCCTCCAGGGTTTTTCGTGTGGGCGCCCCTGTTTTTTTATCGCCTCCCCTTAATTCATAAAATACGTCTTTTAACTCCTCGAATTTTGCCCGGTCGAGCGTCATTCCTTTCGACGGCCCCTCCGGGATGGGTTGATCATAGAAGTGGTGAGGTGCTACGTCATCATCACGGGTGAGTCCCATCCTTAACAAATAGGCCCTTTCGATGTTGTAGATCCGATCGCAGACTTTGTGCAACCGATCCTCACTGAAGTTCACTCCGGTCAGTGCTGACAACACCTCCGCCATTCGGGCGACGCCTCCCGATCCCTCGGCCATAAGCTCAAACTCCGTGAGCCACTTACATATCTCTAATGCATCGGCGCCGGTATCCACGTGCTCTCGGTCTGTGACCACTTTGGCATAGATCGGATCGAAATGCCAGAACTTCGGCGGTCCGAGGGACGGAGTAATATGAGGGAACACCGAGCCCCTAAGGTGATCCCATCCGCGGGAAGCGAGAGCAAAACCGAGGACGCAGGGGATATAAGCTGTTAAGCGGTCGGGATGGGACTTTCCCTTGATGTGGTAAGCGTACTTCTCAGCCCCCTTGCCTATCTTTTTTGCCGCATTCAGACATCCATCAGCCAAGACATCACCGAATCCTTCCCGGTAGGCAATCTTTCTTAGAAGCTCCAGGATGACTTCTTTATTTCCCCATTCCAACTTCAGGCCACCCGTATCCTTCTTCGTCAGAATCCCTCGCTGGTAACATTCAAAGGCCATCGCCATCGTCGGCCCGGCTTCCTGGGCATCGATACCAAGTTGATTGGCAAGGTTCGTAGCTTTAAGACTGAATGCAAAATCAAAAACTCCCAACTGTGTGCATAACGATGCCGTGCAACCATATTCGGGTCTCATCCCCTTCTCTCCAGCATAGGGACCGTCGGTAATCATGAGAAATTTTTGGCATGCATGTCCGCACGAAAAACAGGCAATATTCCTGACGAGGTATTTGGGTACGTGATCATCGGCATACAACTTCTTCAGTTCTTCCTCAGGGCCGTGGAGTTGCTGAGAATTCTTTATGCCGAGGTTGAACACCTGGTTGAATACCTTGATGAGATACGGACTGCCAATGCTTTCGTGCAAAGGGGACAGGTGCTGTTTGGGAACATCCTCATACCATTTCTTGACAATCTCGTAATATTTTTCCGGATGAGCCACCTTGACCGATTTGGATCCCCTGACCGCGATTGCCTTCAGGTTCTTCGAGCCCATCACGCAGCCCATGCCTGTTTCAGCGGCCACCCTCTCATCATGAGCGATCGCAAAGGCGTATTTGACCAGGTTCTCTCCTGCTTGCCCAATACAGAGGGTCTTGATGTCTCTATCGCCCAATTCCTTTCTGATGAGTTCCTCTGTCTCCCAGGTGGTCTTTCCCCACAGATGCCGGGCATCCTTGATGACCACCTCACCGTCATTGATCCACAGATAAACGGGCTTCGCCGCTCGGCCTTGAATCACAATATGGTCATAGCCGGCAAATTTCACCTCGGCCCCGAAATGCCCCCCTCCGCTTCCATCTCCCACAATTCCGGTGAGAGGAGACTTCACTGTCATCGTAAACCGACCGTTTCCAAGCCCGAGCGTGCCGCTCGTAGGACCGGTTCCAATAATCAGCCTGTTACCCGGTCCCAAGGGGTCTGTCTTCGGGCCTGTCTCATCATAAAGTATCTTCGAATTAATCCCCCTCCCTCCGACAAAATTATAAGCGAGATCCTCAGAGAGGGGTTCCTTGGTGATCTTTCTGCTGGAGAGGTTAACCCTCAGAATCGTTCCCATCCAACCATACCATTTACTCATGTTGGCACCTCCTGGTTATTTTCTGATGACTAAGATTGAAGCGCGTTCGTCGTTTCATACCGAAGCACATCTTGGGTACACCATTTCACACATTGAGGATCTCCATTGCACAGGTCACAAATGTTTACTTTTTTAGAGATTGGGTCCAAGAAGATGGCCGCTTGTTCACATGCCGCAATGCAAAGGCCGCAGCCATTGCACCTGTCTTTGTCCACTCTCACCACTCCAACCTTCTCGTCCCAGGAGAGGGCATCCCGTTTGCATGCAGAAAGGCACTTCTTGCACTGGATGCAGAGGAGCGGTGCATTGATTCCTTCTTTTTCCCTGATCAGGATTTTGATTCGGGCCCTCCTGGGATTGAACTCCTGTTCGTGTGAAAAGGTGCAAATCTGTTCGCAGACCCGGCAACCGCTACACTTCTTATGATTCACATTGATCTTTGGACTGATCCCGCTGGTTTCCATTTTCGAACCTCCATCTTAGATTTACTGTTTGGAAGCTGCTGCAGATTTCTCACAAAACTGTGTCTTCAGCATCCACTTCCCTTTGATTCTGTCCGTACGGCTTCTTTTCTTCGCGCCTCCTTTCTTTTCTCCATCATTTTAAATGGTTACGTATCGATCCGCCCCGGGGGGGCCCCCTCATCCATTCGAATACAACGCAAGCTGACCTATCTCCCCAAATACGCCTTCTTCACTCTCTCGTCGTTCAGCAGTTCGTCGCGTTTGGCACCCAGCACGATTTTACCCGTCTCCATCACATAACCACGGTCTGCCAAACGTAAGGCGACGGCAGCATTTTGTTCCACAATCAGAACACTAATCCCTTGTCTGTTTACAGTCTTGATAATGGAAGTAATCTCATTCACCATGATCGGACTGAGACCGATCGATGGCTCATCCATCAATAGAAGTCTAGGCCTTGACATGAGCGCTCTGCCGATGGCTAACATCTGCTGTTCGCCACCGCTCAGGCTCCCGGCCTTTTGTTTTTTCCTCTCCTTAAGTCTGGGAAAATGCCGATACACCTCTTCCAGGTCCGTCTTGGACCTTTCCCTGTCCTTTCGGATATAGGCCCCAAGTGTAAGATTAGACTCCACACTCATATCGCGAAAAACCCGCTGCCCCTCAAGGATTTGACTAATTCCCGTCCTGACGATATGGGCGGGTCGGCTTCTGTCGATCCTCTTCCCAGCAAACCATATCTCGCCCGACGTTGGAGCTTTTAACCCGGATATGTTTTTTAGGACCGTTGTTTTCCCTGCCCCATTCGCTCCTAAAAGGGTAACGATCTCCCCTTCGTTCACCTCGAGTGAGACGCCTTTGACTGCTTCCAGCTTTCCATAAAGAGCTCTGATATCTTTAACCGACAGAAGCATACTCAGATCCTAAATAGGCGGCAATCACCTCTCTGTTTCTGGAGATTTCAGACGGAGGGCCTTCCGCGATCTTCGAACCAAAATTCAAGACATACAAGCGATCGCATATGTTCATCACGAGCCGCATATCGTGTTCCACCACCAGGAGGGTGACTCCTTGATCCCGAATTTCTCTAATTTTATTCATCATCCTCTCCGTTTCTTCTGGATTCATCCCGGTCACCGGTTCATCCATCAAAATCAATTCAGGATGGGTGGCGAGGGCGATGGCTACACCAAGCATTCGCTGGTGTCCGTGGGGAAGGTTTCCTGCCAGCTGGTCCTTGCTCTGTCCCAGTTCCATGAAGTCCGCAATCTCTGCCGCCTTCTCAAGGAGTTGAGTTTTCTTTTCCTGAACGGAACGGCTATTGAAAAGGGAATTCCAAAAACCTGTTTCTGAGAACAAATGGAAACCCAGAAGGATGTTTTGCAGTGCGGTCATCTCACTGAAGAGGACCGTTCTTTGAAACGATCTGGCCAGGCCTTGACGCACAATCACGTAGGATTTCAGACCAGTGATATCCTTTCCACTAAATATGACTTTCCCCGCACTGGGAGAATACGTTCCCATCACCATATTGAAGACCGTGGTCTTCCCGGCACCGTTTGGGCCGATGAGCCCAACGATTTCTCCTTTTTCTACAGATAGATCAAGGGTATTGACCGCCGTCAATCCACCAAAACGCTTTGTCAATCCCTTCACCTCAAACAGAGGCATCCCGCACCACCTCCGGCCGGAAAACGCTCTTCATCCGATTTCACCGGCGGTGATGATTTCATCTCTCGGGAAACGGCTGAGCAATTCGGCTCCTTCCTCGGTCACCACAATCATATCTTCAAGCCTGACACCTAAACCCGGTTCGCCATCTCTGCTTTCAATCGCCATGACATTGCCAACTTCGAACGTCTGTGGGTGTTTCAACGACCATAGCCTGTTGATGATAGGCGGCTCATAAAGAAATAGACCAATCCCATGTCCAATCTCGATGGTGAACACGCGATCCTCATCGTCGTAATCCCATGTCCCCGCCGGTTTAAAATGCTTCGCGGCATCTGCCGTGGTCGCGCCTGGCCTGATCGCCTCTATAATCCCGTTCTGGTTATCCAAGAGTCTTTTGTACAAGTCCTTTTCCTTCTGGGTGGGTTTCCGCCCGACAATAAACGTACGGTAGAGACAAGTCTTATATCCCAAATAACCAAAATTCGTGATATCGCCATAGACGATATCGCCCGGCTGGATGATTCGATCTGTCATGGCAAGACCGCGTTCAAAGGTGCTTGGCCCGCTGAAAAAGGGAACCACCCCACCAATCTCGGCACCTGCCTCAATCATGGCCTGGTACCCTATGGCTGTCAGATCAATATCGCGCATCCCCGGCTTCATCGCCTCGTACAGTTTGCACCAGGCTCGATCGGTAATCGCCGTAATCATTTTCAAACAGTTGACCTCATCTTGCGTTTTGACCTTTCTGGCTTCGAAAAGGAGTGACTGCGCATCAAATGTCCGGACCCCCAACTCTCCTAATGCCTTCAGGGAGGGCCCATCGAGCGCAGTGAACCCCAATTTCTCACCTTGCAACCCTCTTTTTCTCAGTTCCTGTACAATCTCAGAAGCAAACAGCTTCGCTGTTTCAGCAGTCGCCTCGGTACCGCATACTCCCCCAAGCCAGCAACGGGCAATTCTCCAGCTCTCCGGTTTTACCCAGGGCCATTCGTCTCGTCGTTCGTACCGACCCGCATGCTCCCAAATAACCGGTTCGTGCTCAGCGAAAAAGAGGCAGTATCGCAAGCCAGGCATAAAGGCATCGCCCGGCAACCCCGTCGCATAGCGGATATTGTCCTCACGCTCCAGCAGGCAAGCGGCCACGCCATTTTTCTTCATGACCTCCCGCAATTTGGTGGCTCGTTCCTCTCTCATTCGAGTTGTATTGATGCGCTCCTGCCAGTCCAGCATTCCAGTACCATAAGATAACCGCGAGGCGAATCTGACCATCTTTTGAAACCTCCTTTGATATTCCTTACTGACCCCGTTAGAAAGAATGCCGCGCTTTCGAAAGACAAATTGGAAACCCTTCCAGATTCGAAAACGACTCTAGATGGTTTTCGGGGAGGTACGAGCCTTCCATTCGCCGATCCGGCGCCATGACTTTTCCAGAAGCCCTATCAGGCCACCCTTTAATAGGAGAACAGCACCGATCAGAATCAACGCGAAAACGATGGGTTCAAATTCCTTGATGGGTCTCAGGAATTCTGAAAGAATGTTGAGAGCCAAAGCGCCCAGGATTGGCCCAAAGGCATTGACGCCCCCTCCGACGGCGACATAGACAAGGTAGTAGGCTGATTGTATTACCGTAAATGACGAAGGCTGTATGCTGCCGACATTATAGGTGTACAACACGCCCGCCACACCCGCGAACATGCAACCCGTAACGAAAGCCAATACTCTATACCCCATAATATTGATACCGACGTTCTCCGCCAGATCATCTGCTTGCCGGATACCTGAGAACACCAAACCGATCGGCGATCTGTCCAGCTTATGCATCACTACGATACCGATAAGCACAAAGAGCAGTGTCAGATAGTAAAGGGAGACTTTTGATGCAAATTCAATCTTGAAGAACCCGGGGAGGATCATCGCGCTCGGAGGGGGCAAATTCATAATCCCAACCAACCCGCCAAAAGGATGATCCCATGCACCAAACACAACCCGGATGACCTCTCCCAGTGCCAGTGTGGCAACGATGAAGTAAACGCCCTTAATCCTGAGCGTGATGTATCCGATGATGAACGCTACCATTCCTGCTGTTACGACAGCGATCAGTAAGCTCAACCATGAGCTCATCCCGTATCTTGCGATGAGGGCTGCGGATAGATAACCGCCAATGGCAGCAAAACCACCGTGACCGAGCGTGACTTGACCCGTGGTCATGATAAACCAGCAGCTGACAGCCAGGAGCACGTTGATCAGCATGAAGGTGATGACCCCTAATTGATACAGGTTTCGAAAAAGGACGGGCACGGATACGAGAACCGCCAGTAGCACAACATAAAAACTCGTCTCTTTCCAGCCCAGCCGAATCATGCCGCCCTTCCCATCAGCCCTGTACGTTTGAAAACAAGGATGAATAAGATGATCAAAAACGGAAAGGTCGTTGCAGAATATCCCAGGAACGTTTGCCCGTAGCTCTCGATAATACCTAAAATAATCCCTCCAAGTGCGGCCCCCGGAATACTCCCTACTCCGCCCAGGATGATGATACACAGGGATTTAATCAGCGTCGTTGTTCCCATGGTCGGCTCGATAAAGAAGATCGGAGCCATGAGGCCTCCCGCCGCGCCTGCCAGGCCACAGCCAAGAGCAAAGCCAAGGGTGCCAATTTTGCCGACATCGATCCCAAGTGACATCGCCGCTTCCCGGTCCTGCGCAACGGCCTGCATGGCTTTCCCTTGTTTTGTTTTATAGATGAAGAGATAGACGACCGATACCAGAAGAATACTAATGATTCCGGCTGCAATTCTTGAATCACTGATGTTCATGTTCAGAAACGAGACGCTCCCCTGAAAGACCTCTTTCATTCCTCTTGGCTGTGCACCGAATAACAATTGGGCTGCGGTCTGGAGCAGCCACATCAGCCCGATCCCTACGATGACCGTCGGGACGACATCTCCGCGCGCTGGTCGAAAAAAGATCCGCTCAAAAAATATACCAATCACTGCAACGACGACCACACTCATAATCAAAGCCAGAAAATAATTGACTTTCAGCAGCCCATTTATGTAGAAGACCGTAAAAGCTCCCAGCATATAGAATTCACCATGGGCAAGATTAAGAACGTTCATAATACTGAAAATGACCGTAAGCCCCAGCGCCAAAAGGACGTAGGTCAACCCGATTTGTAATCCATAGACTAAGGGCTGTAACAAGATATCCAGGGTCATGCGAACAGATCCTACGGGCCGCTATGCGAACGAATGGCGAATACCGTCCTTGACGCTCGCTATGTGCTGAAACTAGCGCCCCTTCTGCACTCCCTTGATATCAGAGGAAGCCTCTGGTATCAAACTATCCAAAAAGGTCTGAGCAATCGCTTCGGATAACTCCTCAGCATTCGTCTGGCGGCCATAATCAAACCAATACACTACCCAGAATGCCATTCCCACCCACATAAATGTCAAAAAAGATTCTCTAAACCTGCGGGCTTTCCCCGCTCGCTGGAGCTCTCGAATCGAATCCCGGACGATCTCATAAGCTTTTCTCCAGATGTGCATGATTTCATTCTGATGATTCTTATCGAGCCTGTGGACCTCGTGAACCAGTGTCCGGTTCGCCCGGCTCGAAGTATTCAAAAGAGCAAACCTCCGTAAGAAAAGGGCAACGCGGCTTGCAGGATCAGCCAATTTTTCTGCCTCGTCGAGGATCGGAAGAAAGTGATTATTTAAAAAATCTAAATGAATTTGGTACAAAAGGTTCTCTTTGCTGGAACAATAATAATAAAGGTTGGCCTTGCTCATCCCTAGGGTCTCAGCAATCATAGACATCGATGTCGCATCATACCCATGTTTTACAAAAAGGTCTAAGGCCTTGGTGTAAATTTCCGACTTTCGTTCAAAATTTTGATTCTTCTTAGGTTTCATTTCCGAATGGCGTCTTTTCTCCATGGTCACCTCTGAAAGGAAGGATAGTGGCTTTGTTCAATTTACTTAATTGACCGGTCGGTAAAACAATTATCAAATTGTTTTTCTTTTGTCAAGAAAAAACAAGCCTTTTTCTTGCTTGAATTTTTTAGTTATTTTAGATAGTTATACCTTTCGGCGTTATGCGAGGTGATACCCATTGTTTAGCTCTGCAAGAATGGAGATGATCCGGGGAATGGTATATGTGGCTATGTCGCTCGTTGAACCACCACAGAGGGTTACAATGAGCCGACCCTTACAGACCTCATCCGCGGTGGTCTTGATGAGTTCCGCCAGCTTAATATGTGAGTCACGGCTTATGCCTTTTTCACCGTATTCTCCTTCCGTGGCATCATAGCCGTATTCCCAAAAAATATATTCCGGCTTGAATGTTGTCGCCTTGGGAATAAAAGTCTGCTTCATTTTTGACAAATACTCATCGTCCGTTGTGCGGTTTGGAATCTGAACGTCTACCTTATTATATCGATCCGAGTCGTCCTGATCACAAAAGCAGACGTGAAGGACGCCGGCATCTCGCCTGAAGATATCTCTCGTTCCATCTCCATGATGGCTATCCGTGTCTAGGATTGCAAATCTCTTTGTTCCTTTCTCCTTAAGCATCGCAATAGCGAGAGCAGCGCCGTTGAAATAGCACATTCCATGATAGAAGTCTCTCCCCGCATGATGGTCACCAAAACCCGTGAAGACGAAGGCATTGTCAATGTTCCCTCGGCGGATTTCTTCCGCCGCCTGGACGGTACCTCCGGCGGAGTAAAGAGCTGCTTCATAATCACCCGTGCGCTTCACCGATTCAATCATATTCCGAGAGTGCACTTTGCCGAGAAGTCGCTTAGCGACCGGCTCCAGGTAGAAGAGTCCGTCGCGTGAGCCGTAGACGGCATCATAATAAACCACGTTTGGCTTGTCCAGCAAGCCCTCCAATGCTCCGGGAAAATCCTTCAACCTCTCTCCCTGAAAGTAGACAAAGAAGATTCCAGTTCTTTTCATCGTCGGATGCCCCAGTTCAGACGCATTGTTGCGATTCAGTCTTTATAGACTTTACAGAGATAGGATTTCAGAGGTTCAGACCCGCTTTCCGGATCAAACTGGGTGTGATCAAACAGCAGGTTCACGTTGGATCTTTTCCAACCGTACTCAGAAGCTCTCTCCTCGGGGAACCACCAGGCATGTTGAGCGTTGACCACGTCGGGCCTGATACCCTCAAAGAGCTTCGCTTTCATTTTCGCCCGGGCGACAGGGCTTTCGACCCAAACCCAGTCCCCGTCACATATACCAAGAGAGGATGCCGTATCAGGATGGATCTCGACCAGAGGGTCAGCATTGCCCTGCCTCAAGGATTCAACCTGGCGGTACTCCGAATGGAAGAAATTTCTGACTTTGGTGCCGGATATTAATATCAGCGGAAACGCTTTGGCTAATTTGGGGGTAGAGAGAGGGGACAAAGGGGGTTCGCGAAAGAGTGGGAGCGGGGACACTCCCACCGCCTCCATGACGCTGCTCGATATCTCAAATTTGCCCGTGGACGTTTGAAAACCTTCTGATTCGTATTTCCGATAGCGCATCTCGCCCAAGAGAATGTCCTTGTCACAAAACTGTCTAAAATTAAGTCCGGTGTCCTCCAGCACCCAATCCAAATACTCGCTGCTATCCTTCCACGGAAAGGCTGCATGGAGTCCCAGGCGGTGGGCCATCTCGAAGATAACGTCCCGGTCGTCGCGGGCTTCACCGAATTGTGCCAATCTCTTTCTTGCGATGACACACCAGATCTTGTGGAAGAAAACCACATCATCTTGTTCAAGCCACGTGGCCGCAGGCAGCACCAGATCAGCCAGCTGGGCGGTCGGCGTCATGAAGAGATCTGATACCACTGTGAATTCCAGATATTCTTTCAGCCCCTGCTCGATTTTCATGCCCTGAGTAGCAGTCAGTAGCGGATTCGATCCAATAATCCACAGAGCTCGAACCCGGTAAGGGTGCCCGCTGATCACTGAATCCCAAAAAGTGGGGGTATGGGCATTGGGGCAAAAAGGGAACTTCCCAGCCGCGATCATCCGTTCCTTTTGTCCCGGAGGAAGAAACTGCTCACCCAGCTGATCCCTGTTAATAAAAACTGATTTTGGCTTCACCTTGGCAGGTGGCACCCAGAGGACGTTTCCTCCTGGCCGGTCAATATTGCCGGTGATGCCCATGAGGATGAGCAGCGAACGTCCCGTATGGAAACTGCAGACGCTCATGTCAATCCCGTTACCCCATTGGAGGCAGGCGGGTGAATGGGTAGCATAGGTTCGGGCAGCCGCGCGAATTTCAGAGGCTTTTACACCCGTGATGGACTCAGCCCATTCAGGAGTCGAA
>Ga0316613_10002396_pt1 | contig 12096 bp, 4 predicted proteins | sample OWC_soil_day10_C_2_FD_207647 | JGI IMG/M metagenome (GOLD analysis project Ga0316613, IMG submission 207647) | Wetland soil microbial communities from Old Woman Creek delta, Ohio, United States - OWC_soil_day10_CT_b | ecosystem: Environmental > Terrestrial > Soil > Wetlands | place: USA: Ohio...
CGCCAAACTTCCTCGACAGTACCGTAGCAATTGCCGCAGTCAGCGTAGTCTTGCCATGGTCAACGTGCCCAATCGTACCCACATTCACGTGCGGCTTTGTCCGCTCAAACTTGCTCTTTGCCATTTTTATTCCTTCAAAAAGAACGATTTATATTAATCAAACTTGCCCGGCCGGCAGGCCGGGCAATACAATTACTTCACAGCCTTGGAACTAACGATTGCGTCAATAATATGTTTCGGCGCTTCGGCGTAATGCTTGAATTCCATGGTATAGGTTGCACGGCCTTGTGTTGCGGAACGCAGAGATGTCGAATAACCGAACATCTCGGACAGCGGCACTTCAGCCTTGACGATCTTGCCACCGCCGCCGGCAATTTCATCGATACCTTGCACCATACCGCGGCGGGATGACAAGTCGCCCATCACGGTACCCGCATAGTCTTCCGGTGTTTCAACCTCAACATGCATCATTGGCTCCAGGATGACAGGGTTGGCCTTGCGGCAACCATCCTTGAATGCCATCGATGCAGCCATGCGGAACGCGTTTTCGTTCGAGTCCACGTCGTGGTACGAACCGAAGAACAGCGTTACCTTCACATCGACAACCGGATAGCCAGCCATGACACCCGAAGTCAGCGTTTCACGAACACCCTTCTCGACAGCAGGAATATATTCGCGAGGAACAACACCGCCCTTGATCGCGTCCACGAACTCGAATCCCTTGCCGGGTTCTTGCGGCTCGATCTTGAGTACGACGTGGCCGTACTGGCCGCGGCCGCCGGACTGCTTGACGAACTTGCCTTCGATTTCGTCGCAGACCTTGCGGATCGTTTCGCGATAAGCAACCTGAGGCTTGCCGACGGTTGCCTCGACGCCGAATTCGCGACGCATACGGTCGACGATAATATCCAGGTGTAACTCACCCATACCGGAGATGATGGTCTGACCGGATTCCTCATCGGTGCGAACGCGGAACGACGGATCTTCCTGAGCAAGGCGATTCAGCGCAATACCCATTTTCTCCTGGTCCTGCTTGGTTTTCGGTTCGACTGCCTGAGCAATAACCGGTTCCGGGAATTCCATGCGCTCCAGCGTAATGACCGAATCCGGATCACACAACGTATCACCCGTCGTAGCCTCCTTCAGGCCGACGGCAGCGGCGATATCACCCGCATTCACCTCCTTGATTTCTTCACGCTGGTTTGCGTGCATCTGCAGAATACGGCCGATACGTTCGCGCTTGCCCTTGACAGGGTTGTAAATGGTATCGCCCGACTTCATCGAGCCGGAGTAAACACGGAAGAAAATCAGTTGACCGACAAACGGGTCGGTCATGATCTTGAACGCCAGCGCGGAGAATTTCTCGTCATCAGCCGCCTTGCGAGTCAAGGTCTGCTCATCCTCGGCAACACCTTCAACCGGAGGAATATCGACCGGCGAAGGCAAATATTCGATAACGCCATCCAGCATCGCCTGGACGCCTTTGTTCTTGAAAGCGGAACCGCACATCATCGGCACGATTTCGCCGGAAATCGTGCGCATGCGCAGCGCCTTCTTGATCTCTTCTTCCGACAGATCGCCTTCCTCGAGGTACTTGTTCATCAGTTCCTCAGTGGCTTCAGCAGCGGTCTCGACCAGCTTCTCGCGCCATTCGTTGGCGGTTGCAACCAAGTTTTCGGGAATATCGCGATAGTCGAACTTAACGCCTTGCGAAGCCTCATCCCAGAAGACAGCCTTCATCTTCACCAGATCGATAACACCTTCGAAGTTTTCTTCTGCTCCGATAGGCACCTGCAGCGGAATCGGGTTCGCCTTCAAACGCGAACGCATCTGATCATAAACCTTGAAGAAGTTGGCTCCGGTACGATCCATCTTGTTGACAAACGCGAGACGCGGAACGTTGTATTTGTTCGCCTGACGCCACACGGTTTCAGACTGAGGCTGAACCCCGCCGACAGCACAGTAAACCATGCAGGCACCGTCGAGTACGCGCATCGAACGCTCAACCTCGATGGTAAAGTCCACGTGGCCCGGGGTATCAATGATATTGATATGATGCTCGGGAAAATTGTTGGCCATGCCCTTCCAGTAGCAAGTCGTCGCCGCGGAGGTAATGGTGATACCACGCTCCTGCTCCTGCTCCATCCAGTCCATGGTTGCGGCGCCGTCATGCACCTCGCCAATCTTGTGATTCACACCCGTGTAGTAGAGGATGCGCTCGGTGGTCGTCGTTTTACCGGCATCAATGTGAGCGGAAATGCCGATATTGCGATACCGCTCAATGGGGGTCTTGCGAGCCATATTAATCCTAAGTCTTTTTAAATGTACAAAAACCGAGCACCATTTTTACGAAAAAAATGTGCCCGGCCTCGAACAACGTATAGTGATAATCAGACCGTCCGAAATAATCAAAGACAGTCTGCCAGTCATCAGAAGCGGAAGTGCGAGAACGCCTTGTTCGCTTCTGCCATGCGATGCACCTCATCGCGCTTTTTCATTGCTCCGCCACGGCTTTCTGCTGCCTCGAGCAGCTCACCCCCAAGCCTCTGCGGCATCGACTTCTCGCTGCGCTTGTTGGCAGCTTCACGCAGCCAGCGCATGGACAACGCCATACGACGCACAGGGCGAACCTCCACCGGCACTTGGTAGTTGGCACCACCAACGCGACGAGACTTAACTTCGACCAGCGGCTTGCAGTTATTAACTGCCGCAGCAAACACCTCAAGCGGATCCTTGCCCGACTTTTCCTTGATATGATCGAAAGCACCATAAATGATGTTTTCGGCCACCGATTTCTTGCCCGACTCCATCAGAATATTGACAAATTTGGCAACATCAATATTGCCGAATTTCGGATCCGGCAGGATTTCGCGCTTTTGCACTTCACGACGACGTGGCATTTCTCTTCCTTTCAATCTTCAGCTGAGCGCACGCAGCAAACAGCCAATACGCTCGCGACCGGCCATCATAACCAGCCACTTACTCGGCCATTCCGGCCGACTCCATTCTCCGACAACTCTCGCCGACGGAAATCTCTTATTTCTTGGCTGCCTTGGCGCGCTTAGCACCGTATTTCGAGCGAGCCTGCTTACGATCCTTGACGCCCTGCGTATCCAGAGAACCGCGAACCATGTGGTAACGAACACCCGGCAAGTCTTTTACACGACCGCCGCGCAGCAACACAACGCTATGTTCCTGCAGGTTATGGCCTTCACCACCAATGTACGAAATAACTTCGAACCCATTGGTAAGACGAACCTTGGCGACCTTACGAAGAGCCGAGTTCGGCTTTTTCGGAGTGGTCGTATAAACACGCGTGCAGACGCCACGCTTTTGCGGGCAGTTTTCCAGCGCAGGCGATTTGCTCTTTACGGTTACAGATACGCGCGGACGGCGAATCAGTTGATTGATGGTTGGCATCGATATTAATCCAACTTATTAAACGTTAACGTTACAACCCCGAATCCGAACCCGGGCACTTTTAATCTTACTTTTTATTCGTGCGGACCTGGGCAGCCACACACATCCTTACGACGCGAAGCTCCCATTTACCCATACGAACAATGAGAACCCGCAATTTTATCCTTAGATTCTGCGCTCGTCAATCAGGGCGTTTCATTTTGTTGCCAAACTTTCCTGACAGGAAGCTCGGCAACCCGGCAAACAAAAACGGCATCCCAGAAAGAGGGATGCCGTTTCAGTCCAGCAATGAAATCAGACCTCGTTATTCGGGGTCGGAGTTTCGATCGTTTCTCCTTCAGGCGTCTGGCCGGCAGCAGCCAGATTTTCTGCCTGGAGCATGGCGGCACGCTCCTCCAACTCCCAAGCGCTCTTCTGCTTGCGAGCACGGTGCACCGCCAAGCCGGTACCGGCGGGAATCAACCGGCCGACAATTACGTTTTCCTTCAGACCGCGAAGGCCGTCGCGTTTGCCCATGATGGCCGCCTCGGTAAGAACACGCGTGGTTTCCTGGAAGGACGCCGCAGAAATGAACGAATCGGTCGACAGAGATGCCTTGGTGATACCCAGCAAGACGTTCTCGTACGTTGCCGGCCTCTTTCCGAGCTCGATGACACGATCGTTTTCATCCAGCAGTTCCGAGCGTTCAACTTGTTCACCCGTAATATAGGACGTGTCGCCCGCATCGACCACCTGAACACGACGCAGCATCTGACGGACGATCACTTCAATGTGCTTGTCATTGATCTTCACGCCCTGCAGACGATAGACGTCCTGAACCTCGTCGACGATGTAGTGAGCCAGCGCCTCGATACCGAGCAGCCGGAGAATGTCCTGCGGATCAGCTGGGCCGTCCACAATCATTTCGCCTTTGTTGACTACCTGACCGTCGTGGACCAGAACCTGCTTGTCCTTGGTAATCAGGAACTCATGCTTGCTGCCATCCATATCCGTGATTTCAAGACGTTGTTTACCCTTGGTTTCCTTACCGAAGGCAACCGTACCGGTTACTTCTGCCAGCATGCCGGCATCCTTGGGCGAACGCGCCTCGAACAATTCGGCCACGCGTGGCAGACCCCCGGTAATATCACGAGTCTTCTGTGATTCAGTCGGTATACGGGCAAGAACCTCACCCACCGAAACTTGTTGGCCGTCCCTTACCATCAGCAAGGCGCCGACCTGGAAACCGATCGTAACAGCATGTTCCGTTCCGGCAATCTTGACTTCTTCGCCGTTGTCGTTCAGCAGCTTGACTTGCGGACGCACCGATTTGGTGACAGAACCACGTCGCTTCGGATCGATAACGACCAAGGTTGACAGCCCGGTCACTTCATCCACTTGCTTCGCTACCGTTACACCGTCTTCCACATTTTCAAAGCGGACCGTTCCGGCGTACTCGGTAATGATCGGACGAGTCAGCGGATCCCAAGTGGCCAGCACTTTGCCTGCCTTGATAGGCATGCTATCCCTGACCAAAAGCGTTGCACCATACGGCACTTTATGACGCTCGCGCTCGCGGCCGATGTCGTCCGTGATCAGAATCTCTCCCGAGCGGGAAATAACGATCTGGTCACCCTTGTCGTTGGTCACGTAACGCATGGCCACCGTAAAGTGTGCGGTACCGTTGGAGCGAGCTTCGACGCTTGACGCAACCGCGGAGCGCGATGCCGCACCACCGATGTGGAACGTACGCATCGTCAACTGTGTGCCCGGCTCACCGATCGATTGGGCTGCGATGACACCGACTGCTTCACCAACGTTAACCAGCTGTCCTCGGCCCAGATCGCGACCGTAGCACTTGGCGCACATACCATAACGAGTTTCGCACGTCAGAGGAGTACGGACCTTGACTTCGTCCACGCCAAGACGCTCCATTTCCTCGACCATATCTTCATTCAGCAGTTCGCCGGCATGGTAGAGAATAGTTTGCGTTTCCGGATTGGTTACGTCATTCGCCAAAACACGTCCCAAGACACGGTCACGCAACGTCTCGATGACTTCACCGCCTTCAACCAATGCCTTCATGACAGCACCGCTGGTCGTGCCGCAGTCGTCCTCGATCACGACGAGATCCTGGGTAACGTCAACCAGACGGCGGGTCAGGTAGCCGGAGTTTGCCGTCTTCAGCGCCGTATCTGCCAGACCTTTCCGAGCGCCATGCGTCGAGATGAAGTACTGCAGAACGTTCAAACCTTCACGGAAATTCGCCGTAATCGGCGTTTCAATGATCGATCCGTCCGGCTTGGCCATCAGGCCACGCATACCAGCCAACTGGCGAATCTGCGCAGCAGAACCGCGCGCACCCGAGTCGGCCATCATATAAATGGCGTTGAAGGACTCTTGCGTCGATGTTGCACCGTCGCGCTTGACGACTTCCTCGACCTTCAACTGGTCCATCATGGCCTTGCCGACTTCATCGCCGGTCTTGCCCCAGATGTCGACCACCTTGTTATAACGCTCGCCTGCGGTAACCAGACCGGATGCGTACTGTTGCTCAATCTCCTTGACTTCCTGCTCTGCCTTCGAAATCAATGCAACCTTCTGCGGCGGAACCAGCATGTCGTTGATTGCGATTGAAATACCGGCACGCGTTGCGAGCCGGTAGCCAGATTGCATCAGCCTGTCCGCAAAGACCACGGTGGCGCGCAAACCGCACTTGCGGAACGAGGTATTGATCAGGCGCGAAATTTCCTTCTTCTTCAAGGCGCAATTCAGGACGGAGAACGGCAATCCCTTCGGCAAAATTTCCGACAGGATGGCGCGGCCGACTGTGGTTTCGTAACGCGTGATCTTCTTCTGGAATTCGTCTTCAACATCTGTCTTGACGTATTCTTCGATACGAACAGTAACGCGGCTGGACAGTTCGACTTCCTTGTTGTCATACGCACGGACTGCTTCCGACACGTCAGTGAACATCAGGCCTTCACCCTTGCCATTGATCTTCTCGCGGGTAGCGTAGTACAGGCCGAGAACGATATCCTGAGACGGCACGATAGACGGTTCGCCATTCGACGGGAACAGGATGTTGTTCGACGCCAGCATCAGCGTCCGCGCTTCCATTTGCGCTTCGACGGACAGCGGCACGTGAACGGCCATCTGGTCGCCATCGAAGTCGGCATTGAATGCGGCACAAACCAGCGGATGCAGCTGGATCGCCTTGCCTTCGATCAGGACCGGCTCGAACGCCTGAATGCCCAGGCGGTGCAGCGTCGGCGCGCGGTTCAGCATGACAGGATGTTCGCGGATGACTTCTTCCAGAATGTCCCATACGACCGGCTCTTGCAATTCGACCAGGCGTTTCGCAGCCTTGATCGTAGTCGCCAGGCCCATCAGTTCCAGCTTGTTAAAAATGAAGGGTTTGAAGAGTTCGAGGGCCATCAGCTTCGGCAAGCCGCACTGGTGCAGTTTCAACTGCGGGCCGACCACGATGACCGAACGTCCTGAGTAGTCAACGCGCTTGCCGAGCAGGTTCTGACGGAAGCGGCCGCCCTTGCCTTTGATCATTTCTGCCAGCGACTTCAGCGGACGTTTATTGGCGCCAGTCATGGCCTTGCCGCGACGGCCGTTGTCCAGCAGGGAGTCGACGGCTTCCTGCAGCATCCGTTTTTCATTGCGTGTAATGATCTCGGGAGCACGCAGTTCAAGCAGGCGCTTCAGGCGATTATTCCGGTTGATGACGCGGCGATACAGGTCGTTCAAATCAGAGGTCGCAAAACGGCCTCCGTCAAGCGGAACCAGAGGGCGCAATTCAGGAGGAAGAACCGGCAGCACCTCCATGATCATCCACTCGGGCTTGATTCCCGACCGCTGGAATGCTTCCAGGACTTTCAGCCTTTTAGCATATTTCTTGATCTTCGCTTCGGATTTCGAATCACGCAGTTCCGCACGCAACTGCTCGGCTTCCCGGTTGATATCGATCGAGCGCAGCAAATCGCGAATACCTTCTGCACCCATCGATGCCGTGAAGTCATCCCCGTACTCTTCATACTTGGCGGCATAGTCGTCTTCCGACATGATCTGGCACTTCTTGAGCGGAGTCATGCCCGGATCGGTCACAACGTATGCTTCAAAGTACAGCACGCGTTCGATATCGCGCAGCGTCATATCGAGCACCATGCCCAAGCGGGACGGCAGCGATTTCAGGAACCAGATATGAGCGGCGGGCGATGCCAGTTCGATATGCCCCATGCGCTCGCGGCGCACCTTGGCAAGCGTTACCTCGACACCGCATTTTTCGCAGATGACACCGCGATGCTTCAACCGCTTGTATTTGCCGCAAAGACATTCATAGTCTTTGATCGGTCCAAAAATTTTCGCGCAGAACAATCCATCGCGTTCGGGCTTGAACGTGCGGTAGTTGATTGTTTCCGGCTTTTTCACCTCACCATATGACCAGGAAAGAATTTTTTCCGGTGACGCCAGACCAATCTTGATCGCGTCAAATTGTTCATCTTGTTGAACTTGCTTGAATAAATCGAGCAGTGCTTTCATATTTCACTCCGGTTTGGGGATGAGAATCCTCGGTCATGAAGAACGCCCGTTTCGGCTACCTGCCGAAACCGGCGAATCTTCGTGACAACTGTTAGTTGCGTTCCAGGTCGATGTCGATACCGAGCGAGCGTATTTCCTTCACCAGCACGTTGAACGATTCCGGCATGCCTGCATCGATGACATGGTCGCCCTTGACGAGGTTCTCGTACACCTTGGTACGTCCGCTCACGTCGTCGGACTTGACCGTCAGCATCTCCTGCAGCACGTAGGATGCGCCGTATGCTTCCAATGCCCAGACTTCCATTTCGCCGAAACGCTGGCCGCCGAATTGAGCCTTGCCGCCCAACGGTTGCTGCGTAACGAGCGAATAAGGCCCTGTCGAGCGAGCGTGCATCTTATCGTCGACAAGGTGATGGAGCTTCAGCATGTGCATGTAGCCAACGGTAACCGGCCTTTCGAAAGCCTCGCCGGTACGTCCGTCATACATCGTTACCTGATTCTTCGTCGGCGTCATACCCAGATGCTTGGCGATATCATCCGGATAGGCGATATCGAGCATATGGGCGATTTCTTCCTCGGTTGCCCCGTCAAAGACAGGCGTCGCGAACGGCACACCCTTCTTGAGGTTGTTCGCCAACTCCAGGATCTCATCGTCACCCATGCCGTCCAGGTCTTCCTTCCTACCGCTTTCCCCATAGATGGTATTCAGGAACTGGCGCAACTCGGCAATCTTTGCCTGTTGCTTCAGCATTTCGCCGATACGAAGGCCAAGCCCCTTGGCTGCCCAGCCCAAGTGCGTTTCCAGAATCTGGCCCACATTCATCCGCGAGGGAACGCCAAGCGGATTCAGCACGACGTCAGCCTGCGTGCCATCCGCCATGTACGGCATATCCTCGACCGGGACGATACGGGAAACAACACCCTTGTTGCCATGGCGTCCTGCCATCTTGTCACCGGACTGCAGACGGCGCTTGACAGCAAGATAAACCTTGACCATTTTCTGAACGCCCGGTTGCAGTTCGTCACCCTGAGTCAGCTTCTTCCGCTTTTCCTCGAATGCGATATCGAACTGATGGCGTTTTTCCTCAATGGATTCCTTGATAGCTTCCAGTGCGTTAGCTGCCTCTTCTTCAGAAGGACGAATATCAAACCAGTTGTACTTTTCGATGCTGTCCAGGTACTCCTGGGTGATCTTGCTTCCGCGAGCCAGCTTTTTCGGACCGCCGTTTACCGGCTTGTCGATCAGCAGTTTGCTCAAACGCTGGAATGCATCGCCCTCAACAATTCTCATCTGATCGTTCAGGTCGAGGCGGTAACGCTTGAGTTCGTCATCGATAATCTGCTGAGCACGTTTGTCGCGAACCAGACCTTCACGCGTAAAGACCTGGACGTCGATGACCGTGCCGACCATGCCCGAGGGAACGCGCAGAGACGTATCCTTCACATCCGATGCCTTTTCGCCGAAGATGGCGCGCAACAACTTCTCCTCCGGAGTCAACTGGGTTTCGCCGCGGGGCGTCACCTTGCCGACCAGGACATCACCTGCCTCGACTTCGGCACCGATATAGACGATACCGGATTCGTCGAGCCGAGCCAGTTGATTCTCTGCCAGATTCGAAATATCGCGAGTAATTTCCTCAGGTCCGAGCTTGGTGTCGCGAGCAACAACCGACAATTCCTCGATGTGGACCGACGTATAGCGGTCTTCTTCGACGACCTTTTCCGAGATCAGGATCGAGTCCTCGAAGTTCAAGCCGTTCCACGGCATGAACGCAACCAGCATGTTCTGACCAAGAGCGAGTTCGCCGAAGTCCGTTGATGCGCCGTCCGCAATAACGTCGCCTCTTTCGATGCGGTCGCCGATGTCAACGATCGGCCGCTGGTTGATATTCGTATTCTGATTCGAGCGCGTGTACTTGATCAGGTTGTAAATATCGACACCGACTTCACCAGCCGTAGCCTCGTCATCGTTCACGCGAATCACGATACGACCTGCGTCGACGTAATCGACGACGCCGCCGCGCAATGCCTGAACGGTCGTGCCGGAGTCAACTGCGCAGATGCGCTCGATTCCGGTACCGACGAATGCCTTTTCCGGACGCAGGCAAGGTACTGCCTGGCGCTGCATGTTGGCGCCCATCAATGCACGGTTCGCGTCATCATGCTCAAGGAATGGAATCAGTGAAGCTGCAACCGAGACGATCTGGCCCGGCGCAACGTCCATATACTGGACGCGTTCCGGCGAGACGAGAATGGTTTCACCGGCCTCACGGGCGGAAACCAATTCATCGGACAGACTGCCTTGTTCATCGATGGTCGTGTTTGCCTGAGCGATAATGTAGCGACCTTCCTCGATGGCGGACAGATAGTCGATCTGATCCGTAATCTTGCCATCCACAACCTTACGGTAAGGCGTTTCAAGAAAACCGTATTCGTTCAGACGCGCGTACAGCGCGAGCGAGTTGATCAGACCGATGTTCGGTCCTTCCGGCGTTTCGATTGGGCACACGCGGCCATAGTGCGTCGGATGCACGTCGCGAACCTCAAAACCGGCGCGCTCGCGAGTGAGGCCACCCGGCCCAAGAGCGGAAACGCGGCGTTTGTGCGTAATCTCGGACAGCGGATTGGTCTGATCCATAAATTGCGACAACTGCGACGAGCCAAAGAATTCGCGGATAGCTGCCGAAATTGGCTTCGAGTTGATCAGGTCATGCGGCATGAGGTTGTCTGCTTCAGCCTGTCCGAGACGCTCCTTGACTGCGCGCTCTACGCGTACCAGTCCTGCGCGGAACTGGTTTTCAGCCAGTTCGCCCACACAGCGGACGCGGCGATTGCCAAGGTGATCGATATCGTCGATTTCACCTCGTCCATTGCGGAGTTCGACCAGGATCTTGATGACTGCAAGCACATCCTCGTCCGACAACGTCATATCGCCAGTCAACTCATCGCGGCCAATGCGGCGATTGAATTTCATGCGGCCGACCGCAGACAGATCGTAGCGTTCCGGATTGTAGAACAGCCCGTTGAACAAAGCCTCGACGGATTCCTCGGTCGGCGGTTCGCCCGGGCGCATCATCCGGTAAATGGCAATTCTTGCCGCCATCTGGTCGACCGTTTCGTCGATTCGCAACGTCTGCGAAATATAGGCGCCTTGATCGAGATCATTCGTGTACAAGGTCTGAATCTCGGAGATTTTTGCTTCCCGCAGTTTTCCAAGCAGCTCTTCCGTCAGCTCGTCGTTGGCCTTGGCAACCACTTCACCTGTATCAGGATCGACAATCGACTTGGCCAGGACTCTGCCAAGCAGGTAATCTTCCGGTACGGAAATACGCTCGATTCCGGCATTCTGGATATCGCGAACGTTTCGCGCATTGATACGCTTGTCCTTGACGACCAGAACCTTGCCAGCCTTGTCGACAACATCGAAACGGGCGACTTCTCCGCGGAGACGCTCAGCAACGAAATCCATCTCTGCGCCTTCCGGACGCAGAGTGAACTTGTCGAAGACGAAGAAGTTCTCGAGGATCTGCTCCGGGGTCATTCCGATCGCTTTCAGCAGGATCGTTACCGGCATCTTGCGACGACGATCGACACGGAAGAAGAGAATGTCCTTGGGATCGAACTCGAAGTCGAGCCAGGAGCCACGGTAAGGGATGATTCGTGCGGAAAAAAGCAGTTTTCCGGACGAGTGTGTCTTGCCGCGATCATGCTCAAAGAATACGCCAGGGGAACGGTGCAACTGGGAAACAATGACGCGCTCCGTTCCATTGATGACAAAAGAACCCGTGGTCGTCATCAGGGGCAGTTCGCCCATGTAGACTTCCTGCTCCTTCATTTCTTTGACGACCGGCTTGGTCGGAGAGTCCTTGTCGAGGATAACCAGACGAACCTTCGCACGCAGCGGCGAAGCGAACGTCAGTCCACGCTGCTGGCATTCCTTCACATCAAATGGAGGATCGCCGAGCGTATAGGATATAAATTCTAGCCGCGCGAAGCCATTATGCGATACGATAGGAAAAATCGATGCAAAGGCGGATTGAAGGCCCTGGTTCTTTCGTTGAGCAGGCAACTTATCCGTCTGAAGGAAGTCATAATAAGACTCCAGTTGGGTCGCCAGAAGAAAAGGAACTTGGTGGGCATTTGCGC
>Ga0316613_10002397_pt1 | contig 12096 bp, 10 predicted proteins | sample OWC_soil_day10_C_2_FD_207647 | JGI IMG/M metagenome (GOLD analysis project Ga0316613, IMG submission 207647) | Wetland soil microbial communities from Old Woman Creek delta, Ohio, United States - OWC_soil_day10_CT_b | ecosystem: Environmental > Terrestrial > Soil > Wetlands | place: USA: Ohio...
TGACCACGGCCATCACGGCAATGCGATTCTCTCCAGCTTCCCGATTGAACACGCATTCAACCAGGACGTGACCCACCTGCGCTTTGAGCGGCGAGGCTTGCTGCACTGCACGATCAACATCCCCACCTGGAACAAGACCGTGCATTGTGTCTGCGTGCATCTCTCGCTCTTCGCTCGCTCCCGTCGCCGCCAGATGGATGCGCTCGTGACTTACCTTCAGAGCGTTGCGGATCACGACGCCCCTTTGATCATCGCCGGCGACTTCAACGACTGGCGCAACGAAGCCGATGAGTTGCTGGCCCAGCGCCTGGGGCTCATCGAGGTATTCGGCGGCCCTGCGGGAGAAGACGGCGCCCCCGGGCGCAGCTTCCCGGCAAAGCGGCCCGTCCTCCGACTCGACCGCGTCTACGTTCGCGGCTTTTCGGTGAAGCAGGCAAAAGTGCATTCAGGCAAACCGTGGTCGAAGATCTCCGACCACGCCGCGCTATCGGCCCAACTGCTGTTCGACAATTAACGCACGCCTCGCCGCGACCTTCAGTGCGGCCGATTGCTCCCCGCCACCATCTTGAATTCGAACAGTCGGCACTCGATGGCACCATTGAACAATGGAGTTTTCTTGCTCGGTGTCAGGCGCATCAGTTTCGGCAAGCGCAGGTCGGCAGTCAGCAGGTAACAATCCCAGCCAGCGAACTTGCGCTTCAGCGCACTACCGAGCAGCGGGTAGAACGCAGCCAGTTCTTCCTGCTCGGACAGCCGTTCTCCGTAAGGCGGATTGGCGATCATCACACCGCCCGGGGCCGGTGCATCGATTTCCAGGATATCCCCGGAGCTTAGCGTAACGGCTGGCAACAGCCCCGCCCGATCGAGGTTGGCCAGCGCCGCGCGCACGGCCACGGGAGAAATATCGCTGCCGTATATCTGGGCATGCTGCGGGGGCTTTTCGGCATCCTGAGCGGCATCGAGCAACTCTTTCCAGGTATCCAGCCGGAAATTGCGCAATCGCTGAAAACCGAAACTGCGGCCACCGGAGCCGGGCGCGATATTCAATGCGATCTGTGCCGCCTCGACCAGGAAGGTGCCACTGCCGCACATCGGATCAAGCAGCGGGGTTCCCGGCTGCCAGCCGGACAGCCGCAGGATTCCTGCAGCGAGGTTTTCCTTCAGCGGCGCTTCCACCGTTTTCTGACGAAGGCCGCGTTGATACAGTGGCGCCCCGGAGGTATCGATGTACAGGGTACACTCGTCGGCAGTAAGGAAGCCGTGGATGCGCACATCCGGTTCGCGCGTATCCACGTTGGGACGCGAGCCCTTGTCAGCGCGAAAACGATCGCACACGGCATCTTTGATGCGCAGGGTGATGAACTCCAGGCTCCTGAGCTGACTCTTGACGGCAACCACGTCGCTACGGATCGTCCGGTCCACGTTGAACCACTTGGGCCACGGCACATCCAGCGCCAGACGGTAGATATCGTCCTCCTTCACGTACTTGCCATGAGCAACGCGCCAGAGAACGCGCGTGGCGATGCGCGAATGCAGATTGACGGCGTAGCACTCCCGCCAGTCGGCGCTGAAATGCGCTCCACCGGGGATGGCTTCCACATCCGTGGCGCCCAGCGTATTCAAATCCTCCACCAGCAACGGTTCGAGGCCTCGAGGGCAGGTAGCAAAGAATTTTTCCAAAATGAATCCTAGAGAGGTTTAAGCACGACAAGGAACACCACCGCAACCAGCACGAGCGTCGGCACCTCGTTGAACCAGCGGAACCAGACATGGCTGCGCGGATTCCGTCCGCACTGGAAATCGCGCAGCAACTTCTTGCAGTAATGGTTATACCCGAACAAGAGCACGACCAATACAAGTTTGGCATGCAACCACGCTCCGCCGATACCGACCGCCAGCCATAGCCAGAGCCCAGAGAGCAGTACCAGATAGCCGATCGGGGTCATGAAACGATAGAGTCTTCCGGCCATCGCCAACAAGCGCTCGCGTTCCGCCGTACTGTCCGATGGCACCATGGCCAGATTGACGAAGAAGCGCGGCAGGTAGAACAACCCGGCGAACCAGCACACCACCAGGATGATGTGCAAGGCTTTGACTTCAAGATGCCCCATTCTCTGTCCTTTCCGTCCAGGCGGATTCAATCCCGTCGAGAACCCGCGGATAGCGCAGCATCGCGCGGAGTTCCACACGGATGCGCCGGTTGTCCAGTCGGCGCGACTCGCTCATGAAGGACAATTGAACAGGAGAAATCGTTCGTTCGGCATCGGAACGGGAAATGCGCGGCGGGCGCGGCAACCCGAAGCGGTCGGCTACGCTGTCGAAATAGTCGCCCATCTTCAGGTGCGAATCATCCGCCGCGTTATATACGCGGTTCGGGCGGCCTCGCCGCAGAGCCGCGCAGGTCAACAGGGCCAGATCATCGGCGTGGATGTGGTTGGTAAAGACATCATCCTCCGCACGCAGGACGGGCGTCCCTTTCTGTAACCGCTCGAGCGGCAATCGATCGGCGGCGTAGATACCCGGAGCGCGCAAAATGCTTACGCTCGTGCCGCTACTTCGCCCAAACCGCCGCAATTGGCGCTCGGCGTCGACGCGCCGCCTGGCTCGCGCGGTCTGCGGCCGGACGGGATGCGTTTCCGCGACCCACGCACCGCCACAATCTCCGTAGACGCCGCTGGTACTTATGTAGACAAGACGCTGTGGTACACTTTTTCCCCGTCGTAACGACGCCACCAACCGGCGCATGCGCAAGTCTTCGGTGCCGCGCTCGGAAGGCGGCGCAAAATGCAGGACGATGTCGGCCAGGCCGGAAATTCGACGCAGGCTGTCCTTTCGGTCAAGATCCGCGATCAATGGCAACACGCCTGATTGACGCCAGAAAACCGCCTGTTCCGGATCGCGCAGAAGCGCGACTAGCCGGTAACGACCAAGCAGGTAAGGAAGCGTTCGGCGGGCGACGTCGCCGCCCCCGACAATGAGAAGTGTTTGCACGCGCGGATTTTACCGGAATCACCCTCGCAGGGAGTTTTCATGGTTTTTCAGATCACTGTCCAGCCTGGCCCTCACGTTTTCCAGGCCGACGAAGACGAGACCATTCTCGATGCCGCACTGCGCCAGGGGTTGTCCATGCCTCATAGCTGTCGCGACGGCGCCTGCGGCACCTGCCGCGGCAAAGTTCTGGGCGGAACCGTGGATCACGGCAAAGCACAACTCTCCGCCCTTGACGCACGCGCCCGCGAAGCAGGATTCGCGCTCCTATGCTGCGCGCGCGCGAAAAGCGACTTGCTGGTGGAAATAAAGGACATGCGCTCTCCCCAGGAGATGCCGGTCAAGACACTGCCCACCCGCGTGGAAAAGATGACGCTCGCGGCCCCCGACGTGATGATCGTCGAGCTCAAACTCCCGACCGGCGTGTGCCTGCCGTTCCTGGCCGGCCAATACATCGACATCCTCACCAAGGGAGGGCGTCGCGCTTTTTCGATCGCCAACGCGCCCCTTGATGACGCGCTCCTGCAATTGCATATAAGGCGAATCCCCGGCGGGCAATTCACAACGCACGTATTCACGGGGATGAAGGAACGCGACATGCTGCGCATCAACGGGCCGCACGGCAGCTTCTTCCTGCGCGAGACATCGGACAAGCCGATCATTCTGGTTGCGGGCGGAACCGGGTTCGCCCCCATCAAGGCCATCGTGGAACAGACAATCGCCGAAGGCTGCCAACGCCCCGTCTTTCTCTACTGGGGAGGTCGGCGGCGCGAAGACCTCTACCTGCGCGACATCGCCGAACAGTGGGCAAAGGAGCATCCGCACATTCACTTCATCCCGGTACTCTCCGAACCAGCCCCTGGCGACCAATGGACCGGAAGAACCGGTTTCGTTCATACCGCCGCAATGGCCGATCACCCCGATCTTGCGGGCTTCCAGGCCTATGTTTGCGGCGCCCCCGCCATGATCGCTGCCGTTCGTCGCGATTTTGTCGGACAATGTCGGTTGCCGGAAGACGAATTCTTTGCCGACGCTTTCGAATCTGCACGCCATACAAATACCGATTAAGCCGATTTGCCACGATCCATGCCGACAGATCTCCCTGTTACCTCACTGATCGAAATCTACCCAGGTTGAAGCCATGCCCGATGTTTTCATTTCCCGCCAGCCCCTGATCAATCGCCAGAACAGGATTCTTGCAAACCGCCTCAGCCTGCACCTCCTGAAAGGAGCGACAACGCAGGATGCCGCCAATACGCTGACCGCCTTGGCGGATCACTGGCCGGCGCCGGAAAAGCAGGTTTTTGTCAATTGCGGCGATACGCCGTGCGATGCGGGATTGCTCGAATGGATCGCCCCCGCCAACGCCACCATCGAGGTTCAGGCGGCTTCGTTCGCGACGCCGGAGTCAGCCACCTTCGCCACCAACTTGCGGGATGCGCAATCGTCGCTTTGCCTGATGATCGACGAACAGGCCAAGGCCGCGCTGTCGTCGGGAGTGACGTTCCGCTTCATGGGATTCGATGCACAGCGTTTTTCCGCCGCGCAACTCAAGAGCCTGGCCGCACAGACACAGCCCTACGGCATTGGCGTCGCCTTCAACGTATTTGACAAACTGACATTCCAGAGTTGCCTCGACGCAGGAGTCAACGCGGCGGCGAGCTGGTTCTTCAAGAAACCGAGCAACGTCCCTGTCAAGGCGCTCAACCCCGCACAGGCCCAGATCATCCGGGTGCTCAATCTGGTGCGCAACAATGCCGACGTCAAGGAAATCGAAACGGCATTGAAGCAGGATGTCGCCCTGTCCTACAAACTATTGCGCTACATCAATTCCGCCGGATTCGGCCTCTCCTGCGAAATCCAGTCATTCCGCCACGCGGTAACCATTCTCGGCTACAACAAGCTCAACAAGTGGCTGTCGTTGCTGCTCGCCACGGCAAGCAAGGACCCAATGGCGCACGCCCAGATGCACACGGCACTCTGCCGCGCCCGTCTCATGGAAATCGTCGGCCACGGACTGGTCGACAAGAGCGAGTATGACAACCTGTTCATCACCGGCGCCTTTTCGATGCTCGAGGCGCTCCTCGGCGTCACCATGGACAAGGTGCTGGAGACGATGAGCCTGCCCGAATCGATCTGTGACGCATTGCTCGGTCATGACGGCGTTTACGGCCCATTCCTCGACCTCGCGATCGCCTGCGAAGGCGAGGATGGTCAAGCCATCGCGGAAAAGGCCGGCATGCTCGGACTATCGTCGGACCAGTTCAATCAGGCGCTGATGCAGGCACTGACCTTCGCCGACACGATGGAAATCTAGCGACACGCGAGGAACAAGCGGGCAAGCGGGCCGCTCCCGCTCTTTCGTGGCTATGTTCTTTCTGTTCCTCGCGCCGCCATAACTCAAGATGACAAGATGAACGAACAATCCTACTGGCTGTTGCGTTGCGAAAATCAGTTTTTTGTCGTCACGGACGAGCAGCAAAGAAAGACCTTCCCGCGCGGCTGTGCCACTGATTTCGGCGACCCGGAAACCGCTTTGCTTGTGGGCCACTGGCAAGGGCTTCCCTGCTATGCGGCGGACGTGCCGCAGGTTCCCGAGCATATCCCGGGTGAATTGACGCTGCTCCGCCCGCTTTACGGAACCGGTGGAGCGGAAGCCTTCGCCATCGCCGGACGCGCCAGCATGCTCATGGACTGGCGCAGAAACCATCGTTACTGCGGTCGCTGCGGCACGCCGACGGAGATGAAGCCGGATGAATTCGCCATGTCCTGCCCTGCCTGCGGCTTGCTCGCGTACCCCCGCATTTCGCCGGCAGTCATGGTTCTGATCAGTCGCGGTGACGATCTTCTGCTGGCGCGCAGCCCACACTTCCGTCCCGGTATGTTCAGCGCACTGGCCGGATTCGTCGAGGCCGGAGAAACGGTCGAGCAATGCGCCGTCCGCGAAGTGCGTGAAGAAGTTGGCCTGGAGATCGCCAACCTGCGCTATTTCCGCAGCCAGCCATGGCCATTCCCCGACTCACTGATGATCGCTTTCTTCGCCGATTACGCAGGCGGCGAAATCACGCCCGACCCGACAGAAATCGAGGCTGCCGGCTGGTTCCCGCGCAATGCGCTGCCACCGCTCCCCGACCAGGCCAGTATCGCCCGCCACCTGATCGATGCCGCATGCCAGGAGCACGCCACCGACAGACCGGACAACTGAAGCGTCGTCGAGAAGCCGCATCCCGGTTCGACTCCGGAAACCGGAATCGCCGACAAAACCACAACGGAAACTGAAAAAACGTCAGGCGGCCATTTCGTTGACCGCCGAGTTGGTCGCTGCATTGGCGGCCATCTTGGCGGTATAGACAAACGAACTCTGATCGAGAGAGGTCACGACATCCTGCAGCTTCCGGGCTGCCATACCAAGCAAACGCATGGCATTGTTGCCTTCTTCGTCCAGATCCAGTTCGATGTCTTCGAGGCAGTCGACATGAGCGCTGTTGATGAGCGCAATCGCGTCGTGGAGCTCGTCCATAAGATCGGCCGAGAAATCGAAGTATTCCTTTATGTTAGTATGTTCCATAGACATTCTCTTTCCACTCCAAAGGGTTAGGTGATGTTCCGGGCCGATGCGTGTTGCCGCACACATCGGCCCTTGTTGTTCCCGTTTCCGGAATGGCAGCAATATAACCGAGCTAAAGAACCAGATAAATATGGCGAAAGTAATAGGCCATTACCAATAAATGCTCGTGGTTTGCGAGAAACATACCAAACAAATATACATACGACATTGAACATTTGCCGTCTCCCTTTGTTTGCAGGCTCGGCATGGGATCTGTTTTTTCAGCTTGCTCACTCGCGCATCACTTCTCGGGCGAGTCAAAAAATTTCGCCAACTGCTGTTTTTTTTGCAAAAGCCGTCACTTCCCGATCAGAGATGCCGAACGATGACCCGCGCGAGGGTCGCAGCGGCTGGGCCAATTGCCTTTTCCGGCACGGCAGCAAACCCCAGATTGAGGCCCGGCAGCGCATTTCGCTTATTGGCGTAATACATGCTCAGCGGCCGCGACACGACTCCTTCGGCCAAAGCCTGTGCGGCGATTTGCGCGTCGTCCACCAGGCTGTTGAAGCGATAGAGCAACTGTAACCCCGCGTGCCCGCCCGACACGCTTACCGCGTCTCCAAGATGTGACTGCATCTCGCCGAGCAGGATATCCCGTCGCTCCTGATAGATTCCGCGCATGCGCTTGATGTGCGCCGTGAAATGCCCTTCGTCGATGAACTCGGCCAGCGCCGCCTGTTCGGTCATGCGCCCGCCCCGGTACAACTCGGAATTGCCGATAACGAAGGCATCGACAAGATCTTCGGGGAGCACCATGTAGGCGAGACGGATGCCGGGAAACATGACCTTGCTCAAGGTGCCCATGTAGATCACGCGCTGCCGCCGGCACAATCCGAACAACGAGGCCACGGGGCGATCGTCATAGCGAAGCTCGTTGTCATAATCGTCCTCGATGATCCACGATCCTGATTCGAACGCGCGCTCCAGCAACTCAAGTCTTCGATCCAGAGACAGCACGATGCCCGTCGGGTACTGGCTTGATGGCGAGGTAAAGACCAGACGCGGCGGTTCCACCCAATCGTCAGGGGTTGGCGCCAAGCCCTTGGCATCCAGAGGAACCGGCTTGATCTGCATGCCCGCCGCCCCGAACACATTGCGCGCGCCCCAGTATCCCGGCTCCTCGACCCACACGCAGTCGCCCGGATCGGCCAGCATGCGGGCACACAAATCCAGCGCCTGGTGGGAACCATTGACCACGACGATCTGCTTCGGGTCGACCACCATCATGCGCGTCACGCGCAGATAGCCGGCTAGCGCGACCTTGAGAGGACCGTAGCCAAGGTGGGTATAGTGAAGCAGGCGCGATTGCCCCTCGTGCAGATATTTGGCCAACAGTCGTCGCCAGAGTCCGAAGGGAAACAGTTCAAGATCGGGCACGCCGGGCATGAATGCACCATTCTGGATCACGCTGCTGGCCGCGCTGTTCACTATGGATCGCCCACGTCTGGACAATCCCTCGCGACGCGTGCCGATCAATCGCCGTGGAGCCGCCGGTTTGCTGGCCGCATCAACGACGCCGGAGACATAGGTTCCGTCGCCGATACGCCCATGAAGATACCCCTCCACCAGCAACTGCTCGTAGGCCCGTACCACGGTATTCCGGCCCAAGCGAAGCTCCGCGGCCAGTACCCGCGTCGGCGGAAGCTTGACCCCTTGCGCCAGCGCCCGGTCGAGAATGGCCTGACGCAACGCCATGTACAAACGAATGCGAAGTTTATCGGCACTCGGCTGCCGGTCCAGATATTGCATTACCAGTTCAACGATCAGATGCGGTTCCATGGCAACTCCGAAATTGGCCCCATCAAAGTCGAAAAAATTGGTTCTCATTTTGACCAATAGAGCACCTATGATCAACTCAACGCCGAGAGGATTGAATTCCTCCGGCAGGAAATCCAGGTAGCGACGCACGAATCGACCTGGCCGATTGCAAGGAGGCACAACGCGATGAACACGATGGCCAAACGCACAGACAACACACCGCACGTAACCTTCCGCAAGGTGCAGAAGACTTACGACGGCGAGAACCTGATCGTCCGCGATCTGAATCTCGACATCCGGCGCGGCGAGTTCCTTACCCTGCTTGGCCCGTCCGGCTCGGGCAAGACGACCTGTCTGATGATGCTGGCAGGCTTTGAAACGCCAACCAGCGGCGAAATCCGCCTCGGCGAACAAGTCATCAACAGCGTGCCGCCTCACAAACGCAACATCGGCATGGTCTTCCAGAACTACGCGCTGTTTCCGCACATGACGGTGCGCGAAAACCTGCGCTTCCCGCTAGCCATCCGCAAACTGTCCAGCGACGAGATCGACAGGAAGGTCAGCCGGGCCCTGGACATGGTCCAGCTTGGCAGCTTTGGCGACCGGTACCCGCAACAGATGTCCGGCGGCCAGCAACAGCGCGTCGCGCTGGCCCGCGCGCTGGTCTTCGACCCCGAACTGGTACTGATGGACGAGCCGCTCGGCGCGCTCGACAAGCAACTACGCGAACACATGCAGATCGAGCTGAAGCACATCCACGAAGAACTGGGCATCACCATTGTCTTCGTCACGCACGATCAGGGCGAAGCGCTGACGATGTCCGACCGCATCGCCGTGTTCAACAACGGCATCATCCAGCAGATCGACGATCCGACGACGCTTTACGAAAGACCAGCCAACAACTTCGTGGCCAACTTCATCGGTGAGAACAATGCGCTCGACGGCCATGTCGAATCCGTGCATGGCGAAACCTGCCAGGTCAGGCTGGACAACGGCGCCCACGTACAGGCCAGTCTCGGCAATCCGGTCAAACGCGGCGACCGCACCGTTCTTTCGGTCCGTCCGGAGTGCGTCCAGCTCAACGTACAGTCACTGGGTTGCGCCAACCGTCTGGGCGGCTACGTGCGGGAGGTCATCTACCTCGGCGACCACCTGCGCGTGCGAGTGGAACTGGCCGGCCGCAAGGAAATCATCATCAAGGCTCCTGCTGCACAACACAAACACCGTTTCGACATGGGCGATGCCATCCATGTCGGAATCAACCCCGAGCAACTGCGCGCGCTCGACCCTGCGATGAGCGCGTGAGATGCATCTTCCCACCCCTGATCTATCCTGACCTTATCTTACTTATCTGATCTACCTGACTTACCACCCCAAGCGCCTGCAACCTTCAGACCTGGAGAATCAAATGAAGTATTCCCCTTCGAAAGCACGCCCGATTGCCATCGCCCTGGCCGCCATGAGTTTTCTGGCCGGCGCAGCCAACGCCGACGTCACCGTGATCTCTTTCGGTGGCACGAATCAGAAAGCGCAAGCCAAGGCATTCTATGAGCCCTATGCCAAGGCCAGCGGCAGCAAGGTCATCCCCGGCGAATACAATGGCGAACAGGCCAAGATCAAGGCCATGGCCGAAGCCAAGAACGTCTCCTGGGACGTCGTCGAAGTCGAATCGCCGGAACTCGCCCGGGGCTGCGAAGAAGGCCTCTACGAGAAGCTGGATTACAGCAAGATCGGACCCAAGGCCGATTTCGTCCCCGCGGCAGTAACCGAGTGCGGGATCGGCATCTTCGTGTGGTCGACCATCCTGGCATACAACTCCGACGCGCTGAAAACCGCGCCGACCTCGTGGAACGATTTCTGGGATCTCAAGAAATTCCCCGGCAAGCGCGGCATGCGCAAGGGCGCGAAATTCACCCTCGAGTTCGCCCTGATCGCCGACGGCGTCAAGCCCGAGGACGTGTACAAGACGCTGGCGACCAAGGCCGGCGTCGAACGCGCCTTCAAGAAACTCGACCAGATCAAGTCGAACATCCAGTGGTGGGAAGCCGGCGCCCAACCGCCGCAACTGCTGGCCGCCGGCGACGTGGTGATGACCACGGCCTACAACGGACGCATCGCCACGGCACAGAAGGAAGGCAAAAAGAACCTGAAGATCGTGTGGACCAACAACATCTATGACTTCGACCTGTGGGGCATCCCGGTCGGCACGTCGAAGAAGGACGAGGCGTACAAGTTCATCGCCTTCGCCAGCAAGCCGGAAAACCAGGCGGTCTTCGCCGGTGAGATCCCCTACGGTCCGACCAACCTGAAGGGCACGGCGCTGGTGGACAAGGCGATCGTTCCGGAACTGCCGACCGCCCCGCAGAACATGAAGGGGGCATTCCCAAGCAACACCCAGTTCTGGGTAGAGCACGGCGAAGATCTGGAACAGCGCTTCAACGCCTGGGCCGCCAAGTAAGAGACAGGCCATCCCCCCCCCCGGAAGGCGGCCGCACCGCGGTCGTCCTCCGGCACCTAACCCATGAACGAGGACAATGCCATGAGCCAGCTGACAGCCGCCTTGCCGCAGGAGATGGCGGGAAGCGGAACCGCTTCGCTGAAGACTCAGCTCCGCCGTGCCGAACGGATGAAGAAGCTCAAGTACGGTGCGCTGATTCTTCCACTGGTCGTTTTCCTGCTGTTCACGTTCATCTGGCCGATCGTTGCCCTGCTCAAACGCAGCGTGGACAACCCTGAAATCGTCACTGCCTTCCCGGCCACCAGCGAACTGTTGCGCCAGTGGAACGGGCAAACGCTACCGGACGATGCGGTTTTCTCGGCCTTCGCGGATGAGGTCGCCAAGGCCAAGGGTACGCCGGTCTTCGCCAGCGCCGCCAAACGCCTGAACATGGAATTGCCCGGTTTCCGCTCGCTGATGATGAAGACCGCGAAAGCGATGCCGGTGGAAGCCGGTCAATCGGCTCGCGAGGCGATAATCAACGCCGACGAGCGTTGGGGCGATGTCGCCACTTGGCAATACCTCGGACGCAACGCGTCGCCTTATACGGCCCGCTACCTTCTTGCCTCGGTCGACCGGAAGTACGACGATTTCGGGAACGTGGTGCGCGCCGACAACGATGAGGCCATCTATGTGGACGTCCTCAAACGCACGTTCGGCATGTCGGCCATCGTTACCGCGTGCTGCCTGCTGCTGGGATTCCCGCTCGCCTACATGATGGCCACGCAGCCGGCACGCATTGCCAACGTGCTGATGATCTTCGTCCTTCTGCCGTTCTGGACCTCGATCCTGGTGCGCGTCGCCGCCTGGCTGGTGCTCCTGCAAAGCGAAGGGCTGGTCAACCAGGCCTTGCGCGCCATGGGCCTCATCGAGCAGCCTTTGCAGCTGGTGTTCAACAGCACCGGCGTATATATCGCCATGGTGCACATTCTCCTGCCGTTCATGATCCTGCCGCTGTACAGCGTCATGAAAGGAATTTCTCCGGTCTACGTGCGCGCTGCCGTGTCACTGGGCTGCCCTCCGTTCCAGAGCTTCTGGAAGGTCTACTTTCCGCAGGCGCTGCCCGGCGTCGGCGCCGGAGGCTTGCTGGTATTCATCCTGTGCATGGGCTACTACATCACCCCGGCGCTGCTCGGTAGTCCCAAGGAGCAGATGGCCAGCTACTTCGTCGCGTTCTACACCAACCAGACCATCAACTGGGGCATGGCCGCCGCGCTCTCGGCGATTCTTTTCGCCGCCACGCTGG
>Ga0316613_10002399_pt1 | contig 12078 bp, 7 predicted proteins | sample OWC_soil_day10_C_2_FD_207647 | JGI IMG/M metagenome (GOLD analysis project Ga0316613, IMG submission 207647) | Wetland soil microbial communities from Old Woman Creek delta, Ohio, United States - OWC_soil_day10_CT_b | ecosystem: Environmental > Terrestrial > Soil > Wetlands | place: USA: Ohio...
GATCTGGGGCGGCTGAAGGGACTCCCCTCCGCGCCCGCGGGCGCTCCAGGCCGCGCGAAATGCAGGGCCGGGCCTGACCGCTTCTGTCAGTCCCCCGGACTGCCAGAGGCTGGCCCTACCGCCCAGCATTTCAGCGATTTCGAGTCCCATCAGCCTCCTGGATGAAATGAGAACGCCCCGCAGATGCGGGGCGCAGATCTGGGGCGGCTGAAGGGACTCGAACCCTCGACACCTGGAATCACAATCCAGTGCTCTAACCAACTGAACTACAGCCGCCGTAGAGCTCATCAGCTTAGCGTGGATTCCCCCGAATGACCAGTGGAAACCTTTTGGTGGGTGGCATCATGTCAACAGGGACCGGGGCTCCGGCATTTCACAGAGGAACCTATGAAGCATCAGGTCAAACAGGTCGTCGGCCTTTCGTTCTTCGCTTCGGCGTGCATGGCGGTGGGCATGGGGCTCAGCCATGGCTGGGTCGCTCAGGCGCAGGAAGAGAAGCCCATCGCGGTGAGCGCGAGGGGCTTCGAGGGGCTGCCCCCCATTGCGGAAGTGGCGGAGAAGCTCAATCCGGCCGTTGTCGCCATCACCAACACCAGCATCATCAAGGGGCAGGCCCAGGGCGGCAGCCCCTTCGGGCAGGAATCCCCCTTCGACTGGTTCTTTGGCCCCAATCAGCGTCGCCGTGCGCCGGGTGCTGAAGAGGAGCAGCGGGTCCAGGGAGGCGGTTCCGGGGTGATCATCTCCTCCGATGGCGAAATCCTGACTAATTACCATGTGATCGAAGGGATCCGGGGCGGCGAGGCCAAGATCGAGGTCAAGACCGCTGACGGCCGTTCCTATCCCGCCACCATCCTGGGCAAGGACAAGGAACTGGATATCGCGCTCGTGAAGATCGATGCCCACCACCTGCCCTTCGCGGAACTGGGGGATTCGGAATCCTCCCGCATCGGCGAATGGGTGGTGGCCATCGGCAATCCCCTGGGCCTCGATCACACCGTCACCCAGGGCATCATTTCAGCCAAGGGGCGCAGCGGGCGTCTCCTCGGCGCCGGTAGCGGCCTGGAGTCCTTCATTCAGACCGACGCTGCCATCAATCGGGGCAACTCCGGCGGCCCCCTCCTGAACCTCAAGGGCCAGGTCATCGGCATCAACACCGCCATCAATCCCGCAGGTCAGAACATCGGTTTCGCGGTCCCCATCAATATGGTCAAGCGGATCATCAAGGACCTGCGCTCGGGCAAGCCCGTCAGCCGCGGCTACCTCGGAGTCACCCCTCAGGAGCTCGACAAGGCTTTCCAGGACAGCCTGGGGGTCAGGGATGGTGTGGTGATCGGGGACGTGCAGCGGGGCCAGGCCGCTGACAAGGCTGGTGTCCAGCGTCTGGACGTCATCACCTCGGTGGACGGCCAGAAGATCAAGAGCCCCGATGACCTGATTGCCGCCATCGCCAGTCGCCGGGCCGGAGAAACCGTGAAGCTGGGCATCATCCGTGACGGCAAGTCCAAGGAAGTCCCGGTGCTGCTCGGTGATCGAAAAACCATCAGCGCGAGTGCCACTGCGGAAGGGGACGACTCTGATGATTCCGCCCCTCAGCGTGAGGAGTCCGATGGCCGCAGTGTGAACCTGGAAAAGACCTATGGCTTCAAGGTCGAGGCCCTGAGCCCCGCCAACCGTCACCAGTTCGGGATCGAAGAGGACCGCAAGGGGGTGGTGGTGACCTACGTAAGCCCCCGCTCTCCCGCCGCAGACCTGCGGGGTTTCGCTCCGGGCATCATCGTCTCCGCCGTGGGCACCAAGAACATCGAAGGCATCAAGGACTTCCAGGCCGAGGTCAAGAAGGCCAATGGGCGCCCCCTGCTGCTGCTGCTTCGCAGTCCCAGAGGAGCGGGACAGACCACCGTGGCCGTGGCCCCCCGCTAATTTCCTGCTCCTTCCGCCGCCGGGCTTCTCGCCCGGCGGTTTTCTTTATCTCCACCTAGGTTTCCAGGGCGTCGCTTCGTATAGACTGAAAGCCTCTTACCAAGGATCAATCATGGGTCAGCGCCTCCTCGTCGTCGACAATGACAGGGCATTCCTGGATGAACACAAAGCCGCGCTGGAGGCCGCTTTCGAGGTGGATTACCTGTCCGCCACCGATTCGGCCATGCCCCGTCTGGAGATGGGCGGGGTAGCGGCAGTCCTCATTTGCGTGGAAGTCTCCGAGAACAAAGGCTATGCCCTCTGTTCGGCCATCCGTCGCAGTCCGGCGCTCCAGGATCTGAAGATCATCCTCATCAGCGCCCGGGCCACCGAGGAAGAATATGCCCGGCACCAGAGCCTCAAGGGCCATGCGGATCTCTATCTGCACAAGCCGCTGGATCCTGTCTCCCTGGTGGCCAGCCTTGCTCCCTTCGTGCCGGCCCGGGTCAGTGGGCCGGATGACCTGCTGGACGATCTAGAGGGGGCGGACCTCGGAGAAGAGTGGCTAGAGAGCCTCAAGACTGAATTGGAAGTGGACTTCACCTCCCTGCCTGAGCCGAGCCCGGCCTTGGAACCCGCCACGACCCGTATCCTGCCGGATGCCACGCTGGAGGCGAGAGTCCTGGAATTGGAAGCCCTTCTGCGGGAACGCGAAGCCCTTCTGGACGCTAAGACCCAGGAATTGTCGGGCTCCAATGGCCGGTCCGGGGATCTTGACCGCCTGCAATTCCTGGAGGGAGCCCACGCCGCCGCGGAGGAGGAGCTGACCCGGGTGCGGGAAAGCCTGGCACTTAGCCAGGAAAGGGTCCTGGCTCTAGAGGGTCAGGTCCAGTCCACCGGGGGCTCAGAGGATCAGGAACGGGAACTGAGGCTCCTGAGGCAGGATGTGGCCGGGCTTGAAGGGACACTCCGGGGGCAGCGCCGGGAGTTGGCGGAACAGGGCATGCGCCTCCAGGACTTGGAGAAGGAGTCCCTGGAACTCAATGCGCGCACCGCCGTTGCGGAAAATCGTGTCGTCGAACTCGAGAATGGCCTGAACGCCATGCGGGAAGAGGCCGAGGGCCTCCAGCGGGAGCTTGAGGCGACCCGGAACCTGCTCCAGGAAAAGGGAGAGCTCGCCGCTCAGGCCGAGCTCCGGGCGGATGAACAGGAACTCAGGGCCGCTGAACTCAAGGAAAAGCTGGAGCAGTCGGAAGCAGAACGGGAGGTCTTCCGGACGGATCTGGAGGCCTGCCAGGCTCGGCTTGCGGAGGCTGAAACGGAGCTGGCGGAGAAGTCCACCCTGGCTCTGCGGCAGGAACAGGAACTGGCTGCCCTGGGCGAACAGTTCGAAGCCGCCCGCTCCACCCGGGACCGCCAGGCTGAGGAACTGGTCGAGCTCCGCAGCAATCTGGAGGCCATGGAGTCCACGCTTCTGACCCGCCTCCAGGAACTGGAGAACCTCAGTTCCGAAAGAGATCAGGCGCTGTTCCGTTGTGTCGAGCTGGAAGAGCGCGTGACTCGGGAGGCCCAGGAGAGCGAAGCCCAGCGCATGGAGCTCCTGGCTGGCATCGACGAGCGTGAGTCGGTCATCTCCCGGACCAGGGCCGCGGTTACGGATCTGGAGGCCCAGGTTTCGAGTCTGGAGAGCGAGAAACGGGACCTGGATGGTCTCCTCAATGAGCGCACCGCCAGACTCGACTCCCTCACGGAAGTCATTGCCGATCTTGAGGCAGGGATTCGCAGGGCCTCGGATCTCACCCGACCCTTCTGATGGATGTTTTAACCCTGTTTGCAACCATCCTGCTGATTTTCGCCACAGCGTTCTTCGTGCTGGCCGAATTCGCGGCGGTGAGGGTTCGCTCCACCCAGCTGGAGGCCCTGGCTTCGGAGGAGCCCCGGGCCCAGCTGGCCCTGGAAGTCCACCATCATCTTGACCTTCATCTCTCCAGCATCCAGGTGGCGATCACCCTGTTGACCATTACCCTGGGTGCGGTGGGCGAGGGAGTCTTCATCGAGGGGTTCCGTGCCCTCTTTCATCGCCTCCCCTGGCCCCACCTTGGTCTGGTGCTCGGGTCCGTCCTGGGGCTTCTGGTCATCACCCTCCTCCAGGTCGTCCTGGCAGAACTCCTGCCCCGGAGCTTCGCCCTGCGGGCCACCACGGCCTGGGCTCTCCGGACCGCCCGCCCCCTTCTGTACTGGTCCAGGCTCATCCGACCTGTCACCTGGGTGCTGGTCCACCTGACACACCTCATGGAGCGGCTCCTCGGAGTCAGTCCAGAAGAGGCCCAGGTGGAGGAACATGCGCCCACGGAGGAAGAGTTCAAACACATGCTCTTCAAGAGTCAGGCCCAGGGCAGCCTGGAGTTGAGCCGCAAAGAACTCATCGAGAACGTCTTCAATTTTTCCAAACGCAATATCAAGGAAGTCTCCATTCCGCGTGCCCAGGTGGTCTTCTTCGACCTCCATCGGCCCCAGGCTGACAACCTGCGCTTGGCCCGGCTCTGCCCCCATACCCGCATTCCCCTGGTGGATGGCGATCTGGATCACGTGGTCGGGGTCATTCACCTCAAGGAACTGCTCTGGGCCCTGAACGACCAGGGAGACCAGCTGGACCTCCGCTCGCTGGCGCGCCCGGCCTTCTTCGTTCCTGAGATGCGCCTTATTCAGGACCTGCTTCTGGACTTCCAGAGGGAGAAGCAGCATCTGGCCCTGGTGGTGAACGAGCACGGGGGCATCGATGGCATCGTGACCCTTGAGGATGTGCTGGAAGAACTGGTGGGGGAGATCCAGGACGAATTCGACCGTGAAGTCATCAACCTCAAGAAGACCCGGGGTGGGGCCTGGCTGGCCCAGGGCAATGTGACCCTGGAACAGCTGGAGGATCACCTGGACCTGAAGATCGAAGTCGAGGCCGGGAGTGTCAGCCTGGGGGGCTACTTCCAGGAGGAGCTGGGTCGCATCCTCAAGGTGGGGGATGAGTTGAAGATCCAGGGCTGGCGGGTAAGAGTCCTGGAAATGCGGGGCATGGCTCCCCGGAAGTTCCTGCTGCGCCCCCCGGAAAGCACGCTCATGACCGAATATGAGGGGGAGGAAGAGGCTTGAAGCGACTGGAAGCCTTCATTCTTGCGGCTGGCCTCGGCACCCGCATGGGGCCCCTCTCCCGGGTCCTGCCCAAGCCCGCCTGGCCCCTGGGGGGGAGGCCCCTGCTTCTCTGGGGGGCGGACGCCTTCCGTCGGGCCGGCTTGATGGGTGTGGGGTGCAATGTCCACCATCTCGGGGAGCTCATGACAGGGCTGGTGGCCCAGGAGGTCGAGGTCTTCCCAGAGCCCGAACTCCTGGGGAGCGCCGGGGGCCTGCTTCATGCCCGGGGGCGCTGTGCCGACCCCCTTGCGGTCTGGAATGGGGATGCCATCGCGGATGTGCCCTGGCCTGCTTTCATGGCGGAGCACCGCAAGCGGGGGGCTGAGCTGAGCTGGCTCCTGGTACCCCATCCCGGCGGTCCTTGGAATCCCCTGTGGCTGGGCGAGGATGGCCGCATCCTCCCCAAGGGGCAGACCGGAAAAGGTCCCTACCACTTTACCGGTGCGAGCCTGTGGGGGGCCGGAGCCCTGGCCCTGCTTCCCGACCGGCCCTCTGACACCAAGGCCGATATCCTGCCCCACCTTCAGCACCATGCGGGCATCGTGGTGGAGCCCTTCCCCTGGATCGAAGTCGGCACCCCGGACCAGCTCATCGAGGCCGCCGCCCAACTGGCTCCCGAAGGGGAGGGCAGGGTAAGTGGATGCTATCTCCACCCCACGGCCTCCTCGGAGGCCCGCCTCCGGCGCTGTGTCCTGGGGCCCGGCGTTCACCTGGGTCCCGAAGTCATGGACGGGGATGCCCTCTGGTTTATGGAGGAGGGACACCTGAGGCGGGTGGGGCTAGACTGATCCCATGGATCAGAGACTGCAGGACGCCCTTGATCGCTGGGATTGTCGCGAGCCCCAGGCCCTTTCGGGGGATGCCGGGGCCCGGCAGTATTTCCGGGTCCGGCACCCCCATCTGGGCACGGCCTTGGTGGTGCTCTACCCTCCAGCGCCGGAACCGAGTGCGGCTGACGGCTACTACGATTTCCGGGCGCTCCAGGCCTACCTGGACCCTGTGATCCGCGTGGCCACCATCATCCAGCACCATGACGAAAGCCGGACCATGCTCATGGAGGACCTGGGGGACGAGACCCTGGAGCGCCGCCTGATGGTCCATCCCGAGGAGGAAAAGCATTGGGTCGGCATTGTGGCCCTGCAGCTGGCCTCGTGGGTGGGGCTGCTTACGGAGGGCGCCCCTTCCCGGGCCTTCTTCATGCTGCGCGCCTTCGACCAGCCCAAGCTCCAGTTCGAGTGGGACTATTGCCGCACCAATTTCTTCCAGGACTTTCTTCAGAAGGATCCTCCCCGCTGGCTGGATCGCCTCATGGAGGAGATCCACCACACCCTGGAGCCCCGGGCTCGCTTCCTGGCCCATCGGGACTTTCATGTCCGCAACCTCATGGTCCAGGGGGAGCGTCTGGTGACCCTGGACTTCCAGGATGCGCGGAAGGGTGCGGCCACCTACGACCTGGCTTCCATCCTATTCGATGGCTATTGGGACTGGTCCGAAGAGGCCAGGGCCATTCTGGTGGGCAGGGTCCGGGAGGAACTGGGCTGGTCCGAGACGCTCCTCTGGGAAGAACTGAATCTCAGCGCCCTGCAGCGCAACTTCAAGGCCCTGGGCACCTTCGGGCACCAGGTCGTCCACAAGAAGAAGGCCTATTTCGCCCCAGCCATCCCTCGCACCCTGCGCCACATCATCGGACACTTCCACCGCATTCATCACGGGGAAGGGGTGCTGCAGGCCGAGAACTGGCTGAGGTTGGCGGAGCGAAGACTGATGGAAAGATGAGCATGCCCGTTAACCTCCAGGAGGGGCCGACACCTTCGGGTTCAGACGGTACGGGAAGTGCCCAGGGCTCGCTGCCCATCCAGATGAGCCCAGCAGAAGTCGAGTTGTTCACGGAATCCCTTCGGGGGGTACGCCGCTACTTTGAGTACGGTACCGGTGGAAGCACGACCTTGGCCTTCAGGCTGCTTCAGGAGGCGCAGGCAGATCCCGCAATTTATGGCGTCGATACGAGTGCTGCGTGGATTGAGCTGGTTTCCGGCACCCTGGATCATCACGATCAGGTTCACCTTGAGCACATCGACCTCGGCCCGGTCGGAGACTGGGGCTATCCGGTCAACCGAAGGCCACGGCCCATCGCATGGAGACGCTATCCCACGGCGATCAGGAAGGTTCCCCAGCCGGAGACCCTCAATCTGGTTCTCATCGATGGCCGCTTCCGAGTCGCCTGCTTTATCCAGGCCCTACTGGCCTGTGCGACGGGGACCACCATTCTCGTTCATGACTACCGTGATCGCCCGGGCTATCAGGTCATGGAATCCTGGGCTGAGAAGGTGCGTTCGGTGGAGTCTCTGGCGGTTTTCCGCAAGGGGGAACTCACCTGGCGGGATCGCCTTCGTCTTCATGCCGCTTTCTGTAAATTCTGGATAATTCTGCAGTGAACCCAGGCTGGGCGTGGTCTCCCGGCCTGGGTTCCTGATGGTCGCTTGTCGAGGATTCCTACTCGTTCCGCTTGCTCCAGGCCACGGTATCCGTGCGCCACTCCGCCAGAGAGGCGGCATCGGCCGGGTCGATCTGACCCTTCTCCTGGGCCTTGCTGGCCAGTTCCTCAAAGGTGGCGAGCACCCGAAGGGGCACCTGGGCGGCCTTGAAGGTGGCATCGGCTTGGGGGAGGCCGTAGCTGAAGAGGGCCAGGACTTCCAGAACCTCGGCGTCCTCGTGGCGCAGGGCCTCCACACACTTCACGCTGCTGCCGCCGGTGCTGATGAGATCCTCGATGAGCACGACCCGATGCTTGTCGGCGTGGGGGCCTTCCACCTGGCGGCCCATGCCGTGCTTCTTGGGCTCGGGGCGGACATAGGACAGCGGGAGCTTGAGCCGATCCGCCACCAGGGAGGCCCAGGGGATGCCGGCGGTGCTGGTGCCCGCAATGAGGGTGGGATTCTTTTCCGCCGCCCGCTGGGCCAGGGCTTCGGCGATGGCGGAGCGCAGCTCGGGGAAGCCCAGGAGCTGGCGATTGTCGCAGTAGATGGGGGCCTTGAGCCCGCTGGCCCAGGTGAAGGGGCTCTTGGGGGAAAGCCTCACCGCGCCTGCGTCCAGAAGTCCAGCGGCCAGATCCAGGTTCGTCATCGTTGCTCCATGTCGTGGAGGGATAGTGTAAGGCCAGGGCCGGGGCAGGACCATGATGCTCGGCATGCCCTATATCGCCTTGCTATATTGGAGGGTTCAGAGGGCCGCGCTCGGGCGGTCGTTCTGTTTTCTTGGAAGCCCCATGCCCCTGATCCGTCGACTGTTCGTTGAGAAGAAGCCTGAGTTCGCCGTGGAGGCCCGCCATATCCTCCACGACCTGCGGGACAACCTGGGGATCAAGGCCCTGGAGGACCTGCGCCTCATCGTGCGCTACGACGTGGAAGGCCTGGGGGATGCCGAGTTCGAGGCCGCCCTTTGGACGGTCTTCGCCGAGCCTCCGGTGGATGTGCTCTTCGACGAGCAGCTTCCCCTCGCGGCCAACGAGTGCGCCCTGGCGGTGGAGTACCTTCCCGGACAGTACGACCAGCGGGCCGACAGCGCGGCCCAGTGTCTTCAGCTCCTTTCCCATGGCCTTCGGCCCACTGTGGCCTGCGCCCGGGTCTACGTGCTGAAGGGTGCCCTGGATGCCGAAACGGTGGCCAGGGTTCGCGGCTACCTGGTGAATCCGGTGGACAGCCGGGAGGCCGCTGCCGCCAAGCCTGCGACCCTCAACCCCGCCCTTCCCGCGCCTGAAGAGGTGAAGGTCATGGTGGGCTTCAACGGGGCCGACGAGGCCCTGCTCCTGGAGCTCCAGGGTCAGCTGGGCATGGCCATGACCCTGGCGGATCTGAAGCACACCCAGGCCTACTTCCGGGACGAAGAGCGCCGCGAGCCCACCGAAACCGAGCTGCGCCTCCTGGATACCTACTGGTCCGACCATTGCCGTCACACCACCTTCCTCACCGAGCTGGAGAAGGTCACCATCGAGGACGGTCCCTTCTCCGGGCCCATCGCCAAGGCCTTCATGGACTACCGGAGCCTGCGTCGCCAGGTCTTCGGTGAGCGCATCTCCGAGAAGCCCGAGTGCCTGATGGACATCGCCCTGCTACCCATGCGCGTCATGCGTCAGGCCGGCAAGCTCGACGACCAGGAGCAGACCAGCGAGATCAACGCCTGTTCCGTGGTGGTGGACATCGATAACACCGCCGCCCCCGAGGGCCACGAAGAGTGGCTCCTCATGTTCAAGAACGAGACCCACAACCACCCCACCGAGATCGAGCCCTTCGGCGGGGCCGCCACCTGCCTGGGCGGCGCCATCCGGGATCCCCTCTCCGGCCGGGCCTACGTCTACCACTCCATGCGGGTGACGGGCAGCGGCGATCCCCGTGTCCCCGTGAAGGACACCCTGGCTGGCAAGCTGCCCCAGCGCAAGATCACCACCGAGGCCGCTGCGGGCTTCGCCTCCTATGGCAACCAGATCGGCCTCTGCACGGGTCAGGTCCAGGAGTACTACGACGCGGGATACGTCGCCAAGCGCATGGAGATCGGCGCCGTCGTGGGTGCGGTGCCGAGGGCCCAGGTGCGGCGCGAGGAACCGGTCACCGGCGACCGGATCGTCCTGGTGGGCGGACGCACGGGTCGGGATGGCATCGGGGGCGCCACCGGCAGCTCCAAGACCCACACCGAGGAAAGCATCGAGAGCTGCGGCGCCGAGGTCCAGAAGGGCGACGCCCCCATGGAGCGCAAGCTCCAGCGCCTCTTCCGCAAGCCCGAATTCAGCCGTTTGGTCAAGAAGTGCAACGACTTTGGCGCGGGTGGCATCTCGGTGGCCATCGGTGAGCTGGCGGACGGCCTGACCATCAACCTGGATGTGGTCCCCAAGAAATACGAGGGTCTCAATGGCACCGAGCTGGCCATTGCCGAAAGCCAGGAGCGCATGGCCCTGGTGGTGGAGCCCAAGGATGTGGACGCCGTGCTGGCTCTGGCGGCCCAGGAGAACCTGGAGGCTGTGGTGGTGGCGGAAGTCACGGAGGAGAAGCGCCTGCGCATGAGTTGGCGGGGCCAGCCCATCGCCGATCTCTCCCGGGCCTTCCTGGATACCAACGGCGCCCCCCAGCGCACCCAGGCCCGGATTGCGGCTCCTACTGCCACCTCACCCTTCAAGTCACGGAAGGTGGAAGCCTCCGATCTGGCTAAGCGGTGGCTGTCCTCCCTGGGCGAACTCAACACCTGCTCCCAGCGGGGCCTGGTGGAGAAGTTCGATAGCACCATCGGCGCCGCTTCAGTGTTGGTGCCCTTCGGCGGCAAGACCCGCCGCACCCCTGCCGAAAGCATGGTGGCCAAGTTCCCGGTGCTTGGGGGCGAAACCCGCAGCGCCAGCGCCATGAGCCACGGTTTCCTTCCGGAGGTGGCCAAGTGGAGCCCCTTCCACGGCGCGGTCTGGGCCCATGTCCAGGCAGCCGCTCGGCTGGTGGCCGTGGGTGCTGACCCCAGCCGCCTCCGCTACACCCTTCAGGAATACTTCGGCAAGCCCGCCGGGGACCCGGTGCGCTGGGGTTCCCCCCTGGCGGCGCTGCTGGGCGCCCTCCAGGCCGAGCTGGAGCTGGAGACCCCCGCCATCGGTGGCAAGGACAGCATGTCCGGCACCTTCAAGGACCTGGACGTCCCCCCCACCCTGGTGGCCTTCGCGGTGGATGTGGTGAAGGCCGACCAGGTCATCAGCCCCGAGTTCAAGGGTGTGGGCCACGACGTGATCCTTCTGGAACTGCCCCGCACCACCGAGGAACTTCCGGACTGGTCCGCCCTGCGCGCCCTCTATGCCCGCCTGGGCCAGCTGATCCGGGAAGGCCGCATCCTTTCCGCCAAGGTCGTGGGCATGGATGGTCTGGCCCCGGCTCTGTCCATCATGGCCTTCGGCAACGGCCTGGGCCTGGAGCTGGACGAGGAGCGGGAAGCCGCTTCCTGGTTCCAGCCCCTCCCGGGCTCCTTCGTGGTGGAAGTCCCCGCCTCCCAACGGGCCGATCTCCTCTTCATCGACCTGGATTGGGCCCTTCTGGGGCGGACCACCCTTGAGCCCTCGATCCGTCTCGGTGAGACGGTCCTGGACCTGGCCAAGGCTCAGGAGGCCTGGGAAGCCCCCCTGGAGGGGATCTTCCCGACTACCGATGCCGAGGAAACCCCTGCGGCCCTGCCCGCCTTCGCCCCCGTGGCCGCCACCGAGCGCAAGGCCCCGGCCATCAAGGTGGCCCGTCCCCGGGTGGTCATCACGGCCTTCCCCGGCACCAACTGCGAGTACGACTGCGCCCAGGCCTTCGAGCGGGCGGGAGCCCTCACGGAAACCGTGGTCTTCCGCAACCTCAACCTCCAGGCGGTGGAGGAGAGTCTGGAAGCCATGGCCCAGGCCATCTCCCGCTCCCAGATCATCATGATCCCCGGCGGCTTCAGCGCGGGCGACGAGCCCGAGGGCTCGGGCAAGTTCATCGCCGCCGCCTACCGGAACCCCAAGGTCCGGGACGCGGTCCACGAGCTGCTGAAGCAGCGGGATGGCCTGGCCCTGGGCATCTGCAACGGCTTCCAGGCCCTCATCAAGCTGGGCCTGGTGCCCTATGGCGAGATCCGGGAGCAGTCCCCCGATTGTCCCACCCTCACCTTCAACAACCTGCGCTACACCAGTCGCATGGCCCACACCCGGGTGGTGAGCAACCGCTCCCCCTGGTTCGCCCGCCTGAGCCCCGGTGACCAGCACGTGGTGGCCATCGCCCACGGCGAAGGCCGCATCGTGGGCCCCGAGGCCACTCTGAAGGCCCTCCTGGCCTCCGGCCAGGTGGCCACCCAGTACGTGGATCCCACGGGCCAGCCCACCCTGGACCTGGACTACAACCCCAACGGCAGCGCCTTTGCCATTGAAGGCCTCACCAGCCCCGATGGCCGCGTCCTTGGCAAGATGGCCCACGCCGAACGCGTGACCTCCAACGTCTGGCGCAACGTGCCTGG
>Ga0316613_10002401_pt1 | contig 12070 bp, 10 predicted proteins | sample OWC_soil_day10_C_2_FD_207647 | JGI IMG/M metagenome (GOLD analysis project Ga0316613, IMG submission 207647) | Wetland soil microbial communities from Old Woman Creek delta, Ohio, United States - OWC_soil_day10_CT_b | ecosystem: Environmental > Terrestrial > Soil > Wetlands | place: USA: Ohio...
GGTGATTTTTCCACTGACCCAATTGGGGTGCAAGTTATAATTCCAAACTGCTGTAGTTCCTTGGTAATTATATTGGGATACCTTATTACGTAGAATCCGATACCCATCCTTATTCATCGTTAATATACCAGATGCTTTAGCGGTTGGATGAAGTACATAGTTTCCTAGAGAATCTGTGACAGTACGAATTTGACCACCAATACCGTCATATGCAAGGGTTACACCAACACCTTCTAAAGGCTCTTGATTTTGATTCGTGATCTTACCTGATAGAGTATACGTGGGCAACAATGATGACAAAAAGCTTGCATTGGCTGTTCCCATAATAGAAACGCTGGCGAAAATAATGGTGCACACGGTGATAAAGTTCCGCAATTTTAGCATAGATAAACTCCACTCCTTCGTTTCTCCAATTTTGCTTCAATAATTCAGTAATATTTACTTTTATTAATTTACTTCGTCCTTTCTCTCATTTCTCCTGCCCTCCAAAATTATCACGCCCGCAATAATCTAGCAATATGTTATACGGTTAAATAAAAACATCCAACTTCCGAGACGAGACATGGGGACGGTGGTTCCGTCTTGGTTTGCGATGGGAGACAGGTCCTTTGATACATCAACCTTGCTAACTTTTTATATGCTCGTCTCATTTTATTATTGCCTTCCTGACATCAAAAAAGCCTTCCGACTAACAGCCAGAAGGCTTGAATTTACTGGAGCGGGTGAAGAGATTCGAACTCTCGACCCACGGCTTGGTAATCCAAAGAATATATTTTTAAGCTGTCTACCTAATTCATAAAGTCAATAAAACTAATCTTTTTTATTTTATAATGTATTATTATTCTATTGAGCTTATCTAATTTTATATAGTATTGCCTTCCTATTTGCCGTCCTGATAAACGAACCTAAGCATTAAATAAACAACTTACGCACGATTGGAATAAATTTAGTAATTAGAGTTAATTTTCAGCAAACAGACATGTCTCTAATGGATTCAAAACTTCATAAAATTGTGTATAAATCTTTTCCATACTTAAGTAAGATATAAATTGATCCGTCGATCCTTTTTGATAAATTTTATTTTTCTTTCTAAATAAATTTTTAATTTTTTCTAACGCATTTTTCCCTTTAGGCTGTACGACATCTATTTCTAGAAACTTACACAACCCTTCCAAATCAACTAAGAACCAATCTTCTATCATATAAAAAGCTTTTAAATGAAACACTTGTAACGCTCCGTGTTTTCTCAGTGCTTTTTCAACTATTTTCCAATCTACAGGTGGCTTCATCGCATATATAAAAGCTGATTGAAAGACATCCATATCATATGCACAAAATACATTATACTCAACATCTGGATTGTCTCTACATATTTCATTTTTAAATTTATTTGGTCCTTTATTTCCATAGTTTCCCACACCTTTCAGATTGACAATATGTAATTTTTCAATTCTTTTTTTAGTTGAATTTTTATCTTGTAGATACTGAATTAGCCTCGTATAAAAAGTTTTTTCTGTGTCACCCTCTACGAGTAAAACTATGCCTTTTTTAGTGCCCTCTTTTCGTCTTCCCACTACATCATTTCCAATCGCATAAATTTATCAACATTCAAAATACGAACAAAAATTAGACTCATCATCGATACTTTCTATTAGCATATCAAATAAACAATCTCCAATAGTTATACCGCTATCTCGGGCATTTTTATATAGCCTTTTATGCATAGTCTTCTTAACCGTTTTAAATTGTGCTGTACCGCATTGTGAAGGAACGGATACATATATATTTTCTAGGCTTAAATAGTTTACTAAATACGGAGAATGACTGCTAATTACTATTTTACAATTCTCACATATATCTGTTAGCGTAATCAATAACCTTTGAAACAAATGTGGATGTATTGAATTCTCTAGTTCTTCCAATAGTATCAACGATACATTTTTTATATCCGCTAAAATAACAGAAGTCAATAATAAGACGAGCCTCTTTGTTCCTGTGGAAAGCGTTTTAATACTTGAAGATTGATTATTAAACTTTTCTTTAATTCTAATATCATATATTTTTTCTGGAATTTTAAAGGGTACATCATGAGAATCTATTTTTGTTTGACTTTTAAAGTCGACAACAATAGGCTCGACTATTTCAATACTTGGGATTAATGACTTCAGAGAGTCTATTAGCAATTCATATTTATCTAGATGATTTTTATGTAAATTATAAATTACTCTAGCAATATTACCACCGTTATTACCATCAAAGTGATAACCCCAATCATCATCATCTTCATCATCAAAAATTGAGATTACGCTAAAAGCAGAATTAATATCTAATAAAGAATTCAAACTGAAAGATGTTGAATAAATTTCATCTAGAATATCTGAATAAAACAAATCATAATTCATATCTAAGGTATTTAGAACCAATTCATTTTCTTTAATAACAATTTTACTATCTACTCTTCCAGTCAATGAACTTTTATAAAAAGCTTCGTTTTCATTTCTCTTAAAATACGTTTGAAACTTATTTGTTTCCATATTCTTTACTTGCAATAATTCACTTTTTACTCTAGCACCTTTCCCACCATTCTTAATCCATTCAAATGAGAATAAATACTTAACGATTTTTTCTTCGAAATCCGAAATAAATTCAATTTCAAAAAAGAAATCTCTTTCAGCGGTTTCTATATTAATTGGAAGCCTCAAAGTATCTTTCATCATTTTTGCCTTTATTTTAGGTTGTTTGTCCATAAACGTCTTTGCGAATTCTATTCCTTCAAGAATATTAGATTTTCCATAATTATTGAGTCCTAGCAAGGCACTTATACTATTGTTAAATTCAATAGTAGTATCAATAACATTCCTAAACCCATCAATTCGTATTCTTTTTATAATCATATTAACTCACCTCATATAAGTTTTCAAATAAATTATATCCATAATTATTTGGAAAAATTCATCAATTAAAAATAAATGCCTTTTTTTTTACGTATATAACCTAGTAATGCTTTATATTCATCATGAAGTTACTCTTTCCTGCAAGAAAAAGTTGCATTTAGTAAATATTTTTATCTCATCTCAAATATTTCTTCTATACTTTTGACTGATATATCTAGATATAAATAACCAGTAGTATAGAATCTAGTGAAGTCAATCACTAGCATCTTAGAACTAAAAGATTTTTATGATATCTAAATATCCTCAAATATCATATCTTTAGTACTAGCTGATATACTCCATATTACCAAGTATGCTACGATTTAATATTTCACCTAATTTCAAACATTCCTTCCAATGCTTTTACAGCAGTTTCTTGCATATCTGGCATTAAGTGACTGTAGGTATCTAGTGTCATTGCAACTGTGCTATGACCTAAACGCTCAGATATAACTTTTATATTAATCCCTTGACGTAATAACAGAGTAGCATGGGTATGCCGAAGGTCATGAAAACTAAATTCCCTATCTAATTCGGCCTGCATTAACATCTTTTTGAAATATCGAGAAGTGAAATTCGAAGTATCTACGGGTTTGCCCCAAAGATTTGTAAATAATAAACTTTCCTTATTATTAAACTTATCCCCTAGAAAATTGGCAAACAATTCTTGCTCCTTTTGGTATCTCTCCAAAGTTTTTTTCACATTGGTCGTTACTGGGATTCTACGCTTTGAACCTTTCGTCTTAGGGTCTTCAAATATCATACCTTTAGTATTGGATGATACCAACGCCCTTTGCACATTCACGGTATTTCTCTCAAAGTCTATATCCTTCCACTTTAGACCGAAAACTTCGCCCAACCTCATACCAGTAGACAAAGCTAGTGATACAACCATATAAGCCATAGCCATATGATATTCGTTACTCCGTGTAGGCTTCCTACGTTGTTGTACACCCCAATAAAAGTATTCCCCCTCCTTAGCAGTTTGTAGCAATACAGTTGCCTGTTCTTCCGTAAGCGGTCGTATTTCTTCTTTAACAAGGCGAGGGGCATCAGTTACCTTAACAATGTTTCTAGCTAGAATTCCAACCTGTACAGCTTTATTGAAAGCCATGCTTAGATAACGCCTTGTAGCCCTAACGGTAGAAGTAGATAGACCAGTTTTTGTTTTTCCACCACTAGCTAGCATATCATTAAATACACGCTGTACATCCGGCGCCTTTATCTTTTTTATGCTAACGTGTCCTAGGCTTGGTCGTATATAATTATTTAAACAGGATTCATACTTTTCAAAGGTTTTAATTCGTACATTTGGTTTTATATAATCTGTAAGCCAGCAATCAAGCCACTGATGTATGGTTACTTTATCAGCATCTGGTAGCAACCCGTTCTCCATATCCTGTAAGAACTTTTTACCTTTTGCAGAAACTTGTTTTTGAGTTTTACCTGTAATTAATTTTCTCTTCGTTTTACCTGTTGTAGGATCTAAGTAGGTGAATTGCCCTTCCCACCGATCGCGCTTCTTATTTTCATAAATTGTTCCTTCACCAAATGCTCGTTTTTTCGCCATCCGTCGTACCTCCAACAATTCATTCTTACTAACGAAAATGGGGTTAATGTTTCTCAGTTCACCAGTATATCAAAGGTACTCACTCCATTGCTTCTTCTCTGTCCATGCAACCTCTTCATTAAAAGACCAAACTATCAATCCACGATGGTGCCCCTGTTGCGTTTTCCGCTGATGATAAAGTACGGCAGGAACGGAGCGCAGTCAAGAGAACGTGGAATAATAGGGGGCAGCCCGTAGGGGGTTCCTGTTATGCCGCGAAAGCCCTTGACGGAGTGAGTACCTGTGGTACAATCTGCGACCGGAAAACGCTTTTAAAAGTTCATACCTCTTCTTTGCTTTTCTATTTCAGGTTCTTTTTTTAATCCCTTGAAGTTTTCTATTATCATGTTCAATCCCTGATTTTTTGCTCCATTGGCATGTCCCCTTTTCGGAATTAAAAAATCATCGGATGTCAACTTTTTTGCAAAGTTTTTAATTTGACCTTGGATTTTTATTGTATCATCCGTATAGATCTTGACTTCATGACGTGCTCTTGAAATATCTACATAAAAAGCATTTCGGCTGTTCAACTGCTTCTGTGTAGAATCTAGATTTACCAGAACTCTATCTATAGTAATACCTTGCGCTTTATGTCCCGTCATTGCGTAGCCATGGTCGATCCTATTGTATTGCTCCAGGTTGACGACAATTTGTTTACCACCAGATTCGATAGTCAAGATACTGCTGTCTATGCTTTTTATCGCACCAGTCTGTCCATTCCTGACACCCATCTTATAATTATTTTGTAGAAATATTACTTTGTCATCCAATGAAAATTGCCGCATGGAGGTTTTACCTGTTACATCGGCAACCGTAAATTCATGACCCGCTGCTAAATGTCCCTGTTTCATTAGCTCAGCCCGAATGGATTGATTCAATGCATATCGGTCTTTGTTAGCTGCCGTCAGAATCACTGTATTTTTCTGTTCTTCTAGAGTCAACGAAGTGTAGTCGCTTACAATAGACTTTATCCGTTCTTTATGCTTAGGAATGACTTGCGTGTCCTTTTTAATCAGTTCTAAAGATTTAGCAAGGTCTCCTGAAACCACTTCTCGGACGGCTTGAAGTAGATCCTTATCTTTTTGTCGTCTGATTTCATCAAGCCTGACGGTGGCGATCTTTCCAGTCTCCGTCAGTATCGAATAGGCATTACCGACCCCAACTGGCAAAAGCTGTTGCCGATCACCAACCAAAACTACCTTTGCATCTTTTATTTTGGCGGCTTCGCTGATGTATAGCATGGTATTGTTGTCGATCATACTGGCCTCGTCAATGATCCAAACTTCTTTGGTTAAACCGAGTTTTAGGCCGTCCAAATTCCACTCAGTTTTTAGTTGCATGTCCTCTTCAGGCTTAGCATTTCCAGCCTCCCGCTCCAGTTGGTTCAAAAAGCTATGAATGGTACTACTGGGTATCTGAGCATCTATCTCTAATCCTTGTGCCGCCTTGCCAGTATAACAAGCTCCCTTGACCGTGTAGCCACCGTTTTCTAATACTTGCCGAGCATAGTTCAACATGTGAGTTTTTCCAGTGCCAGCCAAGCCCTGAACTGCGCTGTACTGATCTTTCGTTATTACGATATGTAGAACTGCATCGCGCTGTTGACCTGATAATGCTATGTCTTCTTTTTCTAAGGCTTTATCAAGAAAAGCCTCTGCCTCTTCTGCCTTTAGTCCCGACATACTTCCTTTTGATCTTGCAACTTCAACGAAAATTTTTTTTTCATTTTCGAGATTTTTTAGTGTTGTGTAATAGGTCTCATCATCCTGAATATCTTGACGGCCACACAGGGCAACGAGAATCTTCCCTACATCTGATTGTAATAATTCGTTGTATTGATTTTCGGACATACCTGATCCAACACCCGCAGCCAGTACGGCTTTTTTAAGCTCGCGTTCTGTGAAAGCAAATGCTCTACTACTAAGCCGCTTAACGGCCTGATCAAATTCATCTTTCTGTTGCTCCGAGGTCCGAATTATGGGCTCTTCCGATTTGACGATATCGGCTCCCCCCATATCTTTCAAGGTTTCTGACCACGATTTCATAAGCACGTCCATATCCTTATGCTCTTTTGCTTTTCGAGTCATTATCGCCGCTGCACTAGCCGCCTCTGGCGTGATAGCGCCCCATTCTTTGAGTTTTTCCAGAATTTCTTGGCGACGACTACTAAATTGTTCAATTGTCCCTTGCTCAATCCCCTTCAACTCAAAAAATCCCTTAGTAGCGTCTGTAACAAGGATGTCATACCCTTTATCGATTAGTTGCTTAGCCAATACATTTCGGTATATTTGTCCATAAAGTATATTGTTACGATAAAGGTCTGGGTTATCAACTGCATAGAATTTGTCATTATATTTGGTTTTATTTAAGATTACTGCATGCGTATGAAGTTGAGGATCTTGATTCCGCGATACGTAGTGGTTAAAGCAGCCTGTAATCATATTACCGGTTTTGACGTGTTCTGTTATCTTGTCTTTAGTAATTCTTGCACCAATCTCCCGCTGCTCGATTTGTTCCAGTGCCGTTTTGACTGCAATGTTATGGGCTGAAATCATATCCTGACGGTTTTCTCTGGTTAGACACATAGCTATAGACACAGATTTTGGTGCTGAGAAGCAAAGATCATACCCTGCCCTTTCTTTTCGTTCATTCACTAGTTCATTAAAATCCTCTTTTGCCAGGTTATTAGGAAGATTGAGGTCTTCTTTTAGTCTGCCTTGCCAGTGATCACCATTGTCCTCCATTCGTGCGTAATATCCATCTTTGTCATAGTATGATCCAGCTTGCTTTGCACCTACATTACTGATACTTAACATTCACTGCACCTCCTAAATTCTTAGTTTTGTGAAGCCAACTGGCTCGACGGCCTGCTGTAGTTCTGCAGTGGTAGATTCAGACACTATAAGTGGAGAAAAGTCGCGCATGACGAAATTAGGATGTTGTTCACGATAAAATAGGGCTGGAATATTAATTTTGGAAATCCCAAATCCCGCAATGTTCACAACCGCCTGCAGATCTGGCAATGACTGAAATTCCGTCGGCAAGATTAGTCGTTCAGTCTTATCCTGTTCGCTTATGCTTTTACGGTCTCCAAATTCGTTCGGACTCATTTGGCGCGACTGTGATGCCTTAATTAACTGTTGTTCACCGACTGCTCTGGATAAGAATTCAGCTGTTTCTGGTTCTCGGATCCTGAAGGTGAACGTAGTGTTAAAATTGTTATAAAAAGACTTCAAATTAGCGCGACCATACTGCTCCTCTATGCGGCCCAAATCTTGGTTGGCGCAGATCAGGCAAGCTCCTTTGGATCGACCGACTGTTTCTAGTTTAATGATGGAATCCATCCGGTTCAGTGTTCCCAATTCATCAATGATGAAAAAAAATCGTCGATCTAATTTGTCGGCCATCGATAGTGTTTCTCGGCACATAGTATCAATTGCTAATGTCATGAGCGGCTTAAATATGACCGAATATTGCTCGATATTTAAGATAAATAGGTTAGGCTGGTGTCCCTCGTTTTGGTGCTGTTCACGTATAAACTTCCTAAAGGAAAAATCACCGTCTAGATCAACAAGATAGCGGAAGAATTGAATTCGTTCCTGCAAAATACTAATAATAGAAGCCGAAGCTGGACTATCCGACTTGTCGATGTGCTTTAGAGCACCTTGTTCGCTAATTGGCAGGGTCTTAAACGCCTCCTGGATGGCTAATAATGGCTGTGAAAAAAAGTTCCATAAATCTGAATTTGATGTTGTTCTATTAGCTTTAAGATAGACTAATCCAGTACGGAAGACGTCTGAGGCGCAATTGTACCAATAACTATCTTTGGCATCTGGCGATGCGAATAGGCTACGGGACATAACATCAAAATCAGGCTGAATTTCTAATTCATTGAATATATTCCACGCTAATGACCGCGAATCAAAAGGGGAAAATATGAAGTCGCCTGGTTGCAATTGTTTGGCAACAAATTCACCCTTCAAATCATAAAAAACACATTTATCATTAGTATTGCTGCGCCGCTTTCTAGCGTTGATTTGTCTTACTAGTTGATTTATTAAAACACCTTTTCCGCTGCCACTGGTGCCTAGAATTAGGATGTGTTTAGATTCCATTTCAAATGGTAAGATTGTTTCGCCAATTCTGAGGCTGCTCAAAGGATTTTTCCTAGCTTCACGAAATAATTGCTTGTTAAATATAGAGATTGGAGTTATATTTGCGCCCCTGATAAATTTTTCATCTTTCTTGTTCTTCGCCAACCCTATAAAAATTAGTAAATACGCAACAGAAAACGTATAGCAACCAAAGGACCACTTGAACCGTTGATCCATATAAAGGTGGTAATGAGCATACGTATCATTAGTCACATAATCGGCAATGATACGATAATATTCTATTGGCAGCTGAATCCAGCCCTTTGAGTATGGCAGTAGTTCAGTTTCAATCTTGATCCCTTCCGAAAAGAGTCCTGAAAAACCTGAATAATATTTAATGGCAACCGAAAATGGAAGTTTTGTATTTGTACCTTCAATATAAATGTTATCCAATTTATTAAGGATTTGATATGCGCTGTAGCTCAGCATTAGAATTTGAATGAATAGGCCAACCACAAATGCCTTTGTAAACATATTAAAATACATTTTAATATCGCCTAAGAATGTTTCATGTGTTTGATAGCCTTGCATATACGTTATTCCTCCCTGAACCTTTTTTCTGCATCTTTTACACAGTCCTTGTAATATCCCATAATTTTATCCTGGCTCTTGAGCTGCTCTGATCCAATTAACAACATCAACTGGGTCATAACTAGCTGACTTCTCATTAGGTGCAATAGGTTAGTGTTGACCGTTGTATAGAAGTCCATTTTAGCGGAATCTAAGTTAGTTGCTATAGCAGCATTTAATACATATTTAGATAAAGACTGATTGCTGATATTCGCCAGCCTCTTGAGCTGATTTTTCTGATTACTAGTAAGGTAAACGCGAATTTCTTCTTCTTTCATTTTTTTAGTAGGCATATATTTATCTCCTTTGCATACGGCTTCTAAAAGCCTAATCTTTATGTAGATTTCAGCCAATTGTATGCTTATTCGTACGGCTATAGGGCGGCTTCTAAAAAGCTAGTCGGCACCTAGCTTTACTTGCAAAACGGCAGATTGCGTAGGGTGTAGCCTTTATGACTGTAAGGAATAAAGGCTGAGTAATATATATGTAGTCTCTGGTTATTGGTGTGATCAAGTTGATCCTATGGACTGACGCTTTCGACAGACCATGTGATCAACTTGATCACATGGGAAATTTTTATTCCTTTACCCTTTTGTCATATCTTGATAAATTCCGATAGTCGATGCTGTACCATTTAGTTCTGTCAATCAACATCTTATTGAAATTGGCAGTGATAAGTATTTTATCTTTTTCCAAACCAGTAATTTTCCGACGTATCGTAGGTATGGACCAAAATGGAAATTCAGCATGCCACTCTTCATATGTTTTATAAACCCATTTTCTTTCATTTATAAGATGGTTACTTTTATTTAGCCAATAATGAACTTGTTGTAAGATTACGGCTTCCTCTAGACCAACGCGGCAAGCCAAGTTTGGAAGAATTATCAGTGGATGCTCATCTAGTAGCAACTTGTTTACATTAACCTCAATTCCATACACCCCCCCACAAAAAAAGCCTGGGCGATAATAAATGTTGTTACCCTCTTTTTAGAGACAATAGACTTATCCACTTACTCCCCCCTCTGCTAGCAATTTCCTTACCACAGCTGCAGGTATAAGTATTTTATTACTTAGATGCCTTAATCGACTATTAAACGAAAAAGCCTACCAACAACGTGAATGTTCTTTCTCTTCACGTTGTCTGGTAGGCTTTGCCGCACATGTCCAGGTTTTTCATTTTATTTTATTCCGTTTTCTTTTAATCTTACCATTCTTACCGACTGACCACGTTGTCTCGCGTTTTTCTAACTTCTTGCTGTCATTCTCACTCATGTTCCTACCCCCTATATTAGAACTATTCAAGTCTATTACTTAAATACTATTCGGTCGCTCCGAAATAAGCTGATTGACGAACCAACTTGGGACTAGCAATCTTTTTCCAATCTTAACTACAGGAATATCTCCTTTTTTCACAGCTAAATAAATACCTGCCTTAGATAAACGCTCACTAAACACGTCTTTGCGCATCTGCTCTAAATCATAAAAATTGCGCTTTACTTGTTTTTCTGTTTGACTTTCTGATTTGCTCATTTTTATCCTCTCCTTGTTTGATTTACTAATTTCAAAAAAAATAGTAAACTATTTTATAGAGCCAATTAAAAACAATAAAGTTACTATTTTCTATTGAATGAAATTAGTTCTGTTTAGCAGAACTAATTCTAATTATTATTATAGTTCTGTTAAACAGAATTATCAAGGAGTTTTTTTATGATTTCTAATTATTTTTCTTCTCGTTTAAAAGAGTTACGAAGATCTCATACGTTGACTCTTGAACAATTAGGTCATAACGTTGGGATGAAAAAAAATTCATTGAGTAATATAGAAAACGAAAAAGAACATATTAGCTTCGATGCCGCGCTACGAGTTGCTAACTTTTTTTGCGTTTCCCTTGATTATCTCACTGGCCGAAGCGATGATCCGCAATATGAATTTTATTTGCCAAAAGCAGAAAGCGTTTTGTTAAAAGATATGCCTACACCCTTTATTGAAATATTCAAATATGCTAAATCAAAGGGATTTAGAAAAGAGAAGATTACCCCTATAGAAAATTGGAATTTAATTAGATGGTTTGAAGAATGGAAACAAAATACGCAAAGTTATATAGATTATTACGCTAAATTAAAAGATTACGAAAAAAGTGAAGACGAAAAATATATACAAAAACAAATGGAAGGTGCATCTCCTTTTAAACCTATACTTCCTAGAACTATAGGTTTTTGGGATGTATTTAAGAGAAATCTACTTGTAAAAAAGCCAGAATCAAACTGGTATGTTAAAAAAACTATTGAAGATATGAATCGAGACGATTTCATTACGCGAGAATTATACCATTTAATAGGCGTAAACTTGGGGATAGATGGAGATATACATTGTACTCCTATACCTAATCACTTATCGAATTATCTATATCTTATAATAGAATCTGATTTAAAAGACCTCCATGAAACTTACATAAAAGAAATAGGCGACTAGTTATGAGCTTAATCGCCTATTTCTTTTAATGTTGACTCCTAAATATAAAATTTTCCTGCAATATGCTGTAAGGCTTGATTCTTCTAATGAATTCGGGAGGACTCGAATCTCTGGCAGAAGTGATTGAGAAATTAAAAACATAGAATTATAGGGCATTGCCTTCCTAAGTGCCTTCCAAACACAAAAAAGCCTTCCGACAAAACGCCGGAAGGCTTGAATTTACTGGAGCGGGTGAAGAGATTCGAACTCTCGACCCACGGCTTGGGAAGCCGGTACTCTACCACTGAGCTACACCCGCACTATAAATGAGACTAAGAAATGTCTATTCAACC
>Ga0316613_10002402_pt1 | contig 12068 bp, 10 predicted proteins | sample OWC_soil_day10_C_2_FD_207647 | JGI IMG/M metagenome (GOLD analysis project Ga0316613, IMG submission 207647) | Wetland soil microbial communities from Old Woman Creek delta, Ohio, United States - OWC_soil_day10_CT_b | ecosystem: Environmental > Terrestrial > Soil > Wetlands | place: USA: Ohio...
CGCTTTTTCCGTCACCACTCATTGTTCCGTCGTCCAGTGACAAATCCGGACGAGAGGTCACGTCCACGGAGACATTTCCTTGAGAATAATCGGTCAGCGGACTCGCCCAGCCGACTGAAGCAATGAGTACTACACTTAAGGCTATACTTGCAACTTTTCCTTTCATATCCATTCCTCCATATTAATTTATTATAAATTTTCATCTAAGTGTATCAAAAATTTTCATTTTACATACTGACCTTTTTTAAAATAAAAAGTATAGTCTACACATTTTATACCCAATAAATAGATGGCCGATTGTAAAATGAAGTTGAACACCTAGGAAAAAGTCCATAGTAACTTATTCTCAAAGTGTTCAACTTGCAATTGCAATTTACGAACAAAATCCCTTACAGTTCTCTGTTATATAATTTGTGCTGATATACCTTAATTTTTCCTCTAGATTGAAACAAGTTTTTAAATATACATCTATTATATTGGGAAAATGGATCGGCTACACTAAACTAGGTGGTATTTCTCCGCTAATGTATGAAATCAGGAGATACTCGCCATTTAACCTGTCCGCTTAGGCCAATATAGTTCAATCGAGAGATTATTGGCTATAGCGCTGGTATCCATAAAGATACCCTATCGGTGTATGATGCTTTTGCAACTGTGAAGACTAATCTTCGAAACATCCAACCGTTCCATTCGGATCGAGGCAGTGAGTTTAAAAATGAGTTAATTGATGAGGTAATTAAAATCTTCAAAATCAAGCGTTTCCTAAGTAGGAAGGGATGTTCCTACGATAATGCCGTAGCAGAAGCAACTTTTAAGATATTCAAAGCCGAATTTGTGCATGGGCGAAATTTTTATAGTTTATGACATTTACGCCACAAATTAGCCAGTTACATCAATTGGTTTAACAATCATCGAATTCACGTTTCACTCAATTATTTAACACCTGTTCAGTTTCGGCAACAGACCTTATAAAATCTGTCCGACTAAGTGTTGACAATCCACCCCATGACATTTAACCCCCATGCAGAGGATAATTCTTCTCCTCTATAGAAATAAAAGGATAATTAGTTTTCAATTTCCACAATTACTTCTTTTATGCCATTTTTTCTTTTGAACTTAGAGAGGATCGAGCCCACTATGTTGACTCAAACGTATTTCATCACCAATATATGGCTATACATATTCGTAATTTCAGTGCTGGAAGCACTGGCGGTTTATACCTGGCGGTTTCGCGAACGGCCTGGGGCCATTACTGTGTTTTACGCCCAGCTGGGAAAAATTATCTGGCTAGTAGCCTTAATCCTGATCAATACCAGCCCCTATCTGGAGGACAAGCTGTTTTGGGTTGCCATTCAAAAAATCATGGCCTGCCTGTTGCCTTATCTCTGGCTGGTCTTCGCGCTGCAGCTCAGCCGGCAAAATAACCGCATCCCGGTGATCATCCATATTGGGTTCGTCGGCATCATCATCGGTCTGGCTATTCTGCTCCTGTCCAACTGGCAGGGCTTAGTCTGCCAAAACGCTTGGTTGTCTGGCCAAACCGTCACTTTAGTTGCCGGCCCTGGGCAACGCTTCGCCACAGCCTGGGCTTACTTTACCGGCGCCATCACCACGATAGTGGCTGTCCGCTGGATCGTGCTTAGCGCCGGCCTGCGCCGTAAACAGGCTGTATGGTATCTATTGGCGGTGCTGCTTACCTGGATCAGCCATGCCATATGGACGCTTTCCGACGGGAGGATTGAATCCATTCCCTTTGGATTTCTGTTTAACGGGCTGCTGGTGGTCTGGATCTTTTACCGCTGGAAATTTTACAACCTTTTGCCCCTGGCCCAGACAGAAGCCTCGCGCCATGTGATCGAGGGCCTGCTGGTTTTTGATGACATGGATTACGTCGTATACATCAACCCTGCCGCGAAAAAAATGCTGGCAGACTTGCCTGCAGTCATAGGAGTTAGGCTGCAAGACCTTGCCGCCGCCTGGCCCGCCCTGTCCCAGACAGCCGATAAACCGGAACCGGCGGAAACCGCGCGGGACCATCCAGAGGGGCCTCGGTATTACCAAATGCGGCGCATTCCGCTCGAATCTGCTTCCGGACATCTCTTGGGGTACATTATTTTGCTCAATGACATCAGCCAGCAAAAACACGTTCAGGAGCGGATCGTCGATCAGGAAAAAGCGCTGTCCATTTTAACCGAGCGGGAACGGCTGGGACGGGAGCTGCACGATGGCCGGGTCCAGCTATGGAACTACTTTCATATGGAACTGCGGCTGGTGCAAGGGTTGTTAAGTAAGCATCATAATGCGGACGCCACTCATCACCTCGAACAGCTGCTCTCGGTACTGAAAAAGTTAAACAGCGACGACCGGGAAGCCATCGCTGGACTGAAAAAAGCCGAATCCTCCAGGAATGACTTCGCTTCTAACTTGAGGAACTATTTGGCGTGGTATGAGCAGGCTCACGATATTCGCGTCCAGCTGGTGCTGCCGCCTGAGCCAATTGCCACTCTGTTCAGTTCCACCGGTGAGGTTCAATTGCTGCGCATTGTCCAGGAGGCTATGACGAATATCCGCAAACACTCCCATGCCCGGCAGGTGATAGTCAGTATTGAAAGCACCCCTGAACAGTCCACCGTGCTGATTGAAGATGACGGTCGCGGCTTTGATCCGGCAGACCGCCCTGACATCAACAAGAATTTTGGCTTGCAGATTATGGCTGAACGAGCTAAAGAGGCGGGGGGAGAGTTGCGCATTCAGTCTAGTCCGGGCCAGGGAACAAAGATATTGGTGCTAATCCCCCTCAAAAAGCAGAAAACAGGGTGAGTATAGATGATAAGAACACTGCTGGTAGATGATCACAACTTGCTTGTGGCCGGGCTGAAAAATATTTTTTCCTTATGCGACAGTGACTTTTCAGTTGTGGGTACAGCCCGCAACTGCGCCGAGGCACTAATGCAAGTCGAAATGCTGCAGCCGGAGCTGGTGTTGATGGATATTCAACTGACTGACTGCGACGGCATCGAGACAACCAAACTGATCAAAAAAGAGTTCCCGGCGACGAAAATTGTGATGCTCACGGCGTTTGCCGATGAAAAAATTTTATTTGCCGCCATTGAGGCGGGAGCCGACGGCTACCTGTTAAAAAGCATGGACCCGGATGCCTTGCTGCGACAACTGTCTGGCTTGTCCGACGGCCAGTTGCCCCTCGCTCCAGGACTGGCTGATTCTCTCCGGCGTGAATTCAGCCGCCGGAAGCGGCCTAAAGTCAAAGCCCCCGCGGACATGCTGAGCGAAAAACAGTTGCAGATCCTGCAACTGCTGAGCCAGGGCCTGACCTACAAGGAGATTGGCTCGCAGCTGGAATTAAAGGAAGTAACCATCAGGTATCACATCAAGTACCTCTTAACCAAGCTCAATCTGGAAAATCGGTCCCAACTCATTGCTTATGCCATCCGGCTGGCTCCCGGTGGGGATAGTCAGTAAAAGCGATAGTCATCACTATCAAAAACGATAGCAGGACTATCGTTTTTTGTTTTTCCCGTCTAGCGAAAGAGATAGTGTAAAAAGTGTCCCCTTTTGCTATTATAGAAGTTAATGTAAGAATAGAATTTCATTCCTTTGCCCGGACATACATTTTCCCGTGCCGAAAAACTGGGGCAAAGAAAAAGATAGGGAGTGCTAAAATGCTTCGCCACCTCAAGAAAAAAATCAGACAACACCAGGTAGCTCGGCTCAGCTTGCTCACCTGTGCCCTGGCTGCAGCAATGCTGGCCGTCTTGCCGTCGGAGGCTTGGGCGGACACGACGAACACCGATGACAACGTCACCATCGAGAATACCGACACCTTAACTGGCAACCTCTATAACCGTGGAGACTACGTTACCATCGAGAACACCGGCACCATCACTGGCTGCGTCGTAAACTATGGAAACTACGTTACCATCGAGAACACGGACTCTTCTTCCAAAATCAATTACGGCATATACAACAATGCCGGTAGAACCATCACTGCCATCATAAACGCCGGTACTATCGGTAATACCACCAGCGATAACGGCTACGGTATCAAAAACAACGCAGCCAGCACCATCGGCACCATCGAGAACTCCGGCACTATCTACAGCTGCACCGATGGCATCCTAAATGATTACGGCATCACGTCTACCTACACAAGCGCCTACATCGGCACCATTGAGAACTCCGGCACCATCTCCGGCGGCACTTGTGGCATCCGAAATTATTCCGACCTCACGTCTACCGGCACAAGCGCCTACATCGGCACCATTGAGAACTCCGGCACCATTTCCGGCGGCACTTGTGGCATCCTAAATGATTCCGGCGGCACCATCGGCACCATCGAGAATTCCGGTAATATCACCGGCGGCACCTACGGCATCAAAAATACCTACACCATCGGCAGTACCAGCACTGGCCTGTCTAACAGCGGCGCTATCACCGGAGGCACCGACGGTATCTATAATACCGGCACAATCTATAGTCTCACCAATAGCGGCACGATCACCGGCACATCGAACGCCGGCATCGAAAATGCCGGTACCGCCACCGTTACCAATACCGGTACCATTACCGGCGGCAGCTATGGTATCTATAACACCGGCGGTACCCTCACCATCACGAATTCCGGCAGCGGCACCATCTCCGGCAGTACCTATTTGGCGTATGTAACCGACGGCACCGTTACCATTAACAATGAAAATGGCGGCAATCTCACCGGGGCGACCAATGTGGCATCAACCGGTACCTTAAACTTGAATCTGTCGGACTCAACTTGGGAAATCACCGGCGACTCGTCTCTCACCAGCTTGGCTTTAAACAGCGACAGTGTGCTGAAGTTTGTTTCCGGCAGCTACTACAACCTCTCCACCGCCACCCTTTCCGGCAGCGGCAGTACCATCTATCTGTACACCAATCTTGCCGCCAATAGTTTGGACACCATCACCATTACCTCCGCGGCCACCGGCAGTTATACCCTGTATATCACCAATACCGGTTCGGCTCCGACCAACTTATACACGGCCTACAAGATCATCGACCTGTCCAGCGCCACCACCAATACCGCCACTTTCACCTCCAACTTGAGCTTGGGCATCTGGCGCTACGCTCTGGCCGAGGGCAGCAGCTTGTCCTCGGCCTATACCGACAGCACCACCGGCAGCACGGTTAACGCCAGCGACTACTATTTATACAATACCTTTACCCCCACAGACCCGGTTCTTTCCGCTATCTCCGAAAGTGCCTCCGGCAAGGTTATGTGGTACGGCGAAATGAACGAAATAAAAAAACGGCTAGGCGACCTTCGCAGCGGACAGCAGAGCTCCGGCGATATTTGGGCAAGAACCTACGGCGAGCGCTATAACGTCCACACCGGCAGCACCTCCTTCAGCCAGAGCGTCCATGGCGGGGAAATAGGCAAGGACAACCCTCAGTCTTTTGTCGGCGGGAAAAAGTTCACCGGCGTTCTTCTCGGTGCCGGTCAGGCCGACGGCACCTTCTCGTCAGGTACCGGGGCAACAAAAAGTGTCTACGCCGGAGCCTACGGCTCCTGGCTCTACGATAACGGCGTATACTGCGACCTTATCGGCAAATACAATTGGTTTACCAACTCCTTCGCCACCTCCTCTGACACCGGCAAATACAAGAATACTGGCGTAGGCTTGTCCGTCGAGGCCGGCAAGCGTTTTGACAAAGGCAACGGCAAATACATTCAGCCGGAGGCCGAGTTGTCCTATCTCCGCGCCGGCAGCGCTAACTACCTCACCAGCGCCGGACTAACCGTCGATGACCCTACGGCCAGTTCTCTCCAGCTCCGTCTCGGCATCAGCGCCGGCAAAACCTGGCATACGAAAGACGGAACTTCTCGCTCTTATTATGGTAAATTATCCATACAAAACGAATTCCAAGGCGCCACTACCTATGTAGAAAATTACGGCTTTGATTCCTCCCTAAAAGGCCACCAATTGATCGCCGGCATCGGCTTCACCGAAGATAACAAGCGGCACTCCATATATATAGATTTAGAGCACAGTCAGGGGAGCGCAGTGAGCAAGCCCTGGGGCTATAATGTTGGCTGTCGCTGGAAGCTGTAATAAAATTGCACAATACATAATAACAGCCCTCTTGACTCGCATTGGCCAAGAGGGCTGTTTTCTACTCCTTAAAGAATTCCTTTTTGCGCCGCAGAATATCAGCTTCCAAAATTACACGACCATTCTTCCGTTTCTCACAAAAATCAAAAACACCCGTTTGACTGGCAATGTCGTCAACTTAAAAAAGAAATAAGATTCATAAAAAAGTACTTTATAATTATATCTAGAAAATGGACCTCGCATTAATTACTAATTCTAATGCAAGGTGCTTTTTATGAACTCCTACCAAGTTATTTCATTGATTTTACAGACTGCTAATCAACAAATCATTTCTATATCTTTTTTCGAAGAACACCATATTGGAAATACTTTTACTCGCTCTAGCAATGTTTCTTTCTCAGGATTAGTTTACCCCATACCACGTTTGATGGACAATTGAAACTGGATTGGCAACACTTTTCAGGACAATTTTTTAGAGGAGTGATTGCCTGAACTCTACCGGACTTTTATATCCTAGACTGCTATGAATTCGTTTATTGTTAAACCAATAAACATATGCCATAAGTTCGACTTTTAAATGCTCAAGATTTTGAAATCTCCTAGAACGAACAAATTCTGTTTTTATAATTTTAAATTGTGCTTCAGCTACAGCGTTATCGTAAGGACATCCTTTTGCACTAAGCGAGCGGCGAATCTGGAATTCTTTCAAAAAATCATCAATCAGATAATTTTTAAATTCACTTCCACGGTCCGTATGAAAAACGCAGATATTCTTTAAATTCGTTTTTATTTTTGCAAAAGCATCATAAACCAGTTTAGCATCTTTATGCTTGCCGCAGCTGTAGCCAACAATTTCACGATTATGTAGATCAAGTAAAATACAAATATAATTTCAATCGTTTCCGACTCTGACATAAGTCAAATCACTCACTACGACCTCGTAGGGATCTTTTTCGTCAAACTGACGCTCTAAAAGATTAGGATAGGCTTCATTATTGACGGTTTCTTTATGTGGCCTGTATTTTTTGATCGTGTAGGCCGATATCAGTCCATTATAACGCATAATCCTGGCAATACGACGCCTCGATAGCTTATAGTTTCTTTTAGCCAGCTCTGCCTTTAACTTACGGGTTCCATATACATGCTGATTTTGATTAAAGATTTTGACTACAATATCATTGATTTTATCTTTTTTCTTCTCAGGTTCTTCGTAGGAATAGTACGTACTGCGAGATATCTTGAGAATCTTACACATTGGTATTTTTGCAATTTCAGCCTCTCCATTTGCTATAAAAATTCTTTGATATTGTTGATATTTTTCCTGTCCAATGACAAAAGGATGTGGCTCTCCAGGCTTGCGACTACGCAGTGCATCCATTCTTTCAAAAGAAGGATCTACCCATGCGTGTGCGCTCATTTCTATATCAACTTTGTATTTTTCTGAAACTTCAGTAAAATACTTAGCAGAACTGACATATACATAATTCATATCTATATTACTAGTCGTGCCAGTGCCCCACCATATAGCTACATGGTGGGGCGTTCCATTATCAGTAACCGGAACAATCATTGACCAAATTTTCTATTTTAAATAGCAACACTCAAAGCTTCTGGCATATTTCTAGGACCACGAACAGCCTTTATACCATATCTCTTTAACCATTGAAAAGTAAATAGGTTTTTATTATACCGCTCTAAAAGTTTGATTTTCATAACACGGTGAATCGTCAACTGCTTACTTTCATAATTATATGGTATATCAACCTCTACAACTAAACACCGATACAAAATTGCTGAAAACGGTGCCGCTACATACATGTAAACAATATCATTCACGGCAATTTGGTTACTCTGCTTCCAAATAATCTCCGAGTTTTCTGCAAAAGCTTTCTCTAAATCAAAATATAGCGGATTTGCTGGAATAATCCATTCCTTAGTCCTGGCCTCATTTCCTCTCTTAATCCCCCCTCCTTCATAACAATCTCATAACTTTTTTCTACTAATTCCATAATTCGACCATCTGCAACTGTTTCATCCAAAATTATAGAAATCCAGTTTTTTTTTACTAAGATGATACGAAGGATATGGCCTATACCCGAATTGCCGGAGAGTTGAGAGTAGTGTAAAATAAAATCACTACGAAAGGGTGTTCGGGATGGGAAAAAGTAAAGGAACCAGATATAGTGAGGAATTTAAGCAAGGAGCTATAAAGCTTGTTTTAGAGAACAAACAAAGTATTGCAGAGGTATGCCGTAATCTTGGTGTGTCAAGGAATGCGATGGAACGTTGGCTTTCGTTCGAAGCGGATAGTCACGATGACGAGAAAGTCCGGCTACGCGAGCAAGAAGCTGAAATTCGACAACTCCGAAAGGAGAAAGCAGATTTAGCGGACACAGTAGAAATATTAAAAAAAACGGCGGCCATCTTCAGTCAGAGCCAGAGAAAAAATACGAAATAATCCACGATAACCGCAAGGAGCATTCTGTGGTGAAGATGTGCCGGACATTTGAAGTCTCCCAAAGCGGGTATTATGCTTGGATACAAAGTCGGGAAAGTATGACGAAACGTGAGAATCAGACAATTTATGAAGTTCTAAAATATAGCTACGATCGCTACAAAGGGCGTGTGGGACTTGATAAATTATTAGATGATGTTCGGCTTACCTTCCCTAGATGCAGTCGGAATCGCCTATAGCTGTGGACCGTTTTTGTAAGCAGTCAAGCAAAATGCAGAGTTTTCCGCCACAAAGTGCAGAGTTTTTCAGGTAATACTCTTGCGGTGCTTTAAGCGGTAGCTATCACCAGTCATGTTGATGATCTCGCAGTGGTGAATCAAACGGTCAAGTATTGCTGTTGTAATCGTTGCATCGCCAAGGAATTCGACCCATTCGTCAAATCCTTTGTTGGAAGTAATAATCATCGAAGTACGTTCGGCCATAGAAGAAACAAAGCTAAAGATTAGATTAGCCTCTGCAGGTGAAAGCGGCATAAACCCGACTTCATCAACAATCACCAGAGCAGCCTTGCTCAAATATTTGAGTCGCTGTTTGCTGGCTCCTGAAATTTCAGCCGTCTTTAGAATCTTCATAAAAGTGTCCAAGGTTTCAAATGCCACTGCATAGCCTAAGTTGAGCCCCTTCACGGCTAGAGACAGAGCAAGGTGTGTTTTGCCAACGCCCGGAGGACCAAGAAAGCAAACGTTGTATGCTTGTTCAACCCAAGTCATATCACTCAATCGCAACATCTGTTCCTTGGAAACGCTGCGTTGGAACCCAAAGTCCATGGTTTTCTCGGCAGGCAAGTTTGCTCTGCGGCGTCGCAGCAGATTTTGTTTTTGCACCCGGAGTCGTTGCTGTTCCAGCAAAAATAATTCTACACTTTCCAGGGGTGATAGCATATTTTCACCATCAAAAAGTGCTTCAAAATTCACGGGGTTCATGCGTAAATCGGAAAGCAATCCGGTTACCCTGTCAATTGGCCGCATCATCGGTCACCACCAACCTGGGCATAAACATGAAGCGAGCGCTTTTGCGTTGTCACATGATATTTTGCTTTGCTCACAGGAATAGGCAGTTCTGGTGGTTTAGGTTGTTTACAGGCATTGTGTTCTAGATAGTCTTTTATGTAATTCGCGCTGTAGAGCTTGTTGTACTGGCAAAAAACAATAGCTTCTAGGACAGCATCTACATTATATTGGTCGCAAAGCGTACGAATCAGCTTAAATTGGTCTCTGGCATACCGGGATTTCTCCGTGCGGATCGTCTGGAGGAAATCATCTGCCTTACCAAGAAGAAGCGTGCTCAATTCGGTCTGCATCTGATTTAGTGAGCTAGTTCTGTCGCGCTGGTGGCTTTTACTTTGGATGAGCAAACCGCGACCGCTGGAAATGCGATGTTGGCAAATGTGATCGCCAAATACAGTCTGGATGTATAGAATGCCGTCCTCGGATACAATACAAACATCCTTCTGCACATTGTAAGTGCCAAGCGGAACGGAGTATCGGTTACTATCATAAATAACGGTATTATCCTTGCGGACAGTTCTACAAATATTGGCACCGCTGGTTTCTGCACACTCAACCAGTGGACGCAAGTATTCCCATTCTTCGGCAAAGACTTCGGCGGGCACACGCTTGGTTGTTCCGTGGATTTTTACGTTTGCGGTACGCTCCAGCCACTCCAGACAGCTGTTGTTTAGGATGTCATCAGCCACGTAGAGCCGGTTTTCAAGGAAATTGCCCGTCACATATTTTACGGTGCTTTCAACCTTTCCCTTGCTTTCAGGATCGGCGCCGCGGCACATATAAATGCTCAGTTTGCACTCCTGCCGAAGCTTTTCAAATTCGTAGGTATGAATGATATCACCGGCATTTTCTGCTACACAAACAATACTATCCTGGTCAAAGACCATCTCTTGCGGTATTCCGCCCATATACCTAAAGCATTGATGACAGGCTCGCACCAAATCTACTGCGGTGTAGGGCCAGCTTTGCAGCTCGGCATATTTGAAGCGGGAGTGTGCCAGAACAAAGGCTGCTGCATAGATTTTGGTGCGGCCACCATTTGCATTTTCCAACCACTTCTCTCCAAAGTCCACTTGCAGCTGTTGCCCCATTGGCAATTCTGGAACAGCTGCATAATCTCGTTGATTTGGCGCTTTACGCAGATCATACTCTCTACGCAGGCTTTTTACATATCGGGAGACAGTGCGTTCGGTAAAGGTTGCGCTATAGTGCTCTTTTAACCAATCGCAAACCTGCGCCGCACTTAGTTGGGGTAATCCCTCAGCCAGTTGATGATTGTATCACGGTAATCATCCAGCAGCCTGGCCTTACAGACCGTAGCTACATTGGATTCATACTCATCCACGGTCATATTCCAGTAGCGATCCACTGTTCGCCAGTTAATACTCAGACATTTAGCCACGGTGTCTTTTCGGAATCCACGTTCCTTGAGTTGATGTATTTTGCTATACACAGAATATCCCTTCATTTCTAGCAGCCTCCATACTCAGCGTGATTACATTGTATCAGCTGGCTGGAAACTGTGTAGTTATTGGCGAAAAACTGTGTACTTTGTGGCGAGAAAGTCTGTATTTCTACTGGCTTAAAACTCTGTAGTTTACTTTACCATTTACAGTTTTTTCTTTGTAGCCATTGCGGCTATTGGGATTATTAGAATGACCATTCTTTTGATAGCCTAGGTGGTCATCCATTTCTGCTTCCATCATTTCTTTGATAGTACCGCCTAGAATATCTTTCAGCGCATCCTGAATATCTTCAGCAGTCTCAATCTCGTATTCTTGAAGAAACTGCTGAATAATGTTCCTTTTTCCCTCTGTCATTTCAATTCGATGTGTTTTTTTCTCTCTCGCCATAATAAATTAGGCCTCCTATGAATTTTATTTTATCATAGAAGACCTTTTTGGTATTAACTTACAGACTTTTTTTCACACACTCATTAATTCCCAACTTGCTAAAAAAACGGTTAGATTGATTAAATACTCCCTAACCGCCTTACCTTAGTATACCCCTAATTTTGTGTAACCGCCAACTGGCATAAAAAGAGGATATATTTTAGGGCAAAACATTCATTGGAGCTAATTGTCCCTTTGTTCGCATTATACGACCATCAAACTTAAACTGCTACATTGTAATAAAACTTGGCCATTAATCCATATAAAAATGCCGTTACCTTGACTATTCACATGTCAATTGATAACGGCATTTTTTATTCGTATAGACAACGAAGCATTTCCAGATTCTTAGGCTACGATTACGCAAAACCCCCTAAATTAACGTGTAAACGTATAATTCCTCGTATTTGTACCGACCCCCAACAAATGTTCGCCCCCTGTTTTCAACGTCTATGAGAACATAAAAACACACTTGCTAAAAACATAAAAAACCGCAAAACCTTACGAAATAAGGCTACTCGCGCTCTATCAACGCTACTGACTCCACATG
>Ga0316613_10002403_pt1 | contig 12068 bp, 12 predicted proteins | sample OWC_soil_day10_C_2_FD_207647 | JGI IMG/M metagenome (GOLD analysis project Ga0316613, IMG submission 207647) | Wetland soil microbial communities from Old Woman Creek delta, Ohio, United States - OWC_soil_day10_CT_b | ecosystem: Environmental > Terrestrial > Soil > Wetlands | place: USA: Ohio...
GTCGTACACTTGGTGCTGCGCGGCGGTCGAGATCGCCTGGAAGTACCAGCCCCACTGGTGCGCGAGCCCGATCGCGTCGCGCTGCCCGGCGGCATCCAGCGCAGCGTAGCCGGCGTTCCACTCGGACTGCGCCAGCGGCACGAGGCCCGCGACGAAGAGTTCCCGCGAGCGCAGGAACGCGGGAGCCGCCTCCAGCGCGGCGATCCGCACCGGGTCGAACGTGAACGCGCGGTCATGGGGCGCGAAGCGTTCGCCGAGCCGCGCCGCCGACAGCACCGCGAACCAGTTGTCGGACGGAACCACCGCGGCGTACAGCTGCCGCGCGCGATCGTTGTCGCCGCCGGCCGCGACGGCGCGCGCCGCCCAGTACCGCCAGCGCGGCGTGTCGCCGAGCGCGGCGGGCATCGCGGTCACGGCGGCGGCGGCACGGGCCCAGTCGCCGGCCCATAGTGCAGCGCGGACGTGCCACTCGTGGGCCGTCTCATCGAAGTCCGCGGCGTCGATGCGGGCGAAGTAGTCGAGCGCGCTGCGGTGGCGGCCCCAGGCGAGGCCTAGGGCGAGCTCGCGGGCGAAGCGGCTGGCCAGGGCGGGGCGCGTGGCCACCAGGGCGTCGAAGCGATCCTTCGCCGCCGGCGGGTCACCCCGGGCCAGCCGCGTCCAGCCGGCGAGCAGAGCCTCGTCCTCGACCGACGTGCCCGGCGCCCTGATCAGCGCATCGACGGCGTCGCGGGGCGTCTCGATCAGCAGGGCCCACTCGCGCAGCGGGCGGGCGGACTCCTCCGGCAGCGACTTTGCCAGCCACCGTGCCAGCCCCGGCTCGCCGGCCGCGAGCGCCAGCCGGGCGCGCCGCTCGACGAGTGCAGGGCCGAGCAGGTCGCCGCGGCGCAGCCAGCCGAACACCGGGTCGCAGGCGTCGTCGGCGCTCGCCGGCGTCAACCACTCCGCGACGGCCGGCTCGGCCAGGCCGTCCGTCGCACCGAGCGCAATGCGCGCCTGCAGCGACAGGCAGCGCAGCGCCTGGTCAGGCACGCCGACCTGCGCGTAGGCCTCGAGGAAGGCGGCCCACTGCCTGTGCGCGGCGAGGCGCAGGAGCCAGGGGCGGCGCACGACGCGCGCGACGGGCTCGCCGCCGTGCCGCGCGAGGAACGCCGCGACGCCGACGTCGAGCGGCCGGGCTGCGACCTCCGTCGACTTGCCGTCTATCGCGGCGCGCAGGCGGGCAGCTTCCACATAGGGATACAGCGGGTACTCGCTGAGCAGGGCACTGTCGCCCCCGGCCGGAGCCGGCGCGCCGGCCTCGGCCGCGCGCCAGGCGGCGAGGAACGCCTGGCGCTGTGCGTCGAGATCCGTGGCGGCCCGCGCGGGGGCGGGCAGCCAGCACGCGACGAGCAGGGCGACGGCCGCCAGGGCGCGCCGGGTCGGCCAGGACGGTATCGCTCGCGTCACTGCGCAAGTCCCAGGGTCCGCCACCACAGGCCGGGCGCGGTGGAGAAGCCGAAGTCGCGCGCAGCGACGCGGCCGTCCGCATCGAGCACGTAGTAGGTCGGAAATCCCCGGATGCGATAGTCACGCGCGGTGCCGGTGTCGCCGAGCAGGACCGGCATGGTCAGGTCGTGCCGCTGCACGTAGTCCGCGACCTCGGCCGTCGACGCGTAGTCGAGGGCGACGAGGACGACCTGGGCCGAGTCGCCGGACCAGCGGTCGAACCAGCGCAGCTGCGGCGAGCTCGCCGCGCACACGCCGCACCACGGCGCGAAGAAGTACAGGACGGTGGCCCGGCCCTGCAGCGCATCGAGGCCCAACGCCCCGCCATGCAACGCCGGCAGCCGGAAGGCCGGCGCAGCGACGCGATCGCCGGCGGGCAGCAGGTCCCGCGTCTGCCAGGCGTAGATCGCCAGCGCCGGCAGCAGCAGCGCGGTTGCCTGCAGGATCCAGCGCGCGAGCCGCTTCATCGGAACAGGTAGTCGAGTGCCAGCCCGATGAAGACCACCATGCCGAAGTAATGGTTGTTGTTGAAGGCCTGGAAGCAATGCGCCGGGTCACGGTCGCGGATCAGCCACTGCTCGTACGCGAAGAACGCCGCGCCGATCACCAGACCGGCACGGTACCAGCTGCCGAGCCCCGCCTCGTTCCCGGCGAGCACGAGCGCGAAGAGCACCATCGCCTGCATCGCCCCGATGAGGGCGCGGTCGGCGTCGCCGAAGAGGATCGCCGTGGACTTCAGCCCGATCTTCAGGTCGTCTTCGCGGTCCACCATGGCGTACATGGTGTCGTACACGGCGGACCACAGCACCACGGAGACCAGCAGGAGCCACGCGAGCCGCGGCACCGAGCCGGTCAGCTGCGCGAAAGCCATGGGGATGGACCAGGCGAAGGCGAGCCCGAGGTAGAACTGGGGAATGTGCAGGTAGCGCTTCACGAAGGGATAGGTCACGGCGAGCAGCGCGCCGACGACGGCCATCAGCCGCGCCAGCGGCTCCAGCAGCAGGGCGAGGCCGGCGGCGACGAGACCGAGCCCGACGAACAGCATCAGCGCCTCGCCGGGGCTGACGCGCCCGGCCGCAAGGGGCCGCTCCGCCGTGCGGCGCACGTGGGGGTCGAGGTCGCGGTCGGCATAGTCATTGATGACGCAGCCCGCCGAGCGCATGACGAGCACGCCGGCCATGAAGATCAGGAAGGTCGCCGGCTCGGGGCGGCCGTCGCCGGCGATCCACAATCCCCACAGCGCCGGCCACATGAGCAGCCAGATGCCGATGGGCCGGTGCAGGCGCATCAGCTGCGCGTAGTCGAGGAGCGTCCGCGCCAGCGTCCGCGCGCCGTCAAGGACCGGCGCCGGGCTGTAGGCGGGCTTGTAGTCCGGGTCGCGGCGCGGGCGCGGCGGCGGCGCGGGTCGGAATCCGGCGCTCACGACAGCGCGCCCGGCAGGAACACTTCCTGGACGACCAGGCAGTGCGTGGCCAGGCGATAGCGGGCGCGCCGGGCCCACAGGGCGGGCGGCACGACCGGCAGGTCCCGCGCGGCCCGGGCGAACAGCGCGTCGGAGGGCGTCAGGCGCGCGAACTCGAGCGGGTCGCGCACGGCGCCGCCCAGGCTGGCGAGCCGCGAGCCGATCGCGTCCCTGCCGAGGAGCGCGAGCCAGGGCTCGGCGGCCAGGGTGGCAGCGGGCACCAGCGTCTGCGCGAAGACGCAGGCCGTGTCGTCGCAGGTGAGCTCGATCTCGCGGACGAAGGCGGACAGGTCGGTGACGCCGAGCGCGGCCGCGTCGGCCGCCGACAGCACATCGTGGCGCTCGTCCACGACGCGCAGGCCGAATTCGCCGCCGCAGTGCCTGCGGACGCGCTCCGTCACCAGGCCTGGCTCCGTCAGCCAGCCCTCCACGGCGGGATCCGGGTGCAGCGGCGCGAGGGCGCGGGTCCAGCGGATGGCCGGTTCAACGTGCAGCACAGCTTCGAAGGGGCGGGAGGTCATACCTTGCCGTAACGGGTCCCGGCGCCGATCCAGCGCCGCTTGAGGGGTGCAATGTTATCCGTATGTCGCTCGAGCATCATCTCCGCCGCGCGATGGACCCTCGGCAGCAGGTCCGCGTCCCGCATCAGGTCGGCCACCTTCAGCTGCATCAGTCCGGTCTGGCGGGTACCGAGCAGCTCGCCCGGGCCGCGCAGTTCGAGGTCCCGGCGCGCGACCTCGAAGCCGTCGGTCGTCTCCCGCATGACCTTGAGCCGCTCCCGTGCCGTCTCCGACAGCGGCGCGCGGTACATCAGCACGCAGCTGCTGGCGTGCTCGCCACGGCCGACGCGCCCGCGCAGCTGGTGCAGCTGCGCAAGCCCCATGCGCTCGGCGTTCTCGATCACCATCAGGCTCGCATTCGGGACGTCCACGCCCACCTCGATGACCGTCGTCGCGACCAGCAGCCCGATCGCGCCGGCCTTGAAGCGGGCCATGGTCCGCTCCTTCCCGGCGGCAGGCATGCGGCCGTGCACCAGCGCGACCTGGATGCCGGGCAGCGCCTCGGCCAGCACGGCCGCGGTGTCCTCCGCCGCCTGGGCCTCGAGCACGTCGGACTCCTCGATCAGCGGGCAGACCCAGTAGGCCTGGCGGCCCTCGCGCACGGCGGAATGGATGCGCTCCACGACTTCGGCGCGCCGCGAGTCCGGCAGAACGACCGTCGTGACCGGGGTGCGCCCGGGCGGCAGCTCGTCGATGACCGACACGTCGAGGTCCGCGTAGGCGGTCATGGCGAGCGTGCGCGGGATGGGCGTGGCAGTCATGATCAGCTGGTGCGGGAAGCGGCCCTCACAGACGCCCTTTTCCCGCAGCGCCAGCCGCTGGTGGACGCCGAAGCGGTGCTGCTCGTCCACGACAACGAGCGCGAGGCGCGCGAAACGCACGCCCTCCTGGAAGAGCGCATGCGTGCCGACGACGACCGGCAGCTCGCCGCGCTGGATGCGGCCGAGCGCCAGCTGCCGCGCCTTGCCGGTCAGCTTGCCCGAGAGGAAGCCCACCTCGACGCCGAGTGGCTCGAGCCAGCGCTGGAAGTTCTGCCAGTGCTGCTCCGCCAGCAGTTCAGTCGGCGCCATCAGCGCCGCCTGGCAGCCGGCCTCGACGGCGCGCAGCGCGGCGAGCGCGGCGACCACCGTCTTGCCGGAGCCCACGTCGCCCTGCACGAGCCTCAGCATCGGGTGCGCCTGCTGCATGTCCGCCCGCAGCTCCGCGCGGACGCGCTGCTGCGCGGCCGTCAGCGAGAACGGCAGCGACGCGAGCAGCCGTTCCTCCAGCTGGCCCGGCACGGTGAGCGGCCAGGCCGGGTCGCGCCTCAGTTCACGGCGCAGCTGCCGCAGCGACAGCTGGTGGGCCAGCAACTCCTCGAAGGCGAGCCGGCGCTGCGCGGGGTGCCGTCCTGCGGCCAGCAGGTCCTGCGGCGCGTCGGGCGGCGGACGGTGCACGTACTCGAGCGCGGCGGCGAGTGGCGGCAGGCCGAGGTCGGCGAGCAGCTCGGGCGGCAACCAGTCGCGCACGCTCTGCGTCGCGGCTTCCTTGAGCGCCTGCGCCGTCAGGACCCGCAGCCGCCCCTGCTGCACGCCCTCGGTCGAGGGATAGACGGGCGTCAGCACGTCCTCCACCGCCTGCGCGTCGCCGCGGTCGGCGCGCCGGTATTCCGGATGGACGATCTCGAGACCCATCGGGCCTCGCCGGACCTCGCCGAAGCACTTGAGCCGGACGCCGCGCTGCAGCTGCTCCTGCTGCGCGCCGGAGAAGTGGAAGAAGCGCAGCGTCAGGAAGCCCGTGCCGTCGGCAAGCCGCAGCAGCAGGACGCGCTTCTTGCGGAAGACGACCTCGGCCAGCTGCACCTCGCCCTCGACGACGGCGCGGTCGCCGGGCCTGAGCGAGCCGATGGGCACGACCCGGGTCCGGTCCTCGTAGCGCAGCGGGAGCAGGAACAGCAGGTCCTGGACGGTCTCGACGCCGAGCCGGCCGAGCTTCTGCGCCAGCGAGAAGCCGACGCCCTTGAGGGCCGTGACCGGGCGCGACTCGCCGGAGGGGTCAGGCCCCACACTGGCCCCCTGCTGGCGCGAGCTTGGCGTCGGGCGTTGCATCCGCGCGGGCCAGTGTGGGGCCTGCCCCCCCTTCAGAGGACAAGGACGCAGTCCACCTCGACTTGCGCGCCCCTTGGCAGCGAAGCGACGCCGATGGTGACCCGGGCCGGATAGGGCTCCATGAAATACTCTGCCATGACCGCGTTGACGACCGGGAACTGGCCGAGGTCCACGAGGTAGATCGTCACCCGCACCGCGTCGTCGAGCGACGCGCCGGCCGCGGCCGCGACGGCCCGGAGGTTCTCGAAGACGCGCCGCGCCTGGGCCTCGAAGTCGCCACCGATGAGCTCGCCGGTGGCCGGGTCCAGGGGGATCTGCCCGGAGAGGTACACGGTGTCGCCGGCCCGCACGGCTTGTGAATAGGGGCCGATGGCCTTCGGGGCGCGGTCGGTGGCGATGACGTGTCGATTCATGCGAGGGTCCTCTCCACGCCCAGCACGTCCGGCATGGTCTTGATCGCGCGGATCACGCGCGCGAGGTGGGCGCGGTCGCGCACCTCGACTTCGAGCGTGATCACCGAGGTTTCGTCGCCCTCGGCCGTGACGTTGACGTGGTCGATGTTGGTCTCCTGCGCCGCGATCTGCGCCGCGACCTGGGCCAGCACGCCCATGCGGTTCGACACGTGGACCTTGATCTCGGAGCTGAAGGTGCGGTTGGGCTGCTTCTCCCAGACCGCGGGAATCCACTTCTCCGGCTGCTTGCGGAAGCCCGACACGTTCCCGCAGTTGTCGCGGTGGATCACGACGCCGCGCCCGCTCGACAGGTAGGCGACGATCGCGTCGGGCGGCACCGGGAAGCAGCACCGGGCATAGGAGACGACGAGGCCCTCCGTGCCCGCGATGGACACCGGCGCCTGCGGTCCCTCCCGCGGCATGTCGGCCTCGCGCGGCAGCAGGCGCCGCGCGACCAGCGGCGCCGGGCGCTCGCCGAGCCCGATCTTCTCCAGCAGGTCGTGCCCGTCCCTGAGGCCGAGCGCCACGGCCACCTGGTCCAGCCGTCCCGCGGGCAGCGAGCGCAGCGAGAGCCTGAATTCCTCCAGCGCCTGGTTCAGCAGCCGCGTGCCGAAGTCCACGGCCTCGCCGCGCTTCAGTCCCTTGAGGTACTGGCGGATCGCGGCGCGCGCCTTGGCGGAGACCACGAAACTCGCCCAGACCGGGTTCGGCTGCGCGCCCTTCGCGGTGATGATCTCGACCGTCTGCCCGTTCCTGAGCACGGTGCGCAGCGGCACCAGGCGGCGGTCCACCTTGGCTGCGACGCAGTGGTTGCCGACGACGGTGTGCACGGCATAGGCGAAGTCCACGCAGGTCCCGCCCCGTGGCAGCCGCATGATGTCGCCCTTCGGCGTGAACACATAGACCTTGTCCGGGAACAGGTCCAGCCTGACGTTCTCGAGGACCTCCTCCGCCGACGCGTCCTGCAGCTGCGCGACGTTCTTGAGCCACTCGCGGGCGCGCTCCTGGCGGGCGGCGCCCTCGGTCTCGCCGGTCTTGTAGGTCCAGTGCGCGGCGATGCCGGACTCGGCCATCTCGTGCATCTCGCGGGTGCGGATCTGCATCTCCAGCGGCATGCCGTTCGGCCCGAACAGGGTCGTGTGCAGCGACTGGTAGCCGTTCACGCGGGGGATGGCGATGTAGTCCTTGAACCGGCCCGGCATCGGGCGGTACAGGCCGTGCGCCAGCCCCAGCACCCGGTAGCACTCGTCCACGGTGCCGACGACGACGCGCACGCCGAACACGTCGATGACCTCGCTCAGCGCGACCTTCTTGCGCCGCATCTTGGCGTAGACGCTGAACAGGTGCTTCTCGCGCGCCTCGACCTCGCCCTCGATGCCGGCGCGCTTGAGCGCCTGCCGCAGGTTGCTGGTGATCTTCGGCAGGAACTCCTTCTGGCTGCCGCGCGAGCGCTTCAACTCGCGCTCGATCACCCGGTAGCGCTTCGGGTACAGCGCCTTGAACCCCAGCTCCTCGAGCTCGAGCTTGATCGAGTGGATGCCGAGGCGGTTGGCGATCGGCGCGTAGATGTCGAGCGTCTCGCGTGCCACCAGCCGCCGCTTCGCGGGCGGCATGGCCCCGAGCGTCCGCATGTTGTGCACGCGGTCGGCCAGCTTGACCATGATCACGCGGATGTCGCGCACCATGGCGAGCAGCATCTTTCGGAAGCTCTCGGCCTGCGCTTCCTGGCGGTTCTTGAACTGGATCTGGTCAAGCTTGGTGACGCCGTCGACGATGTCGGCGATCTCTTTGCCGAAGCGCTCGGTGATGGCCTCGTTGGAGACGCCGGTGTCCTCGACCACGTCGTGCAGGATGGCGGCGGCGACGGTGGCGCCGTCCATGCGCAGGTCGGCGAGGATGTCCGCGACCGCGACCGGGTGGGTGATGTAGGGCTCGCCGGAGCGGCGCTTCTGTCCCTTGTGGGCCTGCTCGGCGGAGTCGTAGGCCTCGCGCACCCGCTCCACCTGGTCAGGGGGCAGGTAGCTCTCGAGCTTGGAGATGAGCTGGGCGATCCCGGGAGCACGCCTGCCGCCCGGCAACAGACCCAGCAGGGTGGAGGCGTAGCTCATGGGGCGGGCTGCCCCGGGGTCAGTCTCCCAGGCCCAGCTGCGGCGCGCGGAACTCGGCGGCCAGGTCGAGCGGGTTGTCCGGGATCAGTTCCGGCTCCGGCTCCGGCTCGGGGTCCGGCTCGTCGAGCAGCTCGAGCCCGACCTGCCCCGCCGCGATCTCGCGCAATGCCACGACCGTCGGCTTGTCGTTCTCCCAGTCGACCCGGGCCTCGGCGCCGTTGGCGAGCTGGCGCGAGCGCTTCGCGGCCAGGAGGACGAGGTCGAACAGGTTGTCGACGTTCTGCAGGCAATCTTCGACGGTGATGCGGGCCATGGGAAAACCGATGAAAGTCAGCCAAATGGCCCAACAGGATAGCCGAAAGGCGGGGTCCCGGCCAGCGGCGGCTGGCAGGGCCTCCTCAGCCGAGCAGGCCGGCGGCGAACGCCCCCAGCCCGGGCCGGTCGCTGCGCAGGGCCTCGCCCTGGCCGTGGACGATGGCCGTCAGCGCCTCGAGCGCCTGGGCGAAGTCGTCGTTGACCACGACGTAGCGGAACTCGGCCCAGTGGGACATCTCCTCGACCGACTCGCGCAGCCGCCGCTCGATGACCTCCGGGCTGTCCGTGCGCCGGTCGCGCAGCCGCTGTTCCAGCACCGCCCGCGACGGCGGCAGGATGAAGATGTCGACCGACTCGGAGACACGCTCACGCACCTGCCGTGCGCCCTGCCAGTCGATCTCGAGGATCAGATCCTGCCCGGCCGCGAGCGCACGGGCGACCTGGGCCCTGCCGGTGCCGTATTGATGACCGAACACCCGGGCGTGCTCGACGAAAGCGTCCTCGCGCAGCATCTGTCCGAAGCGCTGCTCGTCGATGAAATGGTAGTCGCGGCCGTCGATCTCGCTGGGCCGCCGTGGCCGCGTGGTGAAGGACACCGAAAACGTCAGTGACGGTTCCCGCGCCATCAGTGCGCGAACGAGGCTCGTCTTGCCGGCACCCGACGGGGCCGCGACGACAAACAACCGGCCGCGCTTTTCGGATCCTGCCTGCATCGTGGGGTGGTCCGGAACAGGGCGGCAAGGATGCGCGAGTCGCCGGCCGGTGCCAAGCGGGTCCTGACCGCGTCAGGCAGGGGGCCTGGCGGCTGGGGGCTCGTCACGTTGGGGGTATCAGGGATTCGAGCGCCGGATCAGTGGACGAAGGCGTTTAGATGGCGGCAATTTCCTTCAAGATTGCTGCAATTGGGCACAGATAGCCTCAATATTTGCGCATCAGCCAGAGCAGCGCGGGGGTGCCGACGATCAGCAGGAAAATCGGGGTAAACAGGAAGATGTGAGTCGCGGAATTCATGTGTGGGGTCCTCCTTGGAACCCGCGCGTATTTTATTGCGGTGCACCACAACTTCCATTCGGACTCTCCGTGATTCCGTGTGAGCCGAGAACCGCGTCACAAGCGGCGGGTGGGCGGCTACCCGAGGGCGGCCACCCAGGCCAGGGTGAGCAGGCCGAGCGCCGTGGCCCCCGCGAGCCACTGGGGGACCGCCCGGCCCGGTGCGGGCAGGCGCAATTGCGCCAGGACGAAGCCGGCCGCGACCCCGGCCACGAAGCCCAGCAGGTGGGCCAGCAGGTCGGTGCGCTCGCCGCTGCTCCCGGTGAAGGCGAGCAGGGCCACGCCGGCGACCAGCGGCGCGAACCTCTGCATCCAGGTCAGGGCGGCCGCCGCGCGCCGGCGCCAGGTGAACGCGGAGGTCAGGCCGAGCGCGACGAATACCGCGGTAGACGCGCCGAGGATCGAGTGCCCGGGCGGATGCAGCACCATGTCCACCGCGTTCGCCGCCCCGGCGCCGAGCAGGATCGCGAGCCACGCGACGCCGACGCCCACGAACTGTGCGGCGGGATACGCGAAGAGCACGCCGAAGGCGAGGTTGGCAAGCAGGTGTCCGAGGTCCGCGTGCAGCGTCAGTGCGGTGAAGGCGCGCCACCACTCGCCGCGCTCGAGCAGCCCGATCTCGAGCACGCCGCGATCCACCCAGCTGCGCTCGCCGAGCCGGTACAACGCCGCGCCGGTCACCGCCATCAATACCGCGGCATAGGCGACGACGCCCCAGATCGCGTGTCGGTACCGTGGCCACGACAGGGGCGCGGCCGGGCGTGCGTGGTTCTCGCGCAGGTAGCGGCCGATCTGGTCCGCGGCGCGACGGTGCTCGGCGGCGTCCACCCACAGCGTGTCGCCGTCTGCTCCCGGTTCGACGACGTGACCGATGCCCGTCGAGGTGAGCACCAGCGACCACTCGCGGGCAACGGACGCAGGCAGGCGTGAGGCGAGGAGGGCGTGGCTCAAGGGAGCGACCGGTGGCGGCTGGAAGGTCCGCTATGGGGGCGGCGAGGCGCGAATCAACCTAGAACGGCGCGCCGAAGACCAGGCGGTAGACCGACAGCCCTTCCCCGAAACGGTAGGCCAGCCCGACCCGCGGCAGCGGCAGGCCCCACACGCGGACCGGCTCGGTGGTGCCCAGCGTCACGCCGATCTCCACCTGGAAGGGCAGGTCGTTCGAGCCTTCCGCGGAGCGCACGACCGGCTGCTCGGGCTGGTCGGGATACCACTCGGCGAGCAGGTACACGCCACTGTCCGCCTGCTCGCCCGCCAGGTCGAAGCCGAGCGGACGCCGTGACTCTGCGCCGGCCTCCACTTTGAGCAGGTCGGCCGTGCCCAGCGATCCGTCGAGGTCCACCCCCGCGTAGACAATGCCGGTGTAGAGCCGGCGCAGCTGGTCACCGCGTTCCCACTCGCGGTGCAGGTGAAGCGCGGCCGAGTAGAGTGTTGCGTCAGTGGCGCTGGCGGCTTCCCAGGCTCGGCCCGCCTCGACATAGGGCAGCAGGTGCCAGTCGCCGCCGAGTTCGAAGTCGAGCTCGATGCCGCCAGCGACGCTCAGGGTGTCGAGCCGCTCCGGGATGCCGGAGTCGATCATGTCGCGCGGCTCGAAGTCGTAAAGTCCGATCGTCACCGGTAGCCGCAGGCGGATGCCGGGACGCCCGTCCGCGGGCTCGGACAGGCGCCAGCTGACCGGCAACCGGTAGATCTGCAGCGTGCGGCCGTTCACGGCGTACACGCCGCTGCCGAGCTGCGTCGCGAACGCGAAATGCACCACGTCGGCCTCGGCTTCACGCAATTCGGCGGCGGCCGCCGGCGTGCACGGGACGAGCACGTTGACGACGACGGCGACCGCCGCGACGGAGCGCGACACGAAGCGTCCGCGATGCGCGGTGCCGCCCGGTGTCACTCGCGACCGACCCGCGGGCCGGCGACCCGGTGGCCCGGATTGATGTTGCCCAAGCAAGCCCCATGGCCCGGCGTGGTCGAGCCGGGCGAGCTGCGAGGCTAGCATCGGGGCTGGCCGCCGGGGAGACGGAGCTTTGCCCTCGTCGCCGCATGAGGGGACACTACGAGGGGATTGCCAGGACGGGAGGCCAGGCCGATGCGAGCCAGGAACGAACCCGACGAAGTCACGCCATTGCCGGCGCCTCCGGCACCGCCGGCGCGCGACGCCAACCCGTGGCCCCTGCCGGAGCTGGACCGTCCGGCGATTGAGACGCCTTCTCCGCGGCGGCCCCGGCGCCGTGACGGCACGCCGGAGCCGGGGAAGGCGACGCCCCGGATCGCCGTCCTGGCGGCGTTTGCGTTGCTGGTCCTCGGGCTGGCGGCGGCGCGGATGATGGAGGGCGGGGATGCCGGCGACCTGGCCGAGGCACTGCTGCCGCTGCTGCTCCTCGTGATCTTCATCGCCTCGCGCTTTCGCCGCCGGCGGAAGCCTCCGGTAGGTGAAAGGCGAAACACGCCTTAGGCGGCGCTTAAGCGCGACGCGGTTAGCTGCGTCAACGCCCCCTGCGCGCACGCGTTGAGGGGCAGTGAACGTCCGGCTCCGCCCGTCCCCGGCCGGC
>Ga0316613_10002407_pt1 | contig 12056 bp, 8 predicted proteins | sample OWC_soil_day10_C_2_FD_207647 | JGI IMG/M metagenome (GOLD analysis project Ga0316613, IMG submission 207647) | Wetland soil microbial communities from Old Woman Creek delta, Ohio, United States - OWC_soil_day10_CT_b | ecosystem: Environmental > Terrestrial > Soil > Wetlands | place: USA: Ohio...
CCAGTACTTTTTCCAGACGGCTTCCTGATTTCATTGACATGGACTTCCCTTTCTTGGCAGCATGGGGCCTTCGCCCCTGACCGGAGCGAGCCCCGTAAGCCCCGCCTTGCAGGCAAGGTCAAGGGGCACAATATGAACGGAATTTCCTTTGCTCACATTCTGTTCGCCACTGGCGTGCCCGGGACCCCGCCCTGCCTGGCCCGTCTTAACGGGGTGGGCGGAGAGCTTCATTTTATTCTTCTCTATTCGACCTTGGGCCGGGGCAATAGTCCCGCTCCATCCACAATTCGAGCAAACTTTTCTTCCAGATCCGTCCCCATCAGATGGATTCCATGGATGCCTTTCATTTCTTTAAGCTCCTTGACCTGTTCGATGCAGACGCTGATTCCTTCTTCATCGGGATCTTTGGACTTTGTGATGCGATTGATTAACCCTTCGGGGATGGAAACCTGGGGCAAGATTTTCTTCTTCCATTGTAATATGATTCGGTCTGAATTTAAAGGACTGATTCCTGCAAGGATGTGGCATTTCTCATGAAGTCCTCGATCCTGTACCCGCTTCATCCATTCCTTGAACCGGTTCATATCGTAGATGCACTGGGTCTGAATGAAGTCCGCCCCCGCACTGACTTTTTTGCCTAATCGAATGGCTCGAAATTCGAACGGATCTGCAAAAGGATTTTCAACCGCACCGACGAAGAGTTTGATCTCTCCCTCGATCTTGTCAACGCCGCCGAGCAGGGTGCCCTGGTCCCGCATGGTCCGGACACAGTCGATCAATTGGATGGAGTCGAGATCGTGCACGTTCTTTGAGTCGACCTGGTTCCCGAACGATGGATGATCCCCGGTGAGGCAGAGCATGTTTCTAATGCCGAGAGCCGTCGCCCCCATCAGATCACTTTGAATGGCGATACGATTCCGGTCACGGGTCGTGATCTGCATAACGGGTTCCAATCCCATTTGGATCAGAAGAGAAGAGGCGGCCATGCTTGACATTCGAACAATCGCCGTCTGGTTATCCGTGACATTGACCGCATCCACACATCCTTTCAAGAGGTCTGCCTTCCGCTTGATGACACTGACGTCGTTCCCCTTGGGGGGATTGAATTCCCCGGTGACCGCAAACGCCCCTTTCTCTAAAACCCTTTCCAGATGACTCCCAGCTTTCATGCCTTGAGATCCTCCCTCACCATCCTTCTCGGGCCACGATCCCTTGATTCCACTCCCCATCGTTTGGCCGGGATGATTTCTTCGAGTTTATCAAGTTGGCCCAGGCCGCTGAGACGGTCATAAATGAGCTGCCAGGCGCAGTCCGTCTCCTGGTTGATTTCGCATTTCCCATTTGACGGGCCTCCGCAGGGGCCGTTGAGGAGTTGTTTAGCGCAACGGGTGACGGGGCAGATCCCTCCGGTCTTTTCAAGGAGACAGTTTCCGCAGGCCTGACATCGCTCCTCCCAGACTCCGTGGGTGATCGTTTCTCCCAAAAAAGAAGTATTGACACCCGGAAAGACAGGAGTCTTTGGGTAATGGCGCACCAGTGTCTGGACGCCTACTCCGCAGGCGATGGAAACAACCGCTTCTACTTTTTGAAAGGTGTCTGCCACCTCTAAAGCGAACTCGGGTTCGCACTGGCGGGGGGGGGTGATCTCCAGAACTTCTATCCTTTTTCCCATTTTCTGCCTTGCCATTCTGAGGCCGGAGGCCATCAGTTCCACTTCCTTTTCGCCTCCTGCATGACAGACCGTGACACAGGCCCCGCAACCCGAAAGCAAGATCTTATTGTAGGGATCGAGATATCTCAAAATTTCCTCCATCGGTTTTTGTTCTGCTTTGATCATTCATTCCTCCTATTACAGAAAGTGCCTAAAATGAAAAAGTGCCTAAAGTGACTAAATCCTGTTGCTTCATTCAATCTGGTTCAGACACTTTAGCTCACTTTAGTTCACTTTCCACACTCTCATAATTGAACTTTGACATTAACTTCCTTTAGCTGGGTTCGGTCCCAGTTTCTTCAACTGTTCTGATTTGCGATGAAGGGCCTCCGCCAACTTTACGCCGCTGTTGGTAGCGAGATGACAGATTTCAATCCTTTCTTTTTCCAAGCCGATCTTCTCTAACATCCGGTGGGCATAGGACAGGCGACCTTTCGCCCGAAGGTTTCCCCTAAGGAACTGACAATTTTCTTCATAACAGGCGAAAATAAGAACACCGTCCACTCCCTTTTCTAGGGCTTTTAAGAGGTAGATCGTCTCGATGCGGCCCGAACAAGGAACGCGGACGATTTCAACATTTTCTGGAAGTTCTAGTCGCAGGGTTCCTGCCATATCCGCAGCAGGATATCCAGATTGATCACAACAAAAAGCAACAATCTTAGGATCGAAATCAGCCATTTCAACTCCTTAAAAGAAAATTTCAAATTTCAAAGTCCAAGTATCAAATGAATGTCAAGGTTCAAAATCCAAAAAGTTTTGCCATTTGAGCTTTGAAATTGATTTGAACTTTGGATTTTGAAATTTGACGTTGTTATTCCATCAACCCCATCTGCGCATAGATCTGGGCATCGGTCAGGTGGTGAAGGGTGATGGCCTTCGCCGGGCACTCCGCCACGCAGATGCCACACCCATAACAGCAGGCAGGGTCCACTTTGGCAGCCCCCCACTTCGTGTCTCCCCCCACTCCGGGGGTGACATAGACGTTTTTTTCTCCATATTTTTCCACGGTGATGGCAGAGTGAGGACAAAGTCTCGGGCAGGTATAGCAGACCGCACATTTCTTAGGATCCACTTCTGCCACGGCGAGGTCGTAGGTGTAGGTTCCTTTCGAAAGGAGGGCCATGACTTCTTCTGCCACTGCTCTGGCCTCGATCAACGATTCTGAAACTTCTTGAGGGAATCGGCAGGCCCCTGCTACAAAAATCCCCCTCCGGTTCGATCGAACACGAAGAAGCTGGGGATTGTCCTCCATGAGAAAGCCACGGTCTCCCAGATGGATTTTAAGAAGTCTTGAGAGAGATTCTGTTTCCGGTGCGGGGACAAAGGCCTCGCTCACGACAACGAGATCAGAAAGGATGGAGACAGGCCATTGGTCGTTTTGTTTAATGGCCGCGGTATCCTTGACGCGGACCTGAATCTGACCGTTGACGATCGAAAGCTTAGGGGGTTCTTCGTATTTGAAGAAGAGCACGCCCTTCTCTCTCGCCTTTCGGTAAAGGCGCTCCATCCCATCAGCGGCAACCTTTACGTCTTTACAGAGGATGGCCACCTGGCATCCAAGGTTTCCCTGAAGGACGAGGGATTGTTTAATGGCATTGATCGAATTAATTTTGACGTCTTCATTGAAACCATCGAGAAGATAGGTCACGCTCGCCACGTTTTTCCCGTCCCAGAGAAGAGAGGGACTCCTTTTTTGGGAAAGGAGGTTTTCCACTTCCGGAAGAACGGTCACTCTTTTGTGGCCATAGATACCCTCTGTCTGGCGTATCGCCGAATATCCTGTGGCGACGACAATGGCCGAAACGGAGAGGTCCGTTTCAGCCCGATCAGGGCCTTGTATCTTGGCCTGGAATCGACCCAGATGCCCATCCAATTGTTTCAATTCTGATCGTGTGAAAAGGGTTATCTGATGGTCGTGTTTCACTGTGGAAATCTTTTCATCCATCCACTTTTGAACTTCTAAAGGCTGGTTATAAAATTTGCGTAGTTCTAATGCCCTTCCTCCCAGATCGGTTCCCTTTTCGACAAGGAAGACATGAATGCCTGCATTGGATAATTCCTGAGCGACGGAAATTCCGGTGATCCCGCCTCCAAGAATTAATACCTCGGGGTTCAACGGAAGGGATTGGGCCTCAATGGGTTTGGAATTCGAGATACCGCGAATGGTTTTGGAAATGATGGTTTTGGCCTTTTCCAGTGCTGCCCCTTCATCCGGCATCATCCAGAGGGCCTGTTCACGGATATTGGCCACCCCATAGAGGTAAGGGTTGAAGGGTAGGGGATGCCTCCATTTTTGGAATGAAGTCTCATAAAGCTTTGGACTTCCTCCAATAATGACAACCCCCTCGACCCCTCCTGTCTCGAGACGCTTCCTTATTCTGTTCCATGCATCCGATGAGGCGAGGCTTTCCTCTTCAAGGCAAAAGGCGATTTCTGGAAATCTTTTGACGTAGTCAGATATTTTTTCTCGGAAGGAAGCAGGAATCGAGCCTTGCAGGGCGTCGATTAGAATCCCGATTTGAGGCATTTAAAACCTCCCTCTGAGATGTTGCTGAACGAGAAGGGCGACGGACTTTGCATGTAGAATCGAACGATCGATGTCCTTTGGGCCACTGCAGGCCCCCGTGACGAAAAGGCCGCTCTGAAGCGAAGGGGAGGCGATAAAACCGTCCTCTGTCAAATTCAACCCGAAAAGCTCGGTGAGATGTTTGGCTTGTTTGCTCAACACCATCCCGACGGAGAGAACAATGAGATCGAACGGATCTTCTACGACTTCTCCCCTCTCTGGATCGATGAATCGAACCCTCAGCGTATCCGAGAGAGGAGAATGATAAACCTTGGAGGGGAGACTTCGAATGAGGCGGATCCCTTTGTCCTCGCGACATGAATCAAGAAACTCTTGGAAGGATGCTCCCGCCGGCTGGATATCCATATAGAGAAAGGTCGCCCTGACCTCAGGATATTGATGACGAATCGCTTTGATCAGGCGGAGCGCATAGGCGCAACATACCTGAGAGCAATAAAGGTGCCCAATGGATTCATCCCGACTCCCAACGCATTGAAAGAAAGCTACGGTGTTTGGAAGTGTCCCATCAGAAGGGCGTGAAAGGGCTCCGCGAAAACGAAGCATTTCGTCAAGATCTTTAGCGGTGATGACATTTTTGTATCGACCGTATCCATATTCCGCTTTTTGAGAAGCATCAAAAGGATCAATTCCTGCAGCGATGACAACGGCCGAAACCTCTAAATGGATCCTTTCCTTTCTCCTCTTTAAAACGACCTGATGCTTCCTCCCGTTTGTCTGCATGCCGGTCACCTCAGTTTGGGTCAGAACCGAAATGTCCTGGCGTTGGTGAATTTCAGAAAGTCTGTTATCCACCACACAAGCAAAACACTTGTTACACGACTCCGAAGCCTTGCAGCAGAAGGAGGCAGAAAGTCCCCCCAGGGAATTCTCTTTTTCGATGAGCGTGAAAGGGATTCCTGATTGGGCTAACTCCAAAGCCACCGTGATTCCGGAAATTCCCCCACCGATGATCAGGACGGCACTCTCCGCCAATTTTTCACACCTTATTCAGAAGATTCAAAACGTTTAGTCTGTTGTGTTCGTGAGGTCCGTTAATATCGTTGAAGACTCCCTGAAAAGGTTTAACGAACAGACGATCCAAGCGGTCTGAACGGTCAAAACGTTTAGCGTCCTTAGGTTAGAGTTCCAGCCATGAATCCGAGTAAAGCGTCTTCGCAATCAAAACCCGGGTGGTTTTCACATAATCCGCTTCCTCTTTACTCAAGGATTTGAGGTCCAGTTCTTCTCCATCCATAGCACGGTAGACGAGTTTTCGGAGCTCTGGCCGTCCGCCCGATGCAAATTTTTTCAGATCCTCGTCAAAGGCATCCACAATGGCAGAGGCCATCCCATATCTCTCAAGCATCATCATGTAGGTCTGATTGAGAATGGGTCTGAGGTGTTCCGGGGCCCCGTTGGAAACGTTCGAAAGGCCGCAGGTCGATCTCATCCCCGGGAGCACTTCTTGAAGGTCCTTGAACATTTTCATAAACTCGACACAGCTCGGAACCTGAACCTGGCTCTGGGGGCTGGTGACCGGGGTGACGATGGGGTCCATCCAAACATCTTCACCCGGGATGCCGAATTCCAAGCATTTTTGCATTAATTCCGCCGCGAGGACTCCCCTTTCATCCGCGTCTCGGGGAAGACCGGAGGGGCCCCAGAGAAGAGCAACGACCCCTGCACTATATTTGGCTGCAATGGGGAATTTGGCATCCATGCTTTCAGGCCGGGCCATGATCGAATTGATCACAGCCTTTCCCTTCTTGTTTTTGTAGACCTTGAGCCCGGCTTCGAGGGCTTCCGCATTGATGGTATCCAGGTAAAGAGGCGTATCCACGACCTCCTGGACGACCTTGACGATCCACTCCATCAATTCTCCTCCGCCCTTCCGGGCAGGCCCAAGATTGATGTCAATGAAATCGACGCCTGCCTTGGCTTCAGCAATCGCCAGCTCCTGGATGGGCTTGGGATCTCTATCCTTCATAGCGGTTCCAATCTTCTTGACCATCACATTGAGATTTTCTCCGATGCGTAACATGATTCCTCCTTATGTTAAATTGCGGATTGCGGATTTTGGATTGTGGATTAAAGATTCCTAGCCCCCGTGGGTGCGGATATCAAATCTGTTATTCCGCGTTCCGCAATCTACATTCCGCAATCAGTATTAGGCTCCCATCTTCAAAAAGGCCGGGATGTGAGCGGCCTCCCTCGGCCCGATTTTCACCTCCCAACCTTTCCCCAGTTCCTCTTCGAGGTCTCCGCTTACGGCTGCCACAGCTCCGGGGAGGACCACCCGGCGATGTTTGACTTTCTCTGTGATGCCACTCTTTTTGATGAAGGCGCCGATCGCATCGCCGACGAATTTCCCTGCGGCCCAGGCCGTCAGAACAGAGAGGCCTTCGGTATCCATCACGAGAAGCCAGGTCGCCACCCGACTCGATTCAACCTCACCGGAGACGATAAAATAGGTCAGGGAAAAGTTGGTCGTGATGAGAACGGGCGAATCCTCTGTCGGGTTGCCGATAGGATAAATTCCCTGCTGCATCATCATCGGCCGCTGAGGGTCCGTATAAATATTCAGTCGTTCCACAAGGAGGGGAAAGATGGCTTCGCCCTGGAAGTCAGAAAGAACGATGATGGCCGCATATTTAGAGATGAAGGTTGCCGCAATCAATGCCTCTTTCAGCGGATCCTTCGTCATCTCACAGGGGAAGGTGATCGTTGGAAATCCGAGGGAGCGGTTTTTTTGGTTGAGGGCTGCCCGGCGGATGGAGACTTGGTCCTCAAAGGCCTTGCGAAGGGTCCTCGATCCAGAATCAAGGACAAGGTCTTTTAAACCTGCTGCAGTCAGTTTGTCGGAAAGCGCGATCAACCCATCAAGATTTTCGGCTTTGACCGCCAACGGGCATTTGTTCTCCTTTGCCAGATTGGCCAAGGCATCGCTGTTGCCATTGGTTGCTGCATAAATCAACGGGACACGGTCCGCGCAGGCCTTCACCCCTGCGGTCAAGGCATCCACCTTACTGCTCATCAGGATGAGGGCCGCATCTGTTTCACTCTTCACCTTTTTAGTCAAAGCTTCAAATTTACCTGGTTCCCCTGATTCATTCTTGACCGCCACCAACTCCGGCCGCAAGGTGAGACCGACCCGTTCGTATTTCAATTCCTTGAACCGCTTCAAGCGCGCATTGACTTCAGCGTCTGACATCGTATCACTGATCAGAATGGCGATGCCGGGTTTGTTGACAAATGTTTTTTCATGGCGGAACAAAACCGTTTCTCCCCCGACTTTGACCACATTTTCACCCGCGCCGATGGCGAGAGGCCGAATGGGCGGAGCCGCCGCCTCTGAGAGCATGGCCTTTGCCTCCTCCGACACATAGGGGCAGGAGGCCAATTCCGCTTTTCCGGCGGCCAAGTTCATGGCAAAAGCGAGGCAAGTTGGGACACCGCACTCCTTACAGTTGGTTTTGGGTAATAGCTTAAAGATTTGGATTCCCGTCAGTCCCATGATATCTTCTCCTTTCGAGCTTAACTTCGCAAAGGGCAAAGAGCATGGAGCATAGTGAAAAAATTAAAACGGTTAAGCCCTATGCGCTATGCCCTCGGCGGTTTTTGTTATCCAAGAATCGGGTCCATGGAGAGGGCCGGATGATTCTTCTCTGTCAGAAAGGGAAGAATTTCCTCTTCCGTCACCCCAATGGTTTCATCTGCAATCATATCCAGCAGGTTCGGAATGCCGATTTCCGCAGCTCTTTTCTTTAATCGCTCTCCAATCTCCTCCTTGAGGATCTTGGGTATCCAGACGAGTCTTTTGAGGCCACCGTCTCCGACAAGCCACTTCCTCTGGGTGATATTGTACTTGCTGTGGCCCACAAAACCCGGCGTCACTGCACCTCCACCGACTGAACCTGCCAAGGTCGTGAACTTCATTCCGCAGGGGGTCATTCCCATAAAGTCCCGGTTGACGGTCATCACGCCGTTGCACATCGGGAGAACCGCAGCAATGCATTCACAACACCCGCAAGTGGTCATCGGATCGTAAACAAGACTATAAAAGTTGTAGTGATCGATCTTCTGACGGGAGGCCTTGAACACAAAATCATTCACACCCTTCCATTGGCCCAGTTTTGTATCGATCATGTCGCCCTTCTGAACGGGCTGGTTGGGTCCGGTCGGATTGATTTCAAAAGACGCTTTGCAATCCATCCAGTTGTAAGCACCGCAGAGACCGGTCCTTTCCGGGCTGATGACACAGACATGGTTAGGCGCAAAGGATTGGCAAAGCGTACAGGAATAGAAGAGGTCCGTGGTCTCATCGGTCATCCCTTCGATCCGGGCATCCCTTTTTCTATAGACATCTCTTGCTTTAGCGAGCATTTCTTCTACCGCCTTTGGTTCGGTATAGACTTTGACCTGGACCTTATCGAAGATGGCTCCAAAGTCCTGATGGAACTTTGCATGAAGAATCTTGCCGAGATGGGAGAGACGGAATCCTTTTTCCATCGCTCCCTTACCGACTCTTAACCACGCGATATCTCTTTGACCGATATGCATGATTCCCTGGGCATAGTTGATCAGATGGTGAATCTGTCGCTCCAGAATCGGCTCGAAATCCTCTTGCATCTGTCGGCCTGCTACTTCGGCGACAATGGCCAGGGGGAGTTGACCGGGGGGCGTTATCTTGTCGAGGTCAGGACCGATGACATCTACCTTTCCGTCCTCGACTTCATCCATGTTCCTGGAAGTCACCCATTCGACAGCATGGGTTCGTCCTCCCCCACACTCCAAATAGATATCCTCGCCACGCACCCTCTCGCCCTCGAAGGCAGGACCATAAGAAACCGGGATGGGAACAGAGGCGACGGTCACCTTCAACCCTCTGACCTCAACGGACCTCTGAACGATCTGGTCGTGGGGGATGTTGGAGACCACGTGTTCGTAAGTGCAGATGCCCGAAGGTAGAACCTCCGGAATGGGGGTATCTGCGATCGTGGGGAACCCCCAGTTGATGGCGCCGGCGGCATTGGCATACCACTCGTCCGACACAAACCCAAGGGGCATGACAAAAGCAAAGGTACGGTCCTTGTTGTAGATTAAATTCTTTCGAAAATCTCCAGGCTTGATTCCCCCAAAGGCCATCGCGACCCGGCAGGCAAACCCCATGGCAAACACCGCAGCGGTGATATCCGGCCCAAAGGAGACGAGACGGGTAGGCCATCCGATCTGAACGCCGGCCTCGACCAACTGTTGGGAGAAACGCTTGCCCTCGTTCTCCGCACACATAAAGATGTAAAGGTTCTTCTCCTGAAGTTCGATAGCAATCTTTTTTGCAACCTCCGGCGAGGGCGCGGCCCCTACGATCGCAGCAAATCCAGGGGCTGTTCCGTCCACAAATTCAACGCCCCGTTTGCGGAAGATGACGTCGTCGGCAGCTCCCAACCAGATATTGTCAGGCAGGGGGTCTTCCTGTTTCGTGTAAAAATTGGGGGTTTCCAGGTACCGGATGGACTCGATGATCTCCTCGGCAAAGAAAGTGGCCATTCCCGCATCGAGAGCAGGTGCCAGGTAAGGCAGAGCGACCTTCTCTTTCACGAGGGGCGGCAGCAAGATCCGGCAACGATCCAGCACCGGCTTCATATCCGATATCTTCTGGACGGGGATTCCGAGCATCGCATAGATCACGGGGAGATAGTAAGCCGTGTTTGGAAAACCCACCTCCTGATTCGGTCCCCATTTCTCAAGGGCCTCCCGATATTTCTTTTCAGCCCTTTCCACAATCTTATGAGCGCCTCTGATGGCAGCTGATGCAATAATTTTCGACACGTTCGATTCCTCCTTTGGTTAAGAAATTCCAATAACCAAATCCCAAATCACAAATAAATTCCAATTACCGAATATCCAATTAACCAAACAACATTTTTTTGAGTTTCGGTCATTGGGATTTTGGTCATTATTTGATTATTGGTGCTTGAAAATTGGTTATTATTAGTACCCATCAGGCCGCATCCAGTTCGCGGCGTTTGGCCATATCGAAGAGCACACGCTCTCTGGTTTTGTCAATGCCCAGAGCTTTCCTTTTCTTGTCGATATGTTCGATCATCAATTTAGCCGCCTTGATCGGATCGGGTTCGAAACCCCATTTGCCCTTCACGGTATTCTCGAATTCTTCGAATAGAAGCTTGGTGACCTCTTCACTGCCTGCGGTCGGCCATGTCGTGCCGAATACGGTGAAGACCCCTGACGCGACGAAGTAATGACCGATGGCAACTGCCTTTTCACTCATCCACTCCAGGGCCGCACCGGCCGCCGGAAGGTCGCTGATGTCATCGCCTAAACCGCCGTCCTTGACGACGGCGGTCGCGGCCATGAGGATCCGGCTATTGTCCACACAGGCTCCCATGTGAAGAACGGGCGGAATGCCGACGGCCTCACAGACCGAGGCGAGACCGGCGCCTGCGTATTGCCGGGCTGCCTCCGGGGTGAGAAGCCCTGCTTTGCCGCAGGTCATGGCGCTGCATCCGGTGACCAGAACGATCACGTCATTCTTGATCAATTCTTTGATCAACGTGAGGTTGGGATCGTCGTGGGTCACGCGTGCATTGTTGCAGCCGACCACGCCGGCGATTCCCCGGATTCGGCCGTTAATGATATTATCGTTGAGAGGCCGGTAGGATGCGCGGAAGACCCCTCCCAGCAGGTAGTTGATCGTCTCGTGGCTGAACCCTACGACCTGATCTGTCGTGTCGGAAGGGATCTCCACATTGGATTTTCTGTTCTTAAAGTTCCGGATGCCCTCCATCAGAATTTTCTTTGCCACATTGGGAGCATCGTGTTCATCAAATTCAATGTGCATCGCCCCGTCGATCTTGGCCTTGGCGGAGGTGGTGATCAGCTTGGTGTGGTAACACTTGGCCACCTGGGCCAGGGACTGCATCTCGCACTGGACATCGACCACCATGGCATCGACCGCGCCCGTCACGATGGCCAGTTCCTGCTGGAGAAAATTTCCAGCCACAGGGATGCCGTGACGCATCAAGATCTCATTGGCGGAGCAGCACATGCCGGCCAGATTGACTCCCTTTGCCCCGACCGCCTTGGCCGCCTCCTGAATTTCAGGCGCATTCACCACGTCAGCAAGGATCTCCGGAAGCAGAGGCTCGTGACCGTGAACGACGACGTTCACCTCATCCTTTTTCAACACCCCGAGGTTGATCTGGCCGAAGACGGGGACCGGGTTTCCAAAAAGGATGTCCTGGAGTTCCGTCGAGATCATCGACCCTGCCCACCCATCGGCCAAGGAACACCGGGCGGCGGCCATCAAGAGGCTTCTATAATCTTGATCCACGCCCATGTGCGTCCGGTGCATGAGTTCGACGACCTCCCGGTCGATTCCCCGGGGAGTGATTCCCAGCTTTTTCCAGATCTCCTGCCGTTTCAGAGGAGCCCTCTTAATGAAGAGGGGTTCCCCTTCTTGCCGTCCGAACTCGGCAACGGCCTTATGACCTACGTCGATGGCGATCTCTTTTACCGACCGGTCACCGATCTCAACACCGAAATCCATGGCCACCTGGTAGAGTTTCTGCTCGTCTTTAAGCTGAAACCCCGGGACATCTCCCTTCGCGGTGGCCAGAAAGACTTCGGATATCCCGCGGGCATGGTCTGAGTGGGCCGCCGTTCCGGCTGCCACCATCCGGGCGAAATTGCGCGCTGAAATCGTCTCTGCTGTGGCGCCGCAGAGGCCCGTACGTTTGGCTTTTTCCGCACCGGTCTCAC
>Ga0316613_10002408_pt1 | contig 12048 bp, 9 predicted proteins | sample OWC_soil_day10_C_2_FD_207647 | JGI IMG/M metagenome (GOLD analysis project Ga0316613, IMG submission 207647) | Wetland soil microbial communities from Old Woman Creek delta, Ohio, United States - OWC_soil_day10_CT_b | ecosystem: Environmental > Terrestrial > Soil > Wetlands | place: USA: Ohio...
CAGGCATACTTGGAATACCGATTACGCCGTAGCCATATGACTCATCTTTTACGCGTGGCACGACAATGCTGTGCTGGATTCGAGGAAACCTTGCCAGCCATTTTGCCTTGGCCATCAAATAGGTTTTTACTCCGCCACTTTCCGGTGCATAAAAAAGCGTAATGTCGACAAGATGCATTTTGTTAATAGAGTAGTGTTGATGCGCGAATATCATTAAAAGGCACTCAGCTATTCAACGAACACGGCTGAGCATGATTAAGCTAGATGCCAAATCTGCATCGAGTAACTCTGTTAATGCAAAAATGCTGAAGTGATTGAAATGCTCTGTTCATAAATGCGCAGCCCGATTAATTGTTTTGATTGCTTATTAAAATTAAAAAAGTGCATTATGAACAACTGAAACGAATGTAATATAGAATCCGTTTTCTTATTCTGATAGGTTTTGAATTTTATTATCTGTGTCGCTGAAGCGAACGGATTGACTTACAACAAACCAATTCTTCTGATTCGCGACTGATGGGCAGTAAACATGTGCTTGTGAGAACAGAAAATTTATTCTGTAAAATAATCTGTCTTTTATCTGATTTGTTGGTGAGCTTGATTGGGAGGAGAATTTGAGAATGGATGGTGTTGTCAAGCGATTATCGTGGATATAGATTGAAAAACACAGGCATCCATCTTTTCATTGTTTGATAATCATGAGCCTGGTTTAATAAATTTCTCATCGCTGATACGAAGACAGTTATTCATTATTTATCGATAAGCTTGTATTTGAGCTGAAATGAAATGGCGCCATATAGCCTATCTTTAATTGGAGGAATCAGGAATATATTCACCCCGATCTTTTTGGACTCAACGGCCGCGACTGGAATAACTGCCGGGAACCAGCCTCCGTGATTCGTTTTAGGATAGCCATCAAATGCACCGGCAACCATCCCCATCCGAACCGGTCCGAACGTTACAGGGTGCCAATATATGCCCACATAGCGGGAGTATTCTCTATCGCTGTTATAAAAGATGCCCGTGGTAATGGCATTCGTCGTTGAGAACTGGTATTCGATCCCCAGCCCTGGATTGACGCCGTTGAGGTGCTTGTCGTGTTCATAATGATAAGAGAGCATGCCTGCGTTTACCCAGAGTTGCGACAGAGGTCTGCTTTCCACGACATCAAGTTCAGCAGCATGGCTGGAACCGATAACCTGAAGGGCAATCGCCGCCATTGTCAAGACGGAGATTTTCTTGGTATGCAGCCTGCTAATCATGGTTCGTGCCTTTACGGATTTCGTCAGGAAGCGGCCGATCAACCGACATGACGGTTTTTGCATCGGAAGACAAAATACGAGGACATTCATTATTGAGCCCGCTTGCCGGGTTCTTCTTGGCGAATGTCAAATCCGGATGCCGAGGATGACGATCTGCCGGACATCCTCATTTTCGATGACTTACGTGTCTTATGTCGGTTTTTGCTGATCGATTGAAGAACGATAAAGACAGTATTGCGAGCCAGACCTTTGTTTTTCCAGCCTTGCGTTAGAATAAACGTATATCCCAGGAATATTGAGAGAAGAGCGAGAACAATGGAGAACGAAACCAGTCCCGGTGTTGTGATTTCAGTGTCGACAACCATAGCCAAAGAGGCTAAGGCCAGGTTTGCTGCTGAATGGGCCCAGAGCATCCCTGCCTATCTGCTCCTACGAAACGACGATGAAGTCAGCATCTACTTCAGTCAGTTGGACGATGAGGCCAAGGATTGGCTGCAAGACAGGCTGAGGGAAGAAGGATACCGAGCCCTGGCCGGTACCGTGGAGGCATTGCGCGAGGCTGAGCGAGACCCAGCCAATTCCATCATCTTCGACTTGATGGTTCTTGCGAAGATCATTGGCGAATACATCAAGCAGGACGCCATCGACGGATGGGTGTATACCCGCGGGGAAAAGGGCGAGCAGTTGCCGTGGCTGGTAAACAATGTGGTTTTCCAGGAGGAATCGAACGCGCCGCCTTGCGTGGCAATGCATCTGGTGGCAAACAGCGCGACCATCGGTCGCGAGGACACGGCAAGGCCAGCGAGCCGGGTGGTTTATTTCTTTAACGAAGATGTCAGGAACAAAAAGGTTGCCGAAGTCCTTGCGATGAAAGGTCTCATCAAGGAAACGCATGAGCTGAAAAGGGCTTATCTCGCCTCTATAGACGTTTTTGCCAAGTTCATGCCGATGATGAATCGGCAGTTCATCGCTGTTGCGGGCGGGCTGGAAGTCAACATGGACAATTCGTATCAGACGCCTGAACCAGTCGTCTTTGATACCCCCATGAGGGTGATCAATGACGAAGGGCTGATACGCAGGAAGTTTTTTGCCCGGCTCGATTCGCCCTTCTGGAGCATGCAGGGACGGGACTATTCGAGCATTCCCATGCATCCGAAGATTTTCTGCTTCAATTTGGAAACGCATACCAATATGTGGATCCATGTCGACAATCTTTCGGAATACGAGTACACCCCAAGTTTGCGTTCCAAGTTGATCCTGCCGCAGCATCATCGCGACCTGATCGATATTCTCACGCAGGATATGGATGTTCTGATGGATGATATCGTCGTCGGCAAATCGGGCGGTACGACTATCTTGTGCAAGGGAGCTCCGGGTCTTGGAAAGACATTGACTGCAGAAGTCTACGCTGAGGTTGTGCAGCGTCCACTGTATCGTGTCCATTCGGGGCAGCTTGGCGTTATGTCGGATGATGTCGACAAAAACCTCGCAAAAATATTGAAGCGCGCCCAGCGTTGGGGGGCGGTGATGCTGATCGATGAAGCAGATGTCTACATTCGCAAGCGCGGGAATGATATCGACCATAACGCGGTAGTCGCTTCATTCTTGCGCACGCTCGAATATTTCCACGGCTTATTATTCCTGACGACGAACCGGGTTGACGATGTCGATGACGCCATCGTTTCGCGTTGCATTGCCACTATCCGCTATGAGCCTCCTGTTGAAGAAGATGCCAGGCGGATATGGAAAGTTCTTTCGGAGCAATTTCAGTTTCCGGTTTCCGATGCGCTTGTCGGCGAGCTTGTCGGCCATTTCAGGGAGGTGTCGGGAAGAGATATCAAAGAATTGCTGAAGCTGACGGCAAAATGGTGCCGTCAGAAAGATGTTCAGCCATCCATTGATATATTCCGCGCGTGCGCGCAGTTTAGAGGACTGTAGAAGCTTCCTGACGTTTCCAAAGGCGTGATCGTTGAGACCACGCCTTTTTTTACGTCTATCTGTCATGTTGCATGCCGTCCAGTCGACTCCGGAAAATCATGGGTTGATCTTCTCTCTGTAGGGTTTGAGGTGCGTCAACAGTGGACGCGTCTGGTTGTCGCTCGCCTGAACTAAAGGAGCACAATGTCGCTCCTAGAGAGGATTTAGCCACTAAACAGGAGAGCCTCATGAAGAAAACGACTGCAACATTTCTTTTATTGTCGGCGGTGATGTCCGGTGCTGCTCTTGCGCAGGATGCGTCAACAGGAATCCGGGAAAGTACCGATCCTGCAAAAGCGGATTCAGTACTCCGGCATGCCGAAGAGCTGCGCATGAAGCAGGATCAGATGATGTCGTCAGGCGCCAGTGCTGCAGGCAGCCCGGATCAAAAGACCGAGAGAGCGACAACGAAGGCTACAAAGAAAAAAGGGAAATCATCGGCCAAGAAAAAGAAAAGAGCCTCTTCCGAGCGTTCTTTGGACGGAACGGACCAAGATTCAATGGACAAATAACAACCCGTCATTCGGGATTGGGTAAGTTGACCGAGAGTTGCCTGCCGTAAAGGATGCCGTCTTGCCTTTTTCCCAGTGAGCGGCGCGCTATTCGTTGGCAAATTGACGATTTGCAGAGCCTGAAAATGACGGGAGTCTGAAAATGACGCGAGCGGCCTTGAAAGTCTCCGAACGGGAGATAGCTGATACGGAAGCGGTTCGTGAGTTCAGCCTGATCAAGAATGCAGGGGATGTCTCGATCTCCTGTTATGAAAAAGATATCCCCGCATTCGTTGCAGATGAAATGCGAAACCTCTATGAGAATATTTTCTCATCACTGGAGAAGTTCAAGGCGCTAGGGGAAATGAACGGTGCATGCGCCTATGTTCTGCGTCGGGGAGACATGGTGTCGTCCGCTTTTCTCTTTCTGAAAGAAGGAAAAAGGGTGCACGTGCTGAACGAGTTCATTCGTATCGATGATGAGGAGTTGAAGCAGTTCACTCGCTATATTTTTGAACGGTATGACGATGTGACGATCATTTCATTCCGTGCTATTCAGCCCGGCATAACAGCGTTTCCCTATCCGCATCAACGGCACAATTGCATTGAGGATATCGTCCTTACCCTGCCTGATTCGGTTCAGGAGTACCAGACAAGGCTTGGAAAAAATATGCGCAAGAATGTCAAGACGTATCTGGAGCGCATCAAGCGGAAATACCCATCCTTTTCCTACGCGGTCTATGACACGCCCGATGTCGATGAAGACCATATCCGAAGCATTATCCGATTCAATCGAGAAAGAACCGTCAGCAAGAACAAGGCGGTCGGCATCGACAAGGATGAAATCGAAAAGACGATCGAACTGGTCAAATCATGCGGTATGGTGGCGGCTGTGACTATCGACGGGGAAATATGCGCGGGCAAGCTATTCTTTAAGGTTGGAGACAATTACTTTTCTCTTCTGAATGCGCATTCGCCGGAATTCAATGAATACAGGCTGGGCACACTTTGCAATTACCTTTCTATCTGCGAATGCATTGCACGAGGGGGGAAGGAATACCATTTCCTGTGGGGAAGGGAAGAATTCAAGTATCGTTTCCTGGGGGAGCAGCGCGATTATGATGAAATGGTCATCTATCGGTCAACCCTTGGCATGTTGATGAACGGGCGCATCGCCCTCAACACGGCGCTGATGGGCAGAGCAAGGCAAATCAGGCTTTGGATGCTCGATCCCAAACGCAAGGACAACAGGGCGCTGATATTCACGAAGCGAGCGCTGCGTTATTTTCGAGGAAGGACACACCTCCAGGATAAACAGGAAGGGTGAACTTTCACACGAGTTTGCACTCACATTCCTTTACATTTCTCCTTTGTTTTTCTGATCGGTAACGCCTAACCGGCGTTATGGCGATCATTTCACAAGAAATTCCTGCATGGATTTTTATCTTGCAGCAAGTGTTCGTGTTTCATTTAGGAGAGGAAGAATGGAGCCAGCAATCAGTGTGCCCAAAGCGGATTGGAAGGAATTTCCCCATTCAAGACGTGCGCCTATGCGTTACATGAGTGCCACAGGCGAATTGATCAGCATCTACGAGAACGAAATTCCCTCCTTTGTCGGTGGGGAAATGGAGCGGCTTTACCAGAACATTTATTCATCCTTGCCAAGATTGACTCTGATGGGGGAAACCGAAGGGGTCAGTACCTATGCCGTCAGTCGAAATGGGACTATCACCACCTTGTTTCTTTTCAGGATAGACAATGACTCGGTGCGGGTTCTGAATGAGTACACGCCTCTTGAATCTGACGAGATCGCTCTTTTTGTTAAAACCATATTTTCCCTTTTTCCGTCACCAAGAGTGATTACTTTTCGAGCCATTGGGACGAACGGACTGAGGCTGCCGTACGCGTATCAATGTTTTAACTGCTCTGAAGATATTGTCCTTTCCCTTCCCCGGTCGAAACAGGAATACCAGGCCAATCTCGGGAAAAACATGCGCAAGACCATCAATGAAAACTCAAACAAGCTGAAGCGCCGTTTCCCGACCTTTTCCTTTCAGATTTATGAAGGAAAAGAGGCGAATGAAGAGCTTATTCGACGCATTATTCGATTCAACCGGGAGAGAATGCTGGGAAAAAACAAGGCCCCCGGCACCGAAGAGGAAGAGGCACGGCAGATTCTGGCAATGGTGCATTTATGCGGTGTCGTATTTACCATCACGGTAGACGATCGGATTTGTGCCGGACAAGTCTGTTTTCGTGCCGGCGAGAATTATTTTTCGCTGGTTAACGCGCATTCTCCCGAGTTTAACGAGTACCGGCTGGGCACGGTCTGCAATTTTCTTTCCATCTGCGAATGTATTGAACGCGGTGGAAAGGAATTTCATTTTTTATGGGGCCGAGAAGAATTTAAATACCGTTTTCTCGGCGAACGGCGCGATCTGGACGAACTGGTCATTTATCGATCTCCACTGGACATGGTCGTGCGCGGCCGGCAGGTGATGCAGACCGCGATCCAAGGCAGGACGCGTCAGGCCAAGTTGTGGCTGCTCGATCCTAAAAGGAAGGATCATTTTGCTGTCAGGTTCGCCAGGAAAATGGCTCAGCGTCAGCACGACCGGTCGTGCTGACGCTGCAAATAAGGCCGACATATGTGACATGCCGTCTGCCTTGCTATTACTGATGCATGGTTTGTGCGCGATTCAGCAGGAACAGGGTCAGCAATGGAACGGGACGGCCCGTTGCGCCTTTCGTTGCACCACTTTTCCAGGCAGTGCCGGCAATGTCCAGATGCGCCCACGTATACTTTTTCGTAAAGCGCTCCAGAAAACATGCTGCGGTTATGGCGCCCGCCGGTGGCCCACCAATATTGGCCATGTCGGCAAAGTTGGATTTGAGCTGTTCCTGATATACGTCTTCCAGGGGCATACGCCAGGCAGGGTCGCTGCCCATTCGTCCCGCAGCCAGCAGTTCGTCCGCCAGTTTGTCATGGGCGTCGTCCTGGCGCGAGAAAAGCCCGGAGTTGTAATGGCCAAGCGCGGTGACACATGCACCGGTCAGTGTCGCGATGTCGATTACCGCTGAAGGTTTGAACCGTTCGGCATAGGTTAAGGCATCGCACAGGACAAGCCGGCCTTCGGCGTCCGTATTCAGGATCTCGATAGTCTGGCCGGACATCGATGTTACGATATCGCCCGGCTTGTTGGCGCGGCCGGAGGGCATGTTCTCGCAGGATGCAATAATACCGATAACATTCTGCTTCAGGCCCAATTCACCGATTGCTCGGAATGTGCCGAGAACGGATGCGGCTCCGCACATGTCGAATTTCATTTCATCCATGGCACCGCCTGGTTTCAGCGAAATGCCGCCAGAATCGAATGTAATCCCTTTGCCGACCAGAACGATGGGCGCCTCCTTTGCCTTGCCGCCCATGTGCTTCAGCACGATGAACTTGGGCGGCTCATCGCTGCCTTTGGCCACGGAGAGAAAGCTGCACATCTTGAGCGATTCAATCTGGCGGCGATCCAGCACTTCGATGCCGAACCCGAATTTGTCAGACAGCTCCTTGGCTTTTTCGGACAGATAGGTTGGCGTACATATGTTGGCAGGCAAATTGCCCAGATCCTTGGTCAGATTCATGCCGTTCGCAATGGCGACTGCCTGGGGCAGAGCCTCTTTGACGGAATTCTCTTCTGCAGGAGATACATACAAGATGATGTTGTCGACGCTTTTGGGGACAACCTCCTTCTTGCTTTTGAGCAAGTCGCTTCGGTATTCTTTTTCATACGAAGCAAAGACCAGACTGCGTATGGCCCATGCAACGTCCCTGCCCTTTATGCTGGAGAGAGGGAGAGCTACAAGGGCATTTTTGGCGGTAAAAGAAGAGAGCGATTGCGCAACCGATTTCGCTGCAAGTAAAAAATCTTTTTCGCTAATGGGTTCACCATTGCCCAGTCCTACCAGCAATACGCGCTGAGCGGTTACGCCTTTCACATTGCGTAACAGAAGTGTAGTGCCGGGTTTCCCGCTGATGTCGCCTGATTGCAATGCTGCACTGATTTCGCCAGCCGTATCGAGTTCCTTGGCCGCCTGGGATAATTGCTTGTTTTCGAAGACGCCGACAGCAATGCACCCGGATCGCGTCGTCATCAATGCATTTCTTTCGCTAGTGGTTTTTATGCTAAAGTCCATCTGTTTTTTCCTCCTAACCATTTGTCATTATAGCTTCCGATGATTTTCAAGCGTGCGCTCAGGCGAGAATTAGTGAGTGTAGCCGGCGCCGTCTTCATGACGCTGTTTACGATCACCTTGACCGTGATGCTGATCAAGATTCTGGGACAGGCGGCGAAAGGCAAGGTTGCTTCGGCGGACGTCGTTGCGCTTATTGGCTTTTCTGCACTGAATTATCTCCCCATCATACTGATCCTGACCGGATTTATTTCTGTCCTGCTTGTGGTGACGCGAACTTATCAGGACTCGGAAATGGTTGTCTGGTTTGCATCCGGAATCAGCTTGTCCGACTGGTTGCGGCCGGTGCTCGGGTTCGCCCTCCCGATCGTGATTCTGACCGGCCTGCTCAGTTTTTATGCCACGCCATGGGCTTATCGGCAGAGTGCAGAGTACAGAGAACGATTCCAGAAAAGGGAAGACCTGTCCAAGGTTTCGCCAGGTAAATTTCAGGAATCGTCATCAGGGCAACGCGTGTTTTTCGTCGAAGGCGAGGCGGGCGATTCGGGCAAAGTCAAGAATGTATTCATCAATACTTTCCGCCAGACGGGGGACAGTATCGTTGTCTCGAAAGAAGGCGTCATGGAAACGGACGAGAAAGGGGATCGTTACGTTGTGCTGGAGAACGGACAGCGTTACGACGGCATTCCCAGTCAGTCGGATTTCCGAATCATGGAATTCGAAAAATACACCATTTTTGTCGCTTCAAAAACGAATATCCTCCTTGGCGATCCCTCTTCACGCGCTCTTCCGACATTGCTGCTGCTGAAAGACCCTAATCGGTTGAACAGAGGCGAACTACTTTGGCGCCTGGCTACCCCATTGATGTGCCTGATATTGATGATGCTGGCCATTCCATTGGGCTTTGTGAATCCGCGAGTGGGGCGCTCGATCAACCTGATTATTGCGCTGCTCCTGTACGTCACTTACAGCAACCTGGTCAGTTTCTTGCAGGCATCCGTGGCACAGGGCAAATTCAAGTTTGGCCTTGCGTGGTGGCCGATGCATTTGTTTGTGGCCGTGGTTGTCGTGTTGCTGTTCATGTGGCGCTTGGGAGTGAATAGCCGTTACCATCCGATGGTTATCTGGTCGTCTTTCAAACACAAACGCATTTCGAAAGCGGCAAGGCATTCCTGATGAGAGTACTTCAGCGATACTTCATTTCCGAGATTGTACAGTCGGTACTGTTCGTGCTGATTGCCTTCTTGGCACTTTTCACCTTCTTCGATCTGATAGGCGAACTGTCTTCAGTTGGCCGAGGCAATTATCGTCTCCAGCATGCCTTCATTTACATACTGCTTGGTGTGCCAGGCTACATATATGAATTGATGCCGATTGCCGTGTTGATAGGGACGATTTATTCCCTGGCGCAATTCGCATCCCGCTCGGAATTCACAATCATGCGCGCATCCTCCATGTCTACAGCCATGGTGTGCAGCATCCTGGCAAAGATCGGTCTCTTCTTTATCATCATGACCTTCCTGTTCGGGGAAGTGATTACTCCGAGAACCTCGCAGATGGCTGCGCAATTCAAGTTGAACGTGCAAGGGTCGAACGTCGGAAGCGAGTTTCGATCGGGGCTGTGGAGCAAGGATATCATTCGTGAAAATGGCGTGATCGGCAGGGCTCTCGGTTCCCGATTCATGAATGTCAAAACCATGCGCCCGAATGGCGAATTGCTCAGGATTAAAATTTACGAGTTTGATAACGATTTGCGTATGACGGCAATGATCTCGGCGGAAAGCGCACGCTATCTCGGCACCAATACATGGCGCCTGTTCAATGTATCGGAGTCGACGCTTGATCGCAGCGAAGTCAGCGCGAAGGATCCTTTCCCTGACGCATCGGCAGCCATTTCAAGCAGGAAAATGGAAACCAAGGATCTGGTATCCGAAGTGACGCCCAATATTCTGTCGGTTCTGGCTGTTGATCCGGACAAGATGTCCGCATACAATCTGTATGTCTACATGAACCACCTTACCGAAAACAATCAGGATACAGCTCGCCACAAGATCGCATTCTGGAAAAAAGTAGTCTATCCCTTTTCCATATTCGTCATGATGGCGCTTGCGCTGCCTTTCGCCTATCTGCATTTCCGCTCGGGTGGCATCAGTCTGAAGATTTTTTCCGGCATCATGATCGGCGTCAGCTTCGTTATGATCAATAACCTTTTCTCGCATATCGGCCTGCTGAATACGTGGCCGCCATTCATGACTGCCATCATTCCAAGTCTCCTGTTCTTCATTTCGGCAATCGTTGCGATGTGGCGCGTTGAAAGGCATTGATCCATGTTGCGCGCCCACTGCTTTCAGCATGTACCGTTTGAAGGACTGGGAAGTATCCAGCGCTGGCTCGACCATGCGGGATATGCTGTTTCGTATACGCGATTTTTCGAATCGCCAAGTCTGCCGCGGATGGATGATGTCGATTTGCTCCTCATTATGGGAGGCCCCATGAGTGTCAATGATGAGCAGACGATTCCCTGGCTTGCCGAGGAAAAACGATTTATACGAGATGCCATCAGCGCCGGAAAGCGTGTATTGGGCGTTTGTCTTGGCGCTCAACTTATCGCCAATGCTCTGGGAGCTTCGGTTTATCCGAACAGAGAAAAAGAAATTGGATGGTTTGCAGTGCAATCTGTCGATCAGGCTTCTGATGCCTCTACGTTCCGCTTCCCAAAATCAGTAGATGTTTTTCACTGGCATGGCGAGACATTCGATTTGCCGGTTGGAAGTGTTCGTCTTGCCCGAAGTGACGCATGCGAGAATCAGGCATTCCAATTTGGTGCTTCCGTCATCGGTTTGCAGTTTCATCTCGAAACGACACCCGAGTCCGCCCGGGAGATCGTTTCCCACTGCAAGGATGAACTTCAGGCTTCCCGATATATTCAATCGGAGTCCGACATTCTGTCCGCCGGGATCGAGCGGTATGAGGCTATCAATGCGCTCATGGGCAGTTTGCTGAGCTATCTGGAAAAGAGCCGCAACTGATCATCCTGTGCTTGGGATCCGTGCATTTTTTGCCTCATCGCCAGTCCGTCTTGATAATTCACTCGCCCAAACGGACAAAACAGTTATAGAATTTAATATATACTGTTTTTACGATTAAAATTACAAATCATATACATGAAGGCTATAAGGCGTCGTCTTCATTTGAGGCAGACGGACAGGAAGAACCATGAATTTGCATCAACTCCGTTTCGTGCGCGAAGCCGTGCGTCAAAATTTCAATCTGACTGAGGCTGCGAAAACGCTCTTTACATCGCAGCCGGGCGTATCCAAGGCGATCATCGAACTGGAAGAAGAGCTTGGCGTGGATATCTTTCGCCGTCATGGCAAGCGTATTCGCGGTTTGACCGAGCCCGGAAGAGTGATCCTGAAATCGGTCGAACTGATCATGCAGGAGATCGATGGCCTGAAACGTATCGGCAAGGAGTACGCAGCCCAAGATTCCGGCGAGCTCGTTATTGCGACAACCCATACGCAGGCTCGCTACTATTTGCCGAAGATCGTGCCCGTATTCATGCAACGTTTCCCCAAGGTCCGGCTCTCCATGCTGCAGGGAAGCCCGAAGCAGATCGTCGACATGGTTTTGCGTGATCAGGCCGATCTGGCCATCGCCACGGAGGAGGTCGATGAGAACGAAGGAATCATCACGCTGCCATGCTATCAATGGGAGCATGTGGTCATCGTTGCGCCCGGCCATCCGCTGGCGAGATCGAAAATGATTACCCTGGAGGAAATTGCCCAGTACCCGCTAATTACTTACGACAGTGCGTTTACCGGGCGCAGCAAGATCGATCAGGCCTTTTCCCTGCGCGGACTGAAGCCGGACATTCTTCTGGAAGCGATTGATGCCGATGTGATCAAGACCTATGTCGAACTCGGCATGGGCGTAGGTATCATCGCGGGCATTGCCTTTGACGGCGAGCGCGACCGGAATCTGCAGGCCATTCCTGTCGGGCATCTGTTCGGTACGAATGTTTCGCGACTGCTGATCAAGAAGGGATCGTACCTGCGCAGTTATGTCTATGCCTTTACCGAACTCTTGTCGCAGAGCCTTAACCGCAAGATGATCGAGAAGGCGATCAGCGG
>Ga0316613_10002409_pt1 | contig 12043 bp, 10 predicted proteins | sample OWC_soil_day10_C_2_FD_207647 | JGI IMG/M metagenome (GOLD analysis project Ga0316613, IMG submission 207647) | Wetland soil microbial communities from Old Woman Creek delta, Ohio, United States - OWC_soil_day10_CT_b | ecosystem: Environmental > Terrestrial > Soil > Wetlands | place: USA: Ohio...
CAGCGCCGGCGTCTTGCCGGTCCAATTCGGCGATGAGGTGGTGCGCTATCGCATCGAGAACAACAAGGCGGTTTGCGTGCTGAGCGACGGGCCGGCGTCGCGCGCCGAGGCCGAACATCTGGCCAGGGAACCGGCCTACGGCAACATCGCCGAACTGGGGCTCGGCGTTCTGGCGGCTTTCGGCGTCAAACCGATCGGCGAGATTCTGCTCGACGAAAAACTCGGCCTGCACATCGCCTTTGGCCGCAGCGACCACTTTGGCGGACAAGTCGGCCCCAAGGATTTTTCAAGCCCCGATGCGGTGATCCATATCGACCGCGTTTATGTTCCGGAAACCCAACCCGAGGTGATCGTTCGCAGCGTCGATTTGGTGCTCGACGACGCACAGCGCATGCCGCTGATGCGCGACGGTCAGTACGTCGTCGATTTCAACTGCGAAATATAGAAGACTCAGCTGCCGAAAGGACGACCTCGTCCTGCATCACGGCACGCTTCACCTTCCCTTGCGGACTCGCCGCTAGCGCCGCGGACGCCACGAGCCTCACGGCACGGCGCGGCAAGAGCGTCGCGGGAGTTCAAGGATTCGCTGGTGACCGCCTGGAAAATGGCGCGCCGCTGCGCCCGCTTTCACGCGAGCGCTAGGGAAGGTCTGAACAACTCCGAAATCATCCCCGCTCAGCGCAGCCATGTCCTGAATTGATCAGAGTTTCCCTAGCCGTTGCCGCCATCCGTATCACGATTGGCCAGCAGCCGGCCGAGCAGGTCGCGAACCACGTGAGCCTCGAAAGGCTTGTCGCAAATTCCCGAGACCCCGGCCGATTCGATCGCCGCCAGGCGTCCCTCGTTGGCCTCGCTGGTCACCATGAGGATCGGCACCGAAGCCTGCCAGCTTTGCTGGCGGATGAAGTCAACCAGATCCTTGCCGTCCATTTCCGGCATGTTGTAGTCGGTGATGACCAGATCGACCATGGTGTCGGCCAGAATGCCCGCCGCCACGCTGCCGTTCTCAGCCTCGATGAAATTCATGATGCCCAGGTTTTCGAGCAAACGGCGCATGAATTTCCGCGCACTGGAGCTGTCGTCGACGAGCAGGACGCGCAATTCCTCGGCCCGGAAGTCCATGACTTCGCCGTGTTCCGCAGCGAGGTAGTCGATGGTGGTATCCAGCGCGCGGCTCAATTGCGCCGTGGTGAAAGGCTTCGGCAGAATGCCGCAGACCCCGGCCTGGCGCACCGGATCGAGCGCGTGCGGGCGGGTTTCGCTGGAAATCAGGATGAATGGAACGCCAGCCAGGTCAGCTTCGTTGCGCATCGCCACGACCAGCTCGGTGCCGGTCATGTCGGGCAGGTAGAGTGCGCTGATCACCACGTCCGGTCGCACGTCGCGCATCGAATCGAGCGCTTCGGCTGCCGATCCGGCAAGGCGTATGCGCTCCATTCCCAGTTCCTTGCAGGACTGAACGATGCACTTCGTTTGCATGGCAGAAGGTTCAACCAGCAGGATGGTGGGATCGGCGAAAGCAGCGCTCATGGTCCAGGTTCCGGCGAATGCAATGTCCGCATTGTAGCAATCATCTGCTGTCGTTTTCTCCGGAAAATTCAGAGCACGCCTGTCCTGTTGAGCCCGCTCCGATCGACTGCGCAGCACGCCATTGGCAGCGACGTTCAAGACGGTCTGTGGCGCCAGCCCCGCAGCAGTGCTGCCTGCCCTCAGCCGATCTCCTGACCCAGATTCACTGCGCGGATGTCGTCGGCCAGCCGGTCGAGCGCGGCGAAGTCGTCGGGCTTGGGCGTTCCGCCGGTATTGACCGCCGCCAGCCAGGCGACCTTGAGGTTGGGCAGCAGCGCGGTCAGGCTTTCGGGCATCCCGGTTCCCCAGCCGTACGAGCCGATGATTGCCGCGTATTTCGTTTTCGGCCGCAAGGCATTGGCCAGGTAGGCGGCGTAGGCCATCGCCGGGTGCGGGCCGTCGAGAACGGTCGGCGAGGCGAAGACGATCGTCGATGCCTCGACCAGCGCCGAGGCGAAGCGCCCGGAGTCGAGGTCGACGACGTTGAACGGCTGGACCGAGAGGCCTTTTTCCATCAGCCGATCGACCAGATAGGCGACCATTTTCGCCGTGCTCTCGTACATCGAGAGATAGGGGATGAGCACCTGTGGTTGCGTCTCATCGCCGGCCCAGCGGCGGTAGAGCGACAGGATGAAGTCGGGGCGCGCATAAACCGGGCCGTGGCTCGGCGCGATCATCCCGATGTCGATGCCTTCGAGGCGCTTGAGGTGCTTATTCACGTTGGGCCGGTACGGCATCATGATTTCGGCGTAGTAGGTGAGCGCCGCGCGTTCGACGCGCGCTTCATCGCTGGCGTAAAGATCCGAGGTCGCCAGGTGGGCGCCGAGGAAGTCGCAGGTGAAGGCGATGCGATCCTCTGCAAGATAGGTGATCGTCGTATCCGGCCAATGCACCCACGGCACCCACATGAAGCGCAGCGACTTGTCGCCGAGCGAGATCACCTGCTCGTCCTGGATCAGCGTCAGCGCTTCGGCCGGCAGATCGAGCGCCGATTTGAGCAGGCTGCGGCATTTGACGTTGGCCAGTACGCGCGCTTCGGGAAACTCGGCGAGCAGCGCCGGAATCGATCCCGAGTGGTCGGCCTCGGCGTGGTTGGAAACGATGTAGTCGAGACGCGCCAGCCCCATCCCCTTGAGCGCCTTGATCAAGTCATCGCTCATCGACGGATGGACGGTGTCGATCAGCGCTGTTTTCTCGCTGCCGACGACCAGGTAGGCGTTGTAGCTGGTGCCTTCGGGCAGCGGAACAAGTTCGTCGAAGAGCTTGCGGTCCCAGTCGATGGCCGACAGCGAATAGACCTTGGGCTTGAGTTCTCTGACAATCATGGGTTGATCCTTTGCGGTTGAGGTGCGGGTGCAAGGCAAATTCCGTCGCGCAGGTCGGCGGGGCGGCCGTTGATCAGGCTGACGCAGAGGCTCTGCGCGCTGTGCTCGATGACATTGACACCGCCGTAGTCCTGGGCGATGTCGAACAGGCTGGCGACCGGCCGCGCCAACAGCTCGCACAGCAGCAGGCGGTTGACACCGGCGTGGCCGACGATGACGACGCTCTGGCCGTTGCCGCGCAGGATCTCTTCCCAGGCGAGCAGCACGCGTTGCCGGCAATCGGCGAAGCTCTCGCCGCCAGCGACGCGATAGTTCACGAGGTCATCGCCGCGCGCCGCGTAGTCCGCGGGAAAGCGCGCGGCGACTTCGCGCCGCGACAGGCCTTCCCAGTCGCCCAGCGAAATCTCGCGCAGCGCGCTGCGCACTTCGATCGGGATCGCCGTCTGGCCGGCGATGATTTTTGCCGTCTGCTGCGAGCGCATGAGATCGCTGCAATGGATCGCGTCGATCTGCCGCTCGCGCAGCACTTCACCGAGCGCTTCGGCCTGGGCGATTCCGTCGGGCGCGAGCGGCAGATCGAGCTGGCCGACGAAGCGGTCGCGGCTGCCGGCGGCGAGCGCGCCGTGGCGCAGCAGGTAGATCGTCGTCATCGATCGGCCCCGGTCGCGATGGTCCGCTTGCCCGCGTGGCAAAGCCGTCCGCGTTCGGTCGCAATGTTGACCGACAGACGCAGTCCTTGCGCGGCGCTGGCGACCGCGATAACCGGCAGCGCCTCCAGTGCGGCGCAGACGTCAGCCGCCAGAGCGGCGTCGCTGGGGGGCTGCCCGGCAACGCGCGCGACGTCGAGGCGCAGCGTCGGTGGCGGGCCGGCGTTGAAGGTTGCGGCGAAGTCGATGACGCTGGCGAACGGAAAGATCGCTTCGTCGAGCGCGCCGATCAGCAGTTCGCCCGCGCCGCTCTGTTCAACGCCACCGCCGATCCGCCGGTGGATGCGTTCGATCCGCGCCAGCGGCGAGCCGCAGGCGCAGGCGCCGAGCAGCCGCCGCGAAATGTCGCCGCTGCGATAGCGGACGAGCGGCATGCCGCGCCGTGTCAGTGTGGTGAACACCAGCTCACCGGGATCGCCGTCGGCGACCGGCTCGCCGTTCGCCGGATCGACGAATTCGACGAGCAGCTCGCTCTCGCGCATATGGTAGCCCGCGTGCGCCGCGCAATCGACGCCGCCGCCCAGGCCCATCTCGGTCATCCCGTAGTGTTCAAAAATCTCGCAGCCCCAGAGCTGCGCAAGCCCGCGGCGAACGGCGGCGCTCGCCTGGTCGGCGCTCAGCAGCACGCTGCGCACGCGCACCGGGAGCCCGGTGGCCGCTGCGTAGCGCGCTACGGCGAGCAACGGCACCGGCGCGCCGACGACGACGTCGGGGCGCTCGCGGCGCAGCGTTGCGGCGGCCGCCGCGAGGTCCTGCGGCCAGCCGTAAGCGATCGGCGTCGCGCCCTGGCGCCGCAGCGCCTGGGCCAGCTGGTCGCCGACGCTGCCCGGCCGTTCGCCGGGGAACAGGATCAGCACGCGGTCGCCGGGCTGCGCCAGCACACGCATGCCGTGGTCGAAAAAATCGAGCGTTGCCGCCTGATCCTGCGCGGTGAAGAAAATCCGCTTGGCCGGCCCGCTGGTCGCCGACGTTTCGAGCGTGACGATGCGGCTGACCTCGCTCTGCGAGACGCAGAGCAGCGGCGGATCGTTGGTCCGCAGGTCGTCGGCGGTGGTCTGCGGCAGTTCGCGCAGCGCGTCGAGCGTACTCAGGTCGGCTGCGTCGACGCTCGCCAGCCGGCGCTGGTAGAACGGGCTCTTCGCCTTGGCCCAGGCCAGCGTTTGGCGCAGTTGGCGCAACTGATAGGCAGCGAGTTCGGCGCGCGTCAGCGGTGCTCCGGGGCGGCCGATCTGTTGCGCGGTCCACGCGTCGAGGGGATTGGTCGGGATCATAGGCTCAGGCCTCGATGCTTGCCGGCGTTCGATAGAGCGACTCGCCCGACAGTGAGGTGAGGTTGTAGGCGCAGAACGGAACGATTCGCCGGTCGGGCGAGACAACGTGGATGAAGCACTCGCGCAAGCGTTCGAGATCGAGGTTCCAGGCGTCCTGGAAGGCCATCGCCGAGAGGCAGAAACTATGCTGGCGGTCGGCCAGGAAGGTATCGAAACTGGCGACGTTGATCCCCCGGCAGTCGTCGTCGCTGCGCGTTTTGTTCGCCACCCAGTGCGCGGCGACGAAGCGGCGTGCGCGTGCGGCATCGGCGGACGGCACGCCGCAGCCGCAGGCCGGTGCCGCGTCTTCCTCCGGCGACGCGCAGCAACTGCTGGCGGGCGCGGCCGGGCGCAGGGCGCCGTCGCTGCCGACGAAGAACTTTCCGGTAAATGAGCAATAGGCGTTCTCGGCCGACCCCGGGCTAAGGTCGGCGACGCGAACGCGGCCGCCGGTCTGCGCTTCGAGTTGCGCCATGACCTCCGGCAGCGTGATGCGGTCATCGTCGGCGGGCGGCTTCGGGTAGCGGCCGAAATAGCTGATCGGCTGGAAATGTACGGCACGCACGGCCGGGACGCGGGCCAGCGCGAAATCGACGATGGCGCCGATCTCACTGACATTGACGCCGGGGAGCAGCGTCGGCACCAGAACCACGCCGAGACCGGCGGCGGCGCAGCGGTCGATCGCCTCTTTCTTGACCGCCAGCAGGCGGGCGCCGCGAATGGTCTGGTAGACCGCGTCGCTGACGCCGTCGAACTGCAGGAAGACACAGTCGAGCCCGGCGGCTAGCAGGCGACGCGCGTAGCCGTCCTCTTTGGCCAGACGAATACCGTTGGTATTGATCTGGACGAAGTCGAAACCGAGCGATCGCGTCAGTTCGACGATTTGCGGCAGGTCGTCGCGCACCGTCGGCTCGCCGCCCGAGAGCTGGATGTTGACGTCGCTGCCGTGCGCCTTGAGCAGGCGCAGCCAGCGCTCGATTTCGCCGAGCTCGGGGTCGCGCTGGTCGTCGGCCGCCGAGGCAAAACAGATCGGGCACTTGAGATTGCAGCGCTGGGTGACTTCGAGCAGCACGCAGCAGCTGTGCTGGCGGTGGTCTGGGCAGAGCCCGCAGTCGTGCGGACAACCGCGCACGACGTGAGTCTCGGTGTGCGGCGGCGGTGCGGCGCGGCTGCCGCGTTCGCCCCAGCGGTGATAGCTATCGAGACCGCGCCAGATCACGGTCTTGAAGCGACCGTGTGGCGCGCACTCTTTGACGAGATAGACGCTATCGCCGTCGGCGACACGTTGCGCCGCCACGCGCTGCAGGCAGACCGGGCAGACGCTCTCGGTCGACGCCAGGATTTCGGCGCTCACGGGAACGGCCGCACGCCGCTGTCGGCGAGGATCTTGGCGATCGGCGCGCGGGCTTTGCGCTCGACCAGCGCCAGGATCGCGCACGCTGTCCGGTAGCGGCGGGTGGCGCCCTGCAGCGCCTCGGGCCGGTCGCGGAAACGCTCGAACGACGGCCGGTAGCGCTCTTCGAGCGAGACGCTGCGGTCGCCGCTGACCAGCTTGTCGGCGAGGAAGACGATTGCCGCCTCGTTGGTCGTGCTGCCGTCGAAGCTCATCGACATGTGCTGGCAGATCACGTCGGCGACCGCCGGATAGCCGAGTTCTTCGACCAGCGCCGCGCCGACCTCGGCATGGCCGGGCTGGCCCTTGGCGATGTCGTGCAGCAGACTGGCGGAAAGCACCAGGCTGAGGTCGACGGCGACGCCGCGTGCCGCCAGCTTGGTGGCGATCGTCCGCGCCACCGCGGCTACGGCGCGGCCGTGCCGACGCAGCGCGTCCGAAGTCGGCCGCGTCGCCAGGATCGCTTCGCATTCGGCCGGCGTCGGCAGGTGGCGGCGCAGCGCGAGCGTAGCCAGTTGCGCGTAGTCTTCGGGCGTGTCCATGTCGAGAACGACCCCTTCGTCGAGCACGTCAACGTCGGCCGCCTGGTGCGTCTGCAGCAGCGCGCGCAATCCGCCTTCGCCTTGGCCTGCCAGGATTTCGGCGAACAGCGAACGCGCGATCAGCGGCGGGTGGCCGCGCCGCCCACTGAAGCGCGGGTAGGTGATCGGCGCCTGCTGCGCGGCGAAATTCGCCGCCAGCGCGGCGATCGTCGCCGGCCGCACCAGCGGGATGTCGACCGGCAGCAGGAAGCAGGCGTCGACGTCGGCGGGCAGCGCGGCGATTCCGGCCTGGACACTCGAATACATGCCGCGGTCGTAATCCGGGTTGGCGATCGCGCCGACATCAAGCTCGCGCAGCAGCGGGTCGAGTTGCTCGGCCTGGTGGCCGGTGACGACGGCAATTCTGCCGATTCCCGCCTGGCGGAAACTGCCGACGACGCGGGTCACGACGGTCTCGTTGCCAAACGGCAACAGCGGCTTGCTGCGCCCCATGCGCGACGAGTAACCGGCGGCGAGGATCAGCGCGGCGAGTTTGGGGGAACGTTCATTCATCCTAAAAACCTCAGTTCGAAACCACGGAGAGCACAGAGACCACGGAGAAAAGGCAGTCTTGAGGTTTTCCTGAAATTACCCAAAAAGGGGTTGCCAGAAACCATGCAACTCATTGTTTCTTTACTCCGTGCTCTCCGTGAACTCCGTGGTCAACTGCTTTTCGCGGTTCATGCGCCGTCCGTTTCACGACTGTTCTGACCCGCTGCGCCCGTCGAGCTCGAAGCCGTTGGCCTCGAGGATTTCGCAGGCCTTGCGTACGGCGGCGAGGATCAGTCCCGGGCAGCGTTCGCCGCGCAGCTGCGGGTTGCGCTCGATGATCTGCGCGCAGTCGGTACCGCCGTAGCGCGGCGTATATTCGTCGCGGAACCAGTCGACGTATTCTTCGAGCAGCAGCGGCAGGCTCGGGTGGTCGTCGTGTTCGCCGTCGCCGCCGGCGTACAGGCCGATCAGGCAGCAGCCGCCGCTGAGCGCGCCGCAAGCGAGGCCAGAGCCCATTCCCGAGGCCAGCCCGGACATCGCGCGCAGCAGCTCCGGATTGCTCTGGTCCTGCGCGTCGAGGCCGATCTGCACCAGGATGTGGCTGCAGCGGTAGCCCTTGAGCGAGAGCTCGGCGACGCGAAACGAAGGGTCGGTCATCGGCGCGATTCCTTTACTGACTTGCTGGCGATCATTAGGAAATAACCCGGCCGCGATCGGCGCAGGCAGGCGCTGAGCGATACGGCGTCGCCGCTGGCAGCGCCGCCCCACAGGCTGTCGAGCGAGCCGCTCTCGAAAATGACGCGGGCGATGAAGGTCTTGAGCACCGCCGAGTGGTTCTCCCAGCGCTCGACCCGGAAACCGGCGTCGATCAGCCGGGCGACGATTTCATCGCGCCCGCAGCGGCTGGCGAGGCAGCCGGCCAGCGGCGCGAGGCCGGAGTCGTCGCTGGCGCGCGCAAAGACGTCGGTGATCGCCAGCTGCGCGCCCGGGCGCAGTACGCGGTGGCATTCGGCGAGCACGGCGGGGGCAAAGCCGGTCAGCGAGAGCGAGCATTCGGCGAGTATTCCGTCGAGTGATTCGGTGGCAAAAGGCAGTTGCGCAGCGTCGGCAGCGACCAGCGAGACCGCCACGAGGCCTTCGGCGGCGGGGGACGACTGAGCCGCGAGGCACGCCGCGCAATTAGGCTCGGCCGCGAGACGCGACGCGCAGCTTGACTGTGCCGCGAGACGCTCCGCGGCGGAGGCCAGCGCGCGCAGCGACCGGTCGACGCCGATCGTCAGGCAGCCGGCGCGGCGCAGCAGTTCGGTGCCGGCCGCTTCGCCGCAGCCCAAGTCGACGACGGTCTGACCGGCGGCGAAGCCCGCGCAGCGCAAGGCGTGCCGCGTCAAGTCGAGGCCGCCGGGGCGCAGCGCTTGGTCAGCGTCGGCAAAGTGGCCGCTGTGGTAGGGCGGCGCGGCGAGCTGACAATCCATCACTTGTCCTCCAACGCGCGTTCGACGTCGAGCATCTTGCCCAGCGCCAGCGCCTCGGGAACGTAGGTGAAGCCGCAGCCCGGGCAGCGCAGCAGATCGACCGGAAAGTCGTTGCCCAGGTAGTTCGCAGTGACCTTGCCGAGCACCAGCGGCAGTTGGCACTTGGCGCAGATCAATTCGCTGTCGCTGGGTGCGGGTGGTTTTTCGCTCATGGCGTTGATTCCAGTTGCATGCGATGGCTGTAGGCGCGATGGACGATGTAGCGTCCCTCTGCAAGCGAATACTCGACCCAGTAGGTCATGCTCACCAGCCGGTGGCTGGCGATGAAGTGGCCGCTCTGGCGGTCGATCAGCTTGGCGCCGCTGGCCTCGGCGTGGGCGATGGTTTGCCGCAGGTCGTCCTCGAGGATCAGTTTGCGTTCGAGATCGGCGTGCACTTCGGCACTGATCGAAAGTTCGATGGCGTTGGCGGGTTCGTTCACGGTCTCGCTCCAGAGTTCGCGCAAGAGGCGACGCTTGAGTCTGCCACGATTCTCCTGGCGTTGCGAGAAGCCCGGGTCGGGGCGCGCTGCCGCGTCGCCGGTGGCGGGAAAAAGAAGGTCGAGGACATGGACGGCGCGCTTGCCGCGGCGCGCGAAGTTGTCGCGGCACATCGCGCAGTAGGTCAGGTAGTCGGCGTCGTTCTGGCCGATGCAGCGGTCGACGATGCGGTCGGTGATGGCCGGGCTGACGAACGAAGCGAGTCCGCCGAAGCCGCAACACGAGGAGAGCTGCGGCCCGTCGAGCTCGACCGTTGAGATCCCGCAGCGATCGGCCAGTTGGCGAACGCCGTCGTGGATCGCGGTGTCGTGGCGCGTGGCGCACGGATCGTGGATCGCCAGCGCGGTGCTGCGCTGCGCTGCGCCGGCGGGCAGCGCGCTGCGCGCCAACACTGACCACAGCGATTCCTGGGCAACCTCGGGGTGGTGGTCGGCGATCATCCGGTAACAGCTCGAACAGGCGGTCAGCACCAGCGGCCGCCCGAGTTCCTGCCATTGGCGGTCGAAGTCGGCGCGTACTTCTCCGAACAGGTCCTGGCGCCCGGCCCATTGCGCCGGCGCGCCGCAACAGCCGAACAGCAGGCCGACGCCGCCGGCGATCGTGGCGCAGAGGTGGGCGTAGGTCTGCTCGACCTGTTCGGGTGACGACGCGGCGAGTTGGCAACCCGGGTAGAAGAGCACGGCGCTGCTGGCAAAACCGGGTTGGTGGCGCGCCAGCGCAAACGCGTCGCTGCGCGAATAAGCCAGGTCGCGCAACGCGAAGTCGTGGTGCGACGGCGGCATCTTGCCCTTGGCGGTCATCCCCTGACGCGCCGACAGACAGACTTCGCCCATCGCCAGGTGCTCGGGGCAGACCTCGGCGCACAGGCCGCAGAGCGTGCACGAATCGATCAGCCGGTTGGTCTTGCGCGGCCCCATGATGATCGTCTCGTTGTTGTAGATCTCGCGCACATAGCGCTTCGGGTAGGCGCCGAAGTGTTCGAGGAAGGGGCAGACCTTGACGCACTCGAGACAGTGGCAGGGGAAGCAGCGCGCCGCTTCGGCGATCGCTTCCGTCCTGCTCAAGCCGCGTTGCGCGTCGGCCGGCTGCACCGCCGGCAGCGGCGCGAAGCGCGCCGTGTTGATATAGAGGCGCGTCGGCTGCGGACCCTGGTTGTCGCGGCTGGCGGTCAGCGAGGCGCCTTGCAGCAGTCGGTCGATCGACTGCGCGGCGTAGCGGCCGTCGTGCAGCGAGCCGATCGGCGAGTAGGGTGACGCCGTTCTCGGCGAGTGGGGCGACGCCTGGCTCGGCGAGTGGGGCGGCAACTCGCTCAGGACATCGGCGGCGCTTTGGCGCTGGCTGCCGCCGGCAAAAATCTTCGGGTGGCTGGTGGCGAAGGTCAGCGGGTCGATGGCGATGCGCGCGTCGGCGGTCAGCGCCAGCACGCCGTCGAGCGCGGGCTGGGCAGTGGGTCCGAGGCCGAGGTAGACGGCATCGAACTCGTCGGCGAGCGTGGTTAGCGTAGCGAGGGCGATCGCTTCGCCGAGTCGCAGCTCGACGCCGGTTCCGGCAAAGCGCGCCAGATCGGCGTCGATGGCGCCGGCCGGCAAGCGCGGGTCATCGCGCAGGCGCGCGAAGGCCTGCGGCTGGGCCTCGAAAACGACGACGCGGTGACCCTTGATGGAAAGCTCGGCGGCGACGCAGAGACCCGAGATGCCGGCGCCGACCACGGCGATGCGCTTCTTGGCGAGCTGTTTGTTGGTGCGAAACGGCGCGGCGACAAAGCCGTTGGCGGCGTCGACGCAGGCGCGTTCGAGCTCATGAATACGGATCGGATCGCCGGCCTCACCGCGCTTGCAGGCGCCCTCGCAGGGGTGGTCGCAGAGCGCTGCGATGATCGCCGGAAAAGGAATGATTCGTGAATAAAGCGCTTGGGCGACCTTGAAGTCGCCCTGGCGCAGCAGTTCCATCATGCCGCGCACGTCGACGTGTACCGGACACGCGGCGTTGCACGCCGGCGGCGACTCCTCGATGCAGTGCGCTTCCCAGTCGCGAACCTGTTGACCGTCCATGATCGTCTTGTCTCCGGGGGCGGGAAATAGCCTGGAAATGGCAGTTGACCACGGAGCCCACAGAGAACACAGAGAGAATAATGAGTCGCCTGGCTATTCTGGTCCACCTCGTGGGTGGCCCCAGGAAAACCCCAAGATTGGCTTTTTTCTCCGTGCCCTTCGTGAACTCCGTGGTTGATCGAGTCGTCTCGGCTTACGCTCAGTTATGCGCCGGGATGATCGCCGGCTTGCCCGCGGCCTTGAGGTCGAGTCCCGCCTTCACAATTTCGGGCAGCGCCGGTATCTTCATGATACGCACGCCGCAGGCATTGTAGATGGCGTTGAGGATCGCCGGGTGACCCGCAGTCAGCGGCCCTTCACCGGCGCCGGCGGCGCCGAACGGTCCGAGCGGACGCGGCGTTTCGAGGTAGAGGATTTCCATGTCGTCGGGGATGTCGCGCGGATAGGGAATGCCGCAGTCGAGCAGCGTGGTGTGCTTTTCGAGATCGTCGAAGTCCTCCGAGAGCGCCAGCCCGATGCCCTGGGCGAGCCCGCCGTAGATCTGGCCGTCGACCGTCACCTTGTTGATGATGGTGCCGAAGTCGACCGAGGTGGTGTACTTGAC
>Ga0316613_10002411_pt1 | contig 12040 bp, 4 predicted proteins | sample OWC_soil_day10_C_2_FD_207647 | JGI IMG/M metagenome (GOLD analysis project Ga0316613, IMG submission 207647) | Wetland soil microbial communities from Old Woman Creek delta, Ohio, United States - OWC_soil_day10_CT_b | ecosystem: Environmental > Terrestrial > Soil > Wetlands | place: USA: Ohio...
TGGTTCATTCTCCCTGCCATTCTTCTACAGAGTAATTTTTTTAAAGCGTTTCAGTGAATTCTGGAAAGACATACAGACGAGGGGCCTTATTATTTCATATTTTATCGGAGGGGTGGTACTTGCCCTGTTATTATGCTATGCTCACATCGTCCCAAACCCTGTTCGTGAAGGCATTTTTCAGTTTGTAAGCGCTATGTCCACAACCGGTTGGCAGACTTCAAATATAAGCATCTGGGACACCCCTTCAATAGTGTTTATAGTCTTTGCGGGCATGTTTATCGGAGGAGCATCAGGGGCAACGGTAGGCGGAATTAAAATGATTCGTGCCCTTATAATAGAAAAGGGTATAAGATGGCAGGTGAATAAAGCATTCATGTCGCACAATACAATACAAACAATCCGATTTGATGGCAAATCCATGTTGCCGGATCAGATGAGTGCCGAACTGGCTAATGCCGCTGCGTTTTCATTTCTTTTCCTGATAATTATTCTTTTCGGAACGTTTGTCACATATTTTTTCATGCCGGATGGTTATTCTTTTGCCGATGCACTTTTTGAATCAACCGCCGCCCAATCAACGGCTGGGCTTTCAACCGGAATTACAGATCCGCATATGCATCCTGCAATAGAAGCTACTTATATATTTCAGATGTGGGCTGGTCGTCTTGAAATCATTCCGGTAATTGCTTTATTCAGGGCGCTGGCAATAGGAACCGGATACAGGAAAATATAAGGGTATAATTCAAATAGTAAAAGCATTACTATTAATAAGTAATGGTCTAACTTTGTCAATCAAAAGAGATTGGGCAAATGATAAGGTCTCTCCATTTCAGAACTGAAAAAGCCGGGGTATTTCATTACTTGGTAGTAATTCTTGTCGTGGCTACCGTTTCTGCCATATGCTTTCTTCTGAAAGATATTATTGGTTACCGCCTTGTCTCCTTTATACTTTTATTTGTCGTCTCAATTCTGGCTCTCTTTTTCGGAACCGGACCTATACTTCTCGCCTCAACTCTTAGCGCAGTAATTTGGGATTATTTCTTTATACCACCCTCGTTTACTCTACATATAGGTGAAACAGAAGATACACTTTTGCTGGTGATGTTTTTTGTGGTTGCACTTCTAAATGGTATCCTGACATCGCGTATCAGGAGGCAGGAACTTAATGCCAGAAAAAGAGAGGAACGGACCCTGGCCCTTTATCAACTTTCAAAGGAACTGCTGACGGCTACCGGTTTGCCGGAGGTTGTGCTGGTAGCTGAAAAATATTTCAAACAGTATTTTGATATCAACCGGACAGTTTTTCTTGGGGAGACAGGTGGATTACTGAATGCTGCCAGCTTGAGTGATGATGAACAAACAGTGACAGAAGAAGACAAAAAAATTGCATTATGGGTGTTTGAAAACTCAATTAAGGCTGGCAGAAATACGGAAAACTTCAGTTCATCAAGTGGGACATTCTATCCTCTCAAAGGAAGCCAGAAGTGCCTGGGAGTGATCTGTGTCTGGTACACAGAAGCTTTATCTCCGGCCGAAGAACAATTCATGGATACTCTTATTGCCCTTATTGCAGGGAAAGTTGAAAGGGAATACCTGAGTGCAATGGCAAAAGATGCCTATGTCCTTTCCGAATCGGATAAACTTTATAAAACGCTCTTCAACTCAATTTCTCATGAGCTGAGAATTCCGGTTGCGACCATAATGGGAGCCACAGACACTCTTCTTTCAGACAGGTATCCGGAGCAGACAAGAAAACGATTGTATTTTGAAATGAGTCAGGCCTCAGTCAGGCTTAACAGACTGATAGATAATCTCCTTAATATGTCAAGGCTTGAATCCGGACACCTTTCTCCCCGACCTGACTGGTGTGATGTTCAGGATCTTATTAATAAAGTATCAGGAACCCTGAAACAGGAGTTAAGTCATTATAATTTCATACAGGAGATTCCTGAGGATATGCCCCTGGTATATATTGACTTTGGTCTGATGGAACAAGTGCTTCATAATCTTATCTTAAACGCTACCCAATATGCTCCGGAGGGGACCGCAATCAGCGTTTCATTTCTTTATGACAAATCGGGCAAGCTTATCGTTAAGGTTATGGATCGGGGTAAGGGTTTCAGCCCGACAGAACTTAACCTCCTTTTTAATAAATTCTATAGAGGAGAGAGAGCTTTTTCAGGAGGTACAGGCCTTGGATTATCCATTGTGAAAGGTTTCGTAGAGGCGCAGGGAGGTTCAGTATCAGCTGGTAACAAAGAGGATGGAGGAGCAGTCATCACAATTGAGATTCCAGTCGAAATCTCTGAAATGAATGAGAATTAACAAAATTAATCTTGTCATGAAAACCGGGGAACTTATTCTGATTATAGACGATGAAGTCCAGATCCGTCGTCTTCTGGAAATTACTCTGACAGCAAACGGTTTTAAAATATCCGAGGCAGCAACAGGTAAAGAGGGATTAATTTTCGCATCACAACATCAACCTGAACTCATAATACTTGACCTTGGACTTCCGGACATTGAAGGATTCGATGTTTTAAAGAGATTAAGGGAATGGTACGAAAAATCAATAATAATTTTATCTGTCCGGAACTCAGAGGACGATATTATAAGGGCTCTTGATAACGGAGCAAATGACTATCTGACCAAACCATTCCGGACAGGCGAGTTACTCGCACGAATCAGGGTTGCAATCCGGCAGAACAAATCACCTGATAAAAGTCCGCTTCTTGAGTTTGGTAATATTACTGTAGATCTTGACAAACATATTGCGTTCAAGAATAATGAAATCGTTAAACTTACTTCCACTGAATTTTCCCTTCTTGCCTTACTTGCGAAAAATTCCGGAAGGGTGCTTACTCACCAGTATATTCTGAAGGAAGTGTGGGGAATTGGGCAGGTCGAACAGACACAATATCTTCGGGTATTTATAGCTCAAATCAGGAAGAAAATTGAAGACGATCCGTCAAAACCAACTCTGTTAATAACGGAGTCCGGTATTGGTTACAGGTTTGGTGCTTAGAAAACCTGTTAACATACAGTTGTTGAGAGGATTATTGATATCCAGTCATTCCCATGTAATGACGGAAATTCTCTTTTTCCCGTCCATCTTGACTGTCAGGCTGTTTTCAAACCGGACATGGGTAACATACTTCCTTTGTTTTATGACTTTTTGCTTCTTCAGTATGTCCCAGTCCAGTACAGAGTTCTTCTGATTGTGCTGAACGGAGAAATAGCCGACATTCATTGATGTGACATTGTGAAAGAAGTGCGACCCTGACGAGGCATCGAGCGGAAAGTCATCAAGACTGGTCTCGATTATAACCTTCGCATTGCATATCTGAGGCCACGTTACAGGTATCCCGATCCATCGGTCGACAGTGCCCCACCTGCCCGGGCCCAGTAAAATATACTGTGTTCCGCTCCTGATCATTTCATCGTTAAAAGAGGCCACCTCAGCAGCAATTTCAATGGTCTTTGTCTTGTCAAATTCATCCCTGTTGACATAAATCACATCACGGATATTGTTTATCATCCCGTTGCCCATACTTTTTTCTGCAAAAAGCAGGATATGCGTCTTGTCTATCTCATCCATATTGACTTCATAGTCAAGCGCTGCACCAATTATAGGTTTAATCTGCAACAGGTAAAACGAGGCTTTATTACTGTTATCCCTGGCCAAATCGATTGCAAACTCAATTTCAACCGGAGTGCCAAGGGCCTCCTTGACAATATCCAGGATCTCCACAAGTGTTTCAGCCAGAGGTATGTACCGGTATTTCAGGATATCGGCAAAATTGATTATTCTTGGTCCCGCCTTGTCGGTTCCCGGGTAAACTGTTTTATTCTCAGCAGAATAAACTGATGCACAATGCTTAATTACTCCATGCCTCTCGGCATCCTCTATGCTTAACCGTACCAGGCCGGCGGTATCTCCCTCGAGCAGGTTAAACTCCTTCTTGTCCAGGTCAACAGCCAAAAGTTCAATCTGGGAATTTAAATACTGATCCTTTGGAGTGTTTATTTCAAGGTTCGGGTATTTTGGAGAAAACCTGTAGGCTTTTTCGCCTTCAACCACATAAATCCCCAGACCCACCGCAATAACGGCAAATCCGTCCTCGGGCTGCATATAGCTGTATGGGTAATAATTGTAAGACTGGCTTACCCCGCTGATATGAGGATAATATGTATTTTCATATTGCTCACCAACAACTTCCTGAATTATCACCGCCATCTTTTCTTCTTCAATCTTATAATTAATAGCGTTGATATAGCCCCGGGCGGTATCAGAATATATGGATGCATATACAAGTTTAATCGCGTCCGTCAGTTGTCTCAACCGGATTTCGATATCCGCGTTGATGTTCGGCAGCAGGTAAGTTTCAAAGATGCCCGCAAATGGCTGCATCAGCGAATCCTCAAACAGTCCTGAAGAACGCACCGCCAGGGGCTTGGTTATCTTCTCAAGGATAATCCGCAGTTTTGCTTCCAGTGCAGAAGAAAGCTTTCCTTCAATAAACAGCCGTTTAATCGTCTCATAACTGGTTTCAGAATAAATCTTATCCCTCAGGCTATTGTTATCAAGAAAATCCTCGAATTCATCGGTTCCGATAATAAAGGTCCGGGGTGCTTTGATATTGATACCCTGAACATAATTTGAAATGTCAAAATTATAAATCAGTGTGTGGATAAATGCAAGTCCTCGCCCCTTCCCCCCGAGCGCTCCGGTAGACAGCAGAATTATATTGCTTTCTTCAAGGATCAGCGTTTCGTCAAACTCAACAATCTTGCCTTTGTTTTTCTCGTATTTAAGTTTCTTTACAACATTTACCAGGTAATCCCTCAGGCTTTCGGCATCCTTGAAATCGCTTATTTTCTTTGGTGCAATTTCGCGGGCAAGCTGGATTTCTCCCCTGGCGGTAAGCCATAAAGAAAAATGATTCTTCCTGGCATGATAGAGAAGCGTTTCGACCGGGATCGATTGAAGCTGCTCTTCGAATTCATTCATGTTCTTGGCGGTGCCGATTGTTTCTCCGGCTCCGTCTTTGTATATAAAATCACCAAATCCGAGATTGAAGCTGATGAAGTATTTAATATCCTGGGCAAGTGTATCTGAATCCTTGTAAATAAATACACAGTTTAATTCTTTGGCCTTTTTCTCGTTCTCCTTATCTGACGACTGGATGATAGTCGGCAGGTCGGGGATTTCAGACTTTATGAAATTAACCAGCTCAAAACCTGCGTTTTCATCGAATTGCCCGTCTTTCTGAAATTTTACATCAGAGATTAAACAAAGGAAGAATTCCTTGTATTTGTTAAAGATGTCAATTGCCTCTTCGTAATTTGATGCCATCAGTATCTTGGGACGGACCCGCAAACGAAGCAGCTTATACAATTCATCCATGGAGCTGACGTCTTCGATGATGCGCCTGGTCTGTTCCATCACACTGTGATAGAGAAGGGGAATGTAACGCGAATAATACTTTGGTGAGTCTTCAACAATCAGTATGATGCGACTGTAACCTACCTTCGTGTCGTTCTCAACGTTGACATGGTCCTCCAGCTGCTTAACCATTGCAAAAAATATCCTCGAATCGCCATTCCAGACAAAAACGTTGTCGATAAGATGCGTTTTCTTCTGTTCGGCCTGAAAGAAATGTATGAATTGATTGTTGTTGAGCAGTAAATAAATGGGAATATACTTGTACAGGGATTTCAGTTTTTGAGCAATTTCCATCGGCCCCTTCTTGTCAATACCCACCATGATGATTATCAGGTCGAAATGTCTGGAGTACAGCTTTTCAAAGGCTTCTTCAAACGATCCGACACCTGTTATTCTTGGTATTGAGGTTAAATTCAGCTGGTAATAAACCCCCAGGATATAATCGGAAAATTTGCCTTCACGTTCAAGACTGTAAGCATCATAAAGGTTTGATATAATCAATATCTCCTTTACTTTAAACTTCATCAGGTCATGAAATACATCGCGGTCATAATTGTTTTTCTCGAGAAAATTCTGGAGGAGTTTTCGCTTGTTTAACAAAAAATTCCTGGCTGCCTGGAACTTTTGCCTGAGCTCTTCATCATCCCTGAATTTCTTTATGGCAACCTCACCCTGGAGGGTGTTCAGATAATTGCAGATCAGGGTTGAGAGATTATTTATCAAATCCCTTTCCTCCTTCATAAACGGACCTTCGTCTATGTCAGGAAATTCCTTTGTATAGAAAACCTCTATTTCACCGACCTTGTCATCGATTGTGAGAAATGGCTGCCGTTGCCTCCATTTGGTGGATTTGAAATTTGGCGAAATGTATTCCTGGCCGTCATAGCTGATCCGTGCAACAGTGTATTCCGGATATTGCCAGGCATCAGGGATTATATAAACAATTTGTTTCAATGCATTTTCGACAGATTTTTCAGCCTGGAGAATTGACGTGGTCTGATTGATACACGACAACTCTTTCAGACGTTCTGTCTTTTCATACATTATTTTCTTCAGTCCTTTTTCAGTGGCAATGACCCTGTCAAGCCCATAGATAACATTTATAAAGCCTGATATTAATAATGCGAGGGTATCAACAAACTGTTTCTCTTCTTCCAGGAATATTTGTTCATCAGTTTCCGGATCATCGCCTGCATAATAAACCTGAATCGAACCCCTCTTTGCTGAAATAGTCTTGAAATAGACTTTCAGCTGCCTTTGCGTCTCAATGAAACCGGATGATGAGAACTCCATATCATCATATTTAATCCGGGTTGAAATGAGTTCAGGAGTCCGGAATGCCTTCGGAATAACTTCGATGATCGCGGCCAGTGTGGTATCTATCGAAAGCCCGTTCCTCAGTATCTTCGAAATCTCATTAATACATGCAAAAATCCTGTCGGGTTCATGTATCTCACTGCTTTTTGTGTCTTCCTTTTCTGAAGGATGTCTGATTTCATTACCCTTGATAATGTTTAGAAAACCGGCAATTAAGTTTGCCATATTACCCAGAAGCTCTTCCTCGGACTTCAGGTAGATCTCCTTATTGCTGACAGGAAATCCCTTCAGGTAAAAGAATTCAATAGTGCCTGATTTACTGTCAATTGTCGAAAAATCCTCTTTTAAGGTCCATTGATATTCTTCGAGATTCTTATCGGAACTCAGGTATTCTTTTCCGTCATAGACTATTCTTGCAACGGAGTAATCAGGATACTGCCATGATTTCGGCATATTCCTGCAAATTTGCAATAGTGTGTCTTCAATGTTTTTCTCTTCACTAATTATCCGGGAGCGTTCCAGCCTTATCCCGGTATCCTCCTCGGGACCATCTGATTGACTTATCGCCTGTTGCGCGTTTAAGTAGTTACAGACAATAGTCGCAATGTTTTCCAGTAACTGTCTCTCCTCATGTAAAAAAGGCCCCTCATCAGCCCTGGGGAACTGTTTTGAATAGAAAACATCAACAGCCCCCCATTTTTTATCATATGTTTCAAATATTTGTTTTTGAATCCATCGTGTTTCCTTGAAATTCTCAGGCCGGTATTCCTGACCATCATATTTTATGCGGGCATAGGCATACTCTGAATATTGCCATCCTTTGGGTATCTCTTTGACTATTTCATAAAGCGTACTTTCGACCGAATTCCTCCTGCTGATTATCTTGTTTATCAGGTAAATAATCGACAATCCTTTCTGGCTTTGGATTTTTTCAGCCAGAAGTTTCTGCATTTCCTTTTGCCAGTGCGATATGTCTTCCATTGTGTCCTGAGGTCAGAAAATACTAATATCCAAATCGCAACTATCTGAATGATAATATGTTCACTTGCCTGATAAAATTTAATACCAGCTACAAAATAATATGAAAGTTATAAAAATATCCCGATTATTTTTTGTCCGGATGTTATAGTATCTCGGAGTTTAATTATATAAATTTGTTACTTATCAGAAAATCCACCTTAAAAAATCAAAACCCATGTCCAAAGCAGTTGAAGAATTCATGGCGAAAATTATCGCTAAAAATCCCGGTGAGATTGAATTTCACCAGGCAGTAAAAGAAGTTACGGAATCTATTATGCCGTTTATCGAAGAGAATCCGAAATACCGGTATCCTAAAATCCTGGAAAGAATAGCCGAACCCGAAAGGGTCATAATCTTCAGGGTTCCCTGGATGGATGACAAAGGTGAAGTTCAATTAAACAGGGGATACAGAATAGAAATGAACAGTGCAATCGGACCGTATAAGGGTGGCCTTCGATTCCATCCCACGGTGAATTTGGGTATCCTTAAGTTCCTTGCTTTTGAGCAGGTCTTTAAAAACAGCCTGACGACCCTTCCGATGGGTGGCGGCAAGGGAGGATCGGATTTTGACCCCAAAGGAAAAACTGACAATGAAGTGATGCGTTTCTGTCAGTCATTCATGAGTGAGCTCTTCAGGCATATCGGGGCTGACACTGATGTGCCTGCCGGCGATATCGGTGTTGGCAGCCGGGAGATTGGCTTTATGTTTGGCCAATATAAAAGACTCAGGAATGAATTCACAGGCGTACTGACCGGAAAAGGATTGGAATGGGGAGGAAGCCTTATCCGTCCGCAGGCAACAGGTTACGGACAGGTCTATTTTGCCGAGGAAATGCTTAATACGAGGGGTGACAGCCTGAGAAACAAGGTCTGTACTGTCTCCGGTTCGGGTAACGTGGCGCAATATGCCACTGAAAAGGCAATTCAGATGGGTGCAAAAGTAGTTACACTGTCAGATTCAAATGGTTATATCTATGATCCTGATGGAATAAATGAGGAAAAGCTTGCCTTTGTAATGAATCTGAAAAATGTAAAGAGAGGCCGTATCAAGGAATATGCCGACAAATACAAGTGCAAATATGTAGATGGGAAGCCAACTCCGTGGGAAGTTCCATGCCAGGTTGCCCTGCCTTCTGCCACCCAGAACGAAATTTCAGGCGCTGACGCAACATTACTGATTAAAAACGGTTGCTTCGTGGTCTCTGAAGGCTCTAATATGCCCTCCGTTCCGGAAGCTGTCGATATATTTCTTAAGAGCAGGATCCTGTATGGTCCCGGCAAGGCCGCCAATGCTGGCGGAGTAGCCACTTCCGGTCTGGAAATGAGCCAGAATTCGATGCGCCTGTCATGGACAAGCCAGGAAGTTGACAGCCGCCTACATCAGATAATGAAGGATATCCATGCCACCTGTGTGAAATACGGGATAGAAAAAGATAAATACATTAATTATGTTAACGGCGCAAATATTGGTGGATTTGTGAAAGTCGCCGAAGCCATGCTTGCCCAGGGACTGGTCTAGGATATTCTGTGATGGATAACCTCAGAAAAAATAGCTTCAGGGAGCCTTCCTTTGAGCTGCTGATGCAAAAGAGGATTCAGTATGTCCTGTTGATCTGCAGCAAATACGATGCATTTATTCTGGAAGAGGACGGGAAAATCGATGAAAAAATATTCAATGATTTTGTCTCATTTAATATTCGCTATCCTCCGCAGTTTATTCATGTCGCTTCCGCATCAGAGGCGATGGAATTACTGAGCAGAAGACAGATCGATTTAATTATAAATATGCTGAGTATCAGCGACCTGGATCCTTTTGAACTTTGTTCGAATATTAAAAAGCTTTACCCTGAAAAACCCGTAGTAATCCTTGCTCCTGATTCAAAAGAAATTTCTTACAGGTTAAAAAACGAGGATTTATCATGCATCGATTACGTTTTCAACTGGATGGGAAGCACAAATATCCTTTTCCCCGTCATTAACCTGATTGAAGATAAATTAAACGCAGAGGAGGATAATAAACACGAGGGGGTACAATCCATCTTATTAATTGAAAACTCGGTCAAAACAGCTACAATCTATTTACGCCATCTGTACAAAATAATTCTTGAACAGTCTAGGGATTACATGATCGAGGGACTAAACGAGCATCAGAAAATGATGCAAATGCGGGGCAGGCCCAAAATTCTTCTTGCGACCAGTTTTGCTGAAGGACTGAGATTATTCGACAAACACAAATCACAGCTCCTGGGTGTAATTACAGATGTTGACACGAACCATTACGAACCTGGAAGCCAGGGCACCATTGAAGATTTTTTTAAACAGATTAAAGAACATGATCCCAACATACCTGTCTTAATTCAATCTGCGGACCCCGAAAATGAAAAACTGGCTGAGGAATACGGGAACGGCTTTCTAAATAAAAACTCCAGGTCTCTTCCGGAGGAGTTAAAAGCCTACATGAAAAGCCACTTCTCTTTTGGCGATTTTGTTTTTACTGATCCTGAAACAGGGATGGAAATTGCGAGGGTTTCAGATCTGCAGAATTTTCAGCGCAGGCTTTTTGAAATTCCGGATGATTCCCTTCGTTACCATCTCTCAAGAAACCATCTGTCTAAATGGCTCTATGCACGGGCTTTGTTCTCACTCGCCGAGTTTTTAAAGAAAATCAGCCTTGATGACTTTGCCAGTATCGACCAGGCTCGCCGTTTTATCTTCGATGCGATTGCCAACTTCCGGCTTAACAAGGGACATGGCGTCATAGCCGAGTTCTACCGGGAACACTTTGATGAATACCTTACATTTACAAAAATCGGTGAAGGATCAATCGGGGGGAAAGCCCGCGGATTGGCTTTTCTGGATAGCATAGTCAAGCAAAACCAGTATTTTGAAAGTTTTGAGGATACGGTAGTGTCAATACCTCGGACAGTGGTGCTCAGCACTGATGTATTTGATGATTTCATAACTCAGAACAATCTTTATGGCATTGGTTTGTCACATCAAAGTGACAGGGAAATTCTTGATGTCTTCGTGAGAGCAAGGCTGCCGGCAAGAATTCATAAGGATTTATATGTCTTTATTTCAAAAATAAACGGCCCGGTGGCAGTACGCTCATCAAGCTTGCTTGAAGATTCACATTTTCAGCCATTTGCGGGGATCTATTCTACATACATGATCCCTAAGGCTGAAGACGATGTGACAATGCTGGAGTTGCTGAGCATCGGAATAAAAAGCGTTTACGCATCTGTATTCTTCAAGGGCAGCAAAGACTATATGACAGCTACCGGGAACCTGATTGAAGAAGAAAAAATGGGTATCGTTCTTCAGGAGGTTTGCGGACAGAAATATGGGAACCGGTTCTATCCGACTATTTCAGGTGTAGCCAGATCAATTAATTTTTATCCCATCGAGCCTGAAAAATCAGAAGATGGATTTGTCAGCCTTGCCTTTGGCTTGGGTAAATATATTGTCGACGGTGGTATGGCTCTCCGGTTTTCACCTGCATACCCCCGGAAGGTGTTGCAGCTGTCAGACACTAAAATGGCCTTGCGCGAGACCCAGCACGAATTTTATGCTCTCGATCTTGACCCGGCAAGTTTTATACCCAGCACCGATGATACGGTTAATCTTCTAAAACTGAAAATCAGCGATGCGGAAAAAGATGGCTCGCTGAAATTTGTGGCTTCCACCTATGATCATCAGAATGACGTTATAAGAGATGACATAAGTGATGCCGGTGAAAGAATAATATCCTTTGCCAATGTACTTAAATATGACCTTTTCCCCCTGGATGAGATTTTAAAAACAATCCTTGAAATCGGACAGCAACAGCTGAACAATCCCGTTGAAATTGAATTTGCGGTAAATATTGATCCGGAGAGAAAAAAACCTGTTCTATTTAACCTTCTGCAAATCAGGCCAATTGTTGAAAACACCGAAAGAATCAGAGATAAACTGGAAGAGATCCCTCATTCGGATACAATTATCCTTTCAAATTCAGCCCTGGGAAACGGAACTATTAACGGGATATGTGACCTGATATATGTTAAAACTGAAAATTTTACTGCAGCAAAGAACCAGGAAATTGCCGCCAAGCTCAATGAAATAAATGACGGGTTTCTGAAAGAGGGGAGAAATTATATCCTGATCGGACCCGGCAGATGGGGATCAAGTGATCCGTGGCTTGGCATACCTGTCAAATGGCCGCAAATTTCTGCTGCCAGGGTTATAATTGAATCCGGACTGGATAATTACCGTGTC
>Ga0316613_10002412_pt1 | contig 12039 bp, 11 predicted proteins | sample OWC_soil_day10_C_2_FD_207647 | JGI IMG/M metagenome (GOLD analysis project Ga0316613, IMG submission 207647) | Wetland soil microbial communities from Old Woman Creek delta, Ohio, United States - OWC_soil_day10_CT_b | ecosystem: Environmental > Terrestrial > Soil > Wetlands | place: USA: Ohio...
CGAACGCTCCGACAGCAATCAGAATCAGCCGCATCATCTGCTTTCCCTCTCCCGTGTTTCACGCACTCTGGGAGAGGCGGGGGCAGCGCTTCCCGCCGCCGAGTCGGGATTTCCGGAGGATGCCCCGCCGTTGCCATTGGCAGCGCCGGTCTGCGCAATCAGCTTGTCGAGCGGCATATAAAGCATGGCGTTGCCACTCTTCGTATCGACCATCATCTTGGCCGTATTGGAAAAAATCTGCTGCATGGTATCGAGATACATCCGGTCGCGCGTAACGGCGGGTGCTTTCTGATACTCGGCCAGAACCTGCTTGAACCGTGAAGCATCGCCCTCGGCGTTGGCGACAACGCGCTGCCGGTATCCTTCTGCTTCTTGCAGCAGGCGCGAAGCGGCACCGCGAGCCTTGGGAATCACTTCGTTGGCATAGGCCTGACCGTCATTTTTCTGGCGCTCGCGATCCACTCCGGCTTTGACCGCATCGTCGAAAGCGGCCTGGACTTGTTCGGGCGGCTGCACTTCCCGCATGGCCACATTCGTAACCTGTACGCCGGACCGATACTGATCGAATATGTCCTGCATCCGTTTCTGCGCATCGGACGTCAATTTGTCCCGCCCCTGGTACAGCACATAATCCAGGTCGTTCCTGCCAACGATCTCGCGGACGACGGTTTCCGCAACCTGTCTTGCCATTTCTTCACGATCGCGGTTGTTGAACACCCAATCTGCTGCATTATTCAGGCGATACTGAACTTCAAACTGAATATCGGCGATGCCTTCATCCCGGGTCAGCATCAGCGCTTCCTTCGGTTGCTTGTTCTTGACCGTGTCGCGATAGCCGACCTCGATCGTACGAACCTGGGATACACTCACGACTTCATGGCTCTGTATCGGGTATGGCCAGCGCCAGTTGAACCCCGATGACGCCATATGGCTGAATTTGCCGAAGGTAAGGACAACCCCGCCCTGGCCCTCCTGGACGATAAAAAGGCCGCTCGCCATCCAGAAGCCCAGGATAAACATGGCAATCAGGCCGACCCCGATCTTGCTGCCGGCGCTCCCCACCTCTTCCTCTTCAGGCGGTTCTTCGTCGGGGGCATCCTTCTTGTTGAAGAAACGGTTCAGCTTGATGGTGAAATCTTTCCAGAGCTTGTCCAGATCCGGCGGCTGAGCATCCGGGTTATTGCGAGAGCCGCCTTCGCGATCATCCTGCGAACCACGGCCCCACTGATCATGGCGCATCGGCAGTAAACGAAGGATTTTGGTGATTGAAAAGAACGGCATCTTATTGCGCTCTGGTATTAGTCATCCTGGAAACGTCATCCCCCGGTGCGGTCACACCCGGATCGAGCATCTCCGGAGACGCCGGCTCCTGGCTTTTCCTCGCGTACTCTGCGATGGCGGATCGAAGCAGATCCATGCCGGCGCCGGTTTGCGCGCTGACAAAAACGCGATGAATTCTACCATACTCATCCCTTTCCAAAGCAGGTTCCAGACCTGCCAGATCAATCTTGTTCCAGACCAGAAGCTGGGGGGTCTGGTCAGCGCCGATCTCCCTCAGTACAAGATTAACCTGCTCGATCTGCTCCATGCGGACGGGGCTGGCGGCATCGACGACGTGCAGAAGCAGGTCGGCATGAATAGTTTCTTCCAGAGTTGCCCGGAAAGCCGCCACCAATTGGTGAGGCAGATCGCGGACAAAGCCGACCGTGTCGGAAACGACGACATTTCCGGCTTCCTCGATATAAAGCCGACGCGACGTCGTATCCAGCGTAGCGAACAACTGATCCGCCACGTAGGTTCCCGCCTTGGTAAGCGTATTGAACAGTGTCGACTTGCCGGCATTCGTATAGCCGACCAGTGAAACGGAAAAAGTATGGCTCCGGTTCCGGGCGCGCCTCTGGGTTTCCCGCTGACGCTGCAATTTTTCCAGCCGCGAACGAAGCATCTTGACCCTGTCGCCGATCAGTCGGCGGTCGGTTTCAAGCTGGGTTTCACCCGGCCCCCGCAGACCGATACCGCCCTTCTGTCTCTCAAGGTGAGTCCATCCTCTGACCAACCGCGTCGCCAGGTGCTGAAGTTGAGCAAGTTCGACCTGAACCTTGCCTTCGTGGCTTTTTGCCCGTAATGCAAAGATATCAAGAATCAGGCTGGTTCTATCGACGACGCCTATCCCGAGCTTTCTCTCGAGATTGCGCTGTTGAGCAGGAGAAAGAGGATGGTTGAAGATGGCCAGATCAATCCGGTACTCGGCAATGGCCTGGACAATTTCATCAACTTTTCCGGTGCCGACGAAATAAGCGGCATCCGGGCTACTCCGCTTTCCTGTAATGGTCGCGACGGGAATAGCTCCTGCCGATTTTGCCAGCAAGGCCAGTTCGTCGAGATTGGCGGCGTAGTCCCCTTTTCCAAAATCGATGCCAACTAGAAGCGCACGCATGTCACCACACGCTCGAATTGGCAGACTGTCCCATCATTGTTCTGAGCCTGTATCGATATCGAGAGAGACGGCACGGGACGGGACGACCGTAGAGATTGCATGCTTGTAAACCATCTGCGTCACGGTATTACGGAGCAGAATGACATACTGATCAAAGGATTCCACCTGGCCTTGCAGCTTGATGCCGTTGACAAGATAAATGGAAACAGGAATGTGCTCCTTGCGCAGCACGTTCAGGAACGGGTCTTGTAGTAATTGCCCTTTATTGTTGCTCATAACAGCTCCATTATGTGAATGTTATTAGGTAGTTGGAGGCTCGGTAAAGCTTTTCAAGTGTCTGGGTAGAACACGTTGTATAGATACTATACAGGATTTGATTTTTTTTGATTTGACACCGGCCATCCCCGGACGGATGGCCATCTCTTTGTTGTAGAAATGTCGTGTATCAATCCTCGTCTGCAAACGGATTCTTTCCAGTGCGGAATTCGATGCGCAAGGGTGTTCCCGTCAGGGAAAACGCATCGCGGAAGTGTTTTTCCAGGTAGCGCCTGTAGTCGTCGCCAATGGCTTCCAGCGCGTTGCCATGGATAACGATGATGGGCGGATTCTGACCGCCCTGATGGGCATAGCGCATCTTGGGCCGGGTCGCGCCCCTGCGTCTCGGAGGTTGCTGGTGCTCGACCGCTTCCATCAGCACACGCGTCAACTTCGGAGTCGAGAGTTTGGCCATCGCCGCGGCATAGGCAGCATCGACGGATTTCATCAATGGGCCGATCCCCGACGCATTCAATGCGGAAATGAAATGGAATTTCGCAAAGGAAAGGAAATGCAACTTGCGCTCAATATCCATTTTGACCTGGTCGCGCTGATCGGACACCAGTCCATCCCACTTGTTCACCGCCACAACCAGTGCCCGCCCCGATTCGAGGACAAACCCGGCGATATGCGCATCCTGCTCCGAAATATCCTGCTGTGCATCCAGCAGCAAAACCACGACATTCGCTTCGGAAATAGCCTGCAGCGTTTTCACGACGGAGAACTTTTCGATAGCCTCGAAAACTTTGCCGCGCCGCCTCAGTCCAGCCGTATCGATCAGTTCGTAATGCTTTCCACCTCTCTCGAAGGGAATATGGATGGCATCGCGTGTGGTACCCGGCATATCGAAAGCAATGACCCGTTCCTCTCCGACCAGGGCATTGATCAGAGTGGATTTTCCGACGTTCGGGCGCCCCACGACGGCAAGCCGCATGACGCCTTCCGTCTGCTGCGGTTCCTCTGCGTTTGCCGTTTCCCTTGAATACACCAGATCCAGAGCATGGTCCACCATATCGTGAACGCCATCCCCATGCGCGGATGAGATGACAAGCGGATCGCCCAGGCCGAGTTCGTAGAAGTCGGCCGTGACGGTTGAATATTTCATGCCCTCGGCCTTGTTCACGACCAGCACGACCGGCCGACCAGAACGTCGGAGGAATTCGGTGATGGTCTTGTCATGGGGAGTCATTCCCTGCCGTCCATCGACGATAAAGACAACGACGTCCGCTTCCGCAACAGCCTGCTTCGTCTGCCTCGCCATTTGATGCAGAATGCCTTCCTTGGCAACCGGTTCGAAACCGCCGGTATCAATCACCAGGAAAGGCCTTTCGCCGACCCGCCCCTCGCCATAGTGCCGATCACGCGTCAAGCCGGGCATGTCCGCAACCAGCGCAGCACGCGAACGGGTAAGGCGATTGAACAGCGTCGATTTGCCTACATTAGGGCGACCAACCAATGCAATAACTGGCTTCATCCGTTATCCGCCGTAACTGCCATAAGCGTGCCTGCCCGAGTCTGAATGATCAATTTCCCGCCGGAAGCCAAAGGAGTGGAAAGAATGGGGCTGCCATCCGTATTCATGCGCCCAATCAGCGCACCGTTTTCCTTGTCAAGGAAATGCACGAAACCCATGCCGTCCCCGACGGCGATGGCGCGCTTCAAGGCGACCGGAGCCGTCAGTTGACGATATGCCAGCTTGTCGTTGAGCCATACGCTTTGTCCGCCTTGCAACGCGAATGCGGAAACTGACCCCTTGTCACTCGAAGCATAGACGTTGCGCTCGTCAATACCAAGCCCGACATCGCTGGAAAACATCCTGCTCCATTGCGGAGATCCGGTTGCCAGGTTGATGCATCCGACTCTGCCATGGTACGCGACCGCGCAAGCCTGACGATTGTATATCACGGGATAGCCGGAAACATCCGCTATGCGATCCAGTTCGGTGGCGCCACGCGGGTCGCCTACGGCGATTTCCCATAAAGGGCCTCCGTTATTCAAGGCCAGGCCAAGAAGCCGCCCGCCAGGCATGGCCACGATCACTTCCGAATTGTCGATAAGCATGCCAGGCGCCGAACGCAGCGTCAGTGGCGGCGCCGTTCTGGTCACAATCCACTTGCGCGCACCGCTATAAGCGTCATATGCCGCAATTCGATTGTCCTGACTTCTGACCACGACGAGTCCTTGTCCCACTACAGGAGCCGAAAGCACTTCGCTCGAAACCTGAGTTTTCCAGCGAAGTTTTCCATCCTGATCAAAAGTCAGGATGACGCCTTTCTCTCCGGCAACGGCAATAGTGCTCCCATCGCTGCCAACGCCGGCCGTCAAGCGCACATCGGCATTGATACGCCAGATTTCGTGGCCGTTATCGGGATTAACCTTGACGATCGTGCCGGCAGCGGATGCGGCGACGATGCTGTCATAGGTCAAGGCCGGCACAAACTCGTAATTTTCGGCATTGCCGACATTGATGGACCAGATACTGCGTGGCTCGATAGTCTGTTTGAATTCAGTCAATGCCGCAGGAACGTTCACAGGAAGCTTCTTGCTGGAGAAGGGATTCAACGAAGAGCATCCTGCAAGCGTGAGCGTCATACTCGCACCAACAAGAAGGCAGGTGAATCGCAAGCGGTTATTCATGATGGTCATCCTGCCGCCGCTTCGCTTCCGCCAACCGCATCCAGTTTCAGCTCGATCAACTGGCGAGCCGGGTCTTTCTCGTCGGTCTTTTCCAAAGCCTTCTTGTAGGCAGCGCGCGCTTCATCGACCTTGTTCTGCGCAATCAGGATATCTCCTTTACGCTCCTCCGCCATACCGACATACTGCTCAGGAAAATCCGCCGCCAGCGTCTTCATTCCGGACTCATAGTCTTTTTCATCCAGGTAGACTCCGGCCAACCGGACTCGTGCTATGGCCTTGTATGCCTCATCCTTGCCACTGTCGATTACCCATTGCAACTGTTCCTTGGCCGCGGCAGTGTCACTGGCGTCGATTGCCGTCTTGGCAGCCAGCATGGCCGTCATCGGGGCATAAACGGTCCGGCCAAATTTGTCCTCCATGTCCTTGGCGACACGCTGCACTTTGGCATTGTCTTTTGCTATCACGCTCTTCTGCACTTCCTCAAAAAGCTGGGAAGCCTGCGCAGCCTGATTACGCTGGTAGTATCTCCAACCGGCCACGGCGGAGTAGGCCAGCAGAGCGGCAACGATTACCCATGTGATGACATTGCCATAGCGCTTCCACCATGCCTTCAGGGATTCGATCTGTTCCTGTTCTTCGAGATTGTATGCCATGATTGGATCTATTCTTAGTGAAGATAATGTTGATGGTCGTGATGGTCGTCACCACACTCGCAGATGATCTGATCGACGATGTAATCGGTCAGCTTTTCGAACGGAACACTGCTCTGGTTGCTCTCCTGGTCGTCCGACCTTAGCGCTTTCACCGTCGCCGCATTCTCTGCGAGTTCATTTTCCCCGACCAGCACGGCGAACGATGCTCCACTGGCATCGGCCCGCTTCATCTGTGCCTTGAAACTATTTCCGGCGTTGGTCGGCGCACAATGAAGTATGACGTCAAGCCCTGCATTTCTTAAGTTTTCGGCCAAAGCGAACGCCTGAAGCATTGCCGCTTCTCCCTGGTGTACCAGGTAGATGTCACATTGCTTTTGTGGCGCCATTTCGCCGCGCGCCTTCATCAGTTCGATCAGGCGTTCGACACCCATGGCAAAGCCGCAAGCGGGAGTCTGCTTTCCCCCAAACATTTCGATCAGCGGGTCGTAGCGGCCGCCCCCACACACGGTTCCCTGGGAACCGAGGTCATCGCTGATCCACTCGAAGACTGTGCGGTTATAGTAGTCCATGCCGCGCACCAGCCGCGTATTGATCGTGAAGGGAATATTGTTGTGGCGCAGGATTTTTTGCACGCCATTGAAATGGTCGAGCGATTCCTGTCCAAGATAATCCAGCAGCTTGGGAGCGCCATTCACCATTTCCTGCATAGCCGGATTTTTTGTATCCAGGATCCGCAATGGATTACTGTGCAGACGTCGCTGCGCATCGGAATCGAGCAGATCCATGTGCTGTTCGAAATAGGCTATCAGGTCGGCACGATGCCGGTTTCGCTCCTCGGCATCGCCGATGGAATTGAGTTCAAGCCGCACCTTTTCCAGACCAAGATCATCCCACAGCCGCTGGCACAGCATGATCAGCTCGGCATCAATGTCGGGTCCGGTAAAACCGACCGCTTCGGCACCGATCTGGTGAAACTGACGATAGCGCCCGCGCTGCGGTCTTTCATGGCGGAACATCGGACCTGTATACCACAGGCGCTTGGGGCCATCATAGACCAGATTGTGCTCCAGCACGGCACGCACAACCCCTGCCGTGCTTTCGGGACGCAAGGTGAGGTTGTCCCCGTTGAGCGAATCTTCGAATGAATACATCTCCTTCTCGACGATATCGGTAACGGCGCCCAGACCTCTGGCAAACAAAGCCGTCTCCTCGACGATAGGCGTGCGTATCTGCTGGTAGCCATAGCTCTTCAGTACCGACTGAACAGTATTCTCAAGCAGCTCCCAGACGTGGGCTTCGGCTGGCAGGACATCGTTCATGCCCTTCACACCGAGGACTTTCTTTATTTTGGATTTATCAGACATTGTCGTTCAGCGCATCCGCATTCATGCAGCGGCAGCGTTCTTTCCGTAATTCGTCTTTACATATTCCAGGACAATTTCCTGGAATTTCTCTGCGATATTTGCACCGCGCAGGGTCGTTTTCTTCTCGCCGTCCACAAATACCGGGGCGCTCGGCGATTCGCCGGAACCTGGCAAACTGATGCCGATATTGGCGTGCCTCGATTCGCCCGGTCCGTTGACGATGCACCCCATTACCGCCACGCTCATGCTTTCCACGCCAGGATATTGTGTCTTCCACGCGGGCATCTGCTCACGAAGATACGTCTGGATCGTATTGGCCAGTTCCTGGAAGACGGTCGATGTCGTCCTTCCGCAGCCAGGACACGCAATCACCATCGGGGCAAACTTGCGCAACCCCATCGTCTGCAGGATTTCCTGCGCAACCACGACTTCCCTGGAACGATCGCCGCCAGGCTCGGGCGTAAGCGAAACGCGGATTGTATCGCCAATTCCTTCCTGCAACAACACGGCCAGCGCGGCGGTAGAAGCAACGATCCCCTTGCTCCCCATGCCGGCCTCCGTCAGCCCCAGATGAAGGGCATAACTGCAGCGCAGGGCCAATTCACGGTAAACCGCAATCAGATCCTGAACCGCAGACACCTTGCAGGAAAGAATAATTTTGTCCGCCGGAAGACCTATCTCCTCCGCCCTTTGAGCACTCTCTATGGCGGACGCAACCATGGTCTCGTACATGACCCCCTGCGCGTTCCAGGGCGAAGTGCGCAGGGCATTTTCGTCCATGACGCGGGCAAGCAGGCTCTGGTCGATGCTTCCCCAGTTGACACCGATTCTGACAGGCTTGCCGAACTTGCATGCCGTTTCGATCATGGCGGCAAACTGAGGATCGCGCTTGGAACCCTGTCCCACATTGCCGGGATTGATGCGATATTTAGCCAACGTTTTCGCACAATCCGGAAAATCGTGCAGCAGCGTATGACCATTGTAATGAAAGTCACCGATCAGGGGCACATCGATTCCCATCCTGTCGAGCTGATCGCGAATGACCGGAACCGCTGCCGCTGCCGCCGGAGTATTGACCGTAATACGCACCAGTTCCGACCCGGCCTCGGCAAGACTCTTCACCTGCAGCGCGGTTTCGATTGCGTTCTCCGTATCGGTATTGGTCATCGACTGGACAACAACCGGCGCTCCGCCTCCTATGGTTACGGTTTTTATACCGCCCTGAATGACTACGCCTTTTGTTCTGGCGCGGGCAAACGGGCCGGAAGGGATCGGATCTCGATTCAGTGACATATCTCTTTACTTCAACTTCAGCCGCGCAACCGTGCTATTTTCGGCTGTCTTCAACTCGACGGGAACGCCGCGCAGACTTGCCTCGACGCCGGGAGCGTAACCGAGCGTAACCGATACCGGTTCCTTGATATCGATGGCCTCCGTTTCGCCAGCCTTGACCAGCCGCTCGAACAACACAGTCGAATCGTCATTCACGATCTGTACCCAAGAGTCCGCCCGGAAACGCATCACAAGCGCGTTATTTCCCTGGGCTTGCTCGGCCTCGACTGGTTTTGCCGCCGGTTCGGTCTTGTTGTCAGGAACAGGGGCAGACGTAGCGGAAGCGGTGTCTTGCTTGGCTTCACCTGCAGCCGGGACGTTATCCGACATGACAGTCGTCTTAGGAGGAACCAGCTCAGTCGAAACGGAACCGGATGACTGTACGGACGTCGGATTCATCCTGGACGCGGATTCCTTGGCCTGGCTCGCCGGTTTTTGGACAGATGGCAAATTGAACTGGAGCACGCCCATCTGTCTGGCAGCCAGAGCAGCGACAACGAGCAGAACCACAACAATAACGGCCGATATCAACTTGACCGGAAAATCTCGATGCATATGGAATGACCGACGGCTTCCGGCAAGCGTATCCGTCGGCATGCTGCGTTTCGGCTGCGTCGTCGCTTTTGAAGGCGCATTCTTTATCGCTCCTGCATTGGAAGGAAACATGGCAACGAGTGGTTCAGGATCAACCTGAAGCAGCTTGGCATAAGCCCGGACGAACCCGCGAGAGATGGCGATGCCATGCAAGGCATCATAATTGTCCGCCTCAAGATTATTCACTTGTCTGACCGTCATTTTCAACCGCGCAGCTACATTTTCAACCGTCAGCCCTGCCTTCACGCGGCATTCTGCCAATTGTGCGCCCGGTTTCAAAACAGCGGCTTCGGGCCGCCCGGCTTCCTGATCGGGTTGCTGTGAATCGTCAGAACCTCTCGGTTCATTCGTCTCGTTATCAGTCATCAAAAGCCTCTCGTTGTAATGCAGTGTATTCAGAAGAATTGGGATAGTTGCGGCGAAGCTGGGCCGCAAGACTCATTTCGGAATCGCGCTCCCCCAGCTTATGTGCTGTTTTGATGGCGACCCAGAGCACGTCGGGAGTCATGGCCTCTGATTTGCTCAACCGATTCAGGTAGAAGCGCGCTCTCATCGTATCGCGTCGATCCGAAAATATCTTCGCCAGATAAGCATTGGTCAACGGATGATTGGGATCGATCTGGAACGCGCGCAAGAAATACTTCAGCGCCTCATCGCTCTGCTTCACCTTCATGCTGCACACGCCTGCATTGTTGAGCGCCTTTGAAGGAGATTGGTAGGAACGGTTGCCAAACGCATCGCCGAAATAGGTGATCGAGGCAGCTTCACGTCCGTTCTGGCATAGAAACCAGCCATAGTTGTTGGATATGTCCGGATTCCTCGGCGACAGCTTAAGGGCATGCAGAAAATTATCTTCCGCCAGTCTGTTCTCTTTCATTTCCATGTAGATCAACGCGCGGACACCGTACGCATCCGCATTTCTGGGATCGATCGACAAGGACTGCTTGATCTCATCCAGCGCCGTTTTCCATTGGCGCTGCTCGTAATAATTGACGGCGAGCTGCAGGCGAATCGATGCACGCTTCTGAACATCGGTCTGATCCGAACTGGTCGGCAATTCGTCGACCGAAGAGACCGATGGCACCGCAGCGCATCCAGCAAGCGCTGCCATTATCAAGGCCATTATTCCGAGACCAAATCTAAAACGAATCGTATTCACGCGTGCTTCTCCCTGATCATAATGAGCTTCCCGCCGGAACCCGACTGATAATCAGTCATCTTCGCCATACGTCCGAGAACGTTGGTCCGGTCCTTTACTTCACCGGCAAGCTGTCCGCAGGCGGCGTCAATATCGTCGCCTCGCGTCTTCCGAACCGTAGTCACAATCCCGGCATCCATCAAAATCTTGGCAAATGCCTGAATGCGTGCCGGACTGGACCGACGTAAGCCAGATGAGGGAAAGGGATTGAATGGAATCAGGTTAAATTTGCACGACACAGGGTTTGCCCTGTTCCGCACCAGTGCGATCAACTCGCGGGCATGGGACTCGGTATCATTCACCTCTTCCAGCATGCAGTATTCGAATGTGATGAAATCGCGTGGCGCATGTTCAAGGTAGCGTCTGCATGCGCCCATCAATTCAGCCAGCGGATGCTTCCGGTTCAGTGGCACCAGCCGGTTGCGCAATTCATCGTTTGAAGCATGCAGCGACACCGCCAGGGCAACCGGGCATTCTTGCCCGAGCCGGTCTATCATCGGCACAACGCCACTGGTTGACACGGTCACGCGGCGGCGGGAAAGACCATATGCATTATCGTCCAGCATCAGTTTGAGGGCGCTCACGCTCGCATCGAAATTGAGGAGCGGTTCACCCATGCCCATCAGCACGACGTTCGAAATCTGACGCTCGCCCTTGACGCCTGGCGGGATTCCCTTGCTCGCCCGCAATGCGAATTCCGCCATTCGAAGCTGGCCAATGATTTCGCCAGCTCTCAGGTTACGGTTGAAACCCTGCTTGCCGGTAGAACAGAAAAGACAGTTGACCGCGCATCCCGCCTGCGTCGAAATGCAAAGCGTGCCGCGGTCATCCTCTGGAATAAAGACGGTCTCCACCGCATTTCCTTGGCCGACATCGACCAGCCACTTTCGCGTGCCATCTGATGAAGTATGGTCGCTGATCGCAACAGGAGACGTAACGACCGCCCGCTCCGCAAGTTTGCTGCGCAGAGACTTGGCGAGATCGGTCATATCGTCGAAACGATCGACGCCGAACTGATGAATCCAGCGCTGCAACTGCTTCGCACGAAAAGGTTTCTCGCCCAGTTCGTCGCAGTAATTGACCAGGCCTGCCGGGTCGAGGTCGAGAAGATTAGTTAAAGACGTCATGCAATTAATCGGTTAGGCTTCTTTCAGCGGACTCGTCGCCGAAAGAAGCAATTTCCACCTCGTTAGCGCGAATAGACGTTCAGCGCCGGGAAGTAGTAGGCTATTTCCACTGCTGCGGTTTCCGGAGCATCGGAACCATGGACGGCATTGGCGTCGATGGAGTCCGCAAAGTCGGCGCGAATCGTACCCTTGTCAGCTTTCTTCGGATCGGTGGCGCCCATCAGTTCGCGATTCTTGGCGATAGCGCCTTCACCTTCGAGAACCTGAACCATCACGGGACCCGAGATCATGAATTTGACCAGATCCTTGAAGAACGGACGCTCCTTGTGAACGGCATAGAAACCTTCAGCCTCTGCCTGGGACAATTGAACCATGCGCGCGG
>Ga0316613_10002414_pt1 | contig 12038 bp, 7 predicted proteins | sample OWC_soil_day10_C_2_FD_207647 | JGI IMG/M metagenome (GOLD analysis project Ga0316613, IMG submission 207647) | Wetland soil microbial communities from Old Woman Creek delta, Ohio, United States - OWC_soil_day10_CT_b | ecosystem: Environmental > Terrestrial > Soil > Wetlands | place: USA: Ohio...
TAATTCTTAAATTCCTTACTACTGCCTCCCCTGCAATCTGACAGCTCCCTAAAATGATCCACCGGATCATTTTTTTACGGTCGCTTCCCTAATGCCTGACCTACCTCTAAAACAGCTGCCGGCCAGTCTATGTTCATGGGATTGATGACCACCAACTCTGCTCCGGTCTCTCCGGCAAGCGACTCTGCGTTCCTGAGATCATATTCTGCCTGGATGAAAATAATGCTTATTCCCTTATCCCTGGCAAGATCAATCAGCTCTTTCATCCGTGCCGGCGAGGGACTTTTGCCTTCATCTTCAAACGATATCTGCTCCAGACCGTAATCGCGGGCCATGTACTCAAGTGCCGGATGATAGATAAGAAATGTGGTTGAAGGAGCCCCGGACAGCTCTTCCCTGAGTATTGAATCGACCCCTGCAATCTTTTTCTGCAGCGCCATCAGACCGGTCTCGTATTTCTGAGCTGAAGACGGATTAAGCTCTGTCAGGAACTTTGCAACATCTTCAGCAATGACATAAGCTGAAACAGGGGACATCCAGTAATGGGGATCAGGTCCCCCGTGCAGGTGACCGTCATGGCTGTTATTATCATCTTCCTCCTCTGACTCGTGCAACTCAATGAGGTCGATGTTGTGCGACAGGTCAAGGATCTTCATTTCCGGATTGATCTCCCTGAACCGTCCCATCCAGGCCTGTTCGAATCCAAGCTGCCCGTTGATAATAAAAGCTTCTGATCCCGCAAGGGCATTGATCTGGGCAGGCAGTGGCTCCCAGATATGATGATCAGCACCCGGTGGCAGCATTATGTTTACCTTAAAGTCATCCCCGGCAACAGCCTCAACAAAATATGCCAAAGGAGGTATGCTGACCGTTATCACCCTCCCGCCATCCTTAACTGATGGTGAGCCGCAGGATACCACGATGAACATTAGGGGGATAAGCCACAATAACGTTTTTTTCATAACCGGGTAATTGGTTATGCAAATGTAACATAATGGCAAATGAGGGCAAAAAACACAAATAATAATTACAGGCATTCTGTATAAAAACGTAGAGACAGGTCTCAGACCTGTCCCTACCAATTGATTACACGATTTGTAATCGAAAAATTAAACCAATAGGAAACAGAAAACCGAAAAAAACCAAATTAATTTGAATTCATTGATATGCGGAAATTGCCTGTTGCGTTCTTTGCTTTGATTTTGAAAATCCATTTGCCGTTCTTCCACTTGCTCTCCTCGTTTTCCTCAAGGCTCTTTCTCCAGTTGAGGCTGCCGTTTTCATCAATGAGTACTTCCGATAGCTGCTTGCCGTCAGGTGTGATAATGGCAACTGTTATTAATCCTTCTGCACAATTCCCTGAAACTGAGAGGTTGACATTGCCGCCGTCACCTCCTGCATCCATCGTGAATTCATTTGTGAACGTGGCTTCAAGCACCTGGCGCGTATAGTTCCATGAGGAGCCCGGTTTGCCCGCATTACCCATTTCATTGAATATATAGTAATCTTCATTGTACGGTATGGCATACTTAAACAACCTGTCATCCGCGATGACAAAAGGAGGCATATCCTTCATTACATCCACATGATAATCCTTTGACATCTCCTCTGCCCTCTTCCGGATTGCATCATAATCATGTAATGCCTGTTCGTATTCAGGGCCCCTGTCTTGCCTTGAAAGTTCCTGCTCAGCCTCCAGCATCCTTTTCTGAACCTCATACTCCCTAAGCTTATTGAGCTCTTCCTGTTTTTTCTTCTGAGCTTCCGCTTCCTTTTGCTTTGCAAGCTCTTCCTGTTTTTGTTTTTCAGCTGCTGGCGGTGTTGCCACCTGTGCTATGGCCGAAGCTGAGATCATTAAAAGCACCAAAGCAACTGCAACTGTCTGTACCATTCTTTTCATGACTGTCCCTTTTAAATGTTTCATGATGTAAAATTACACCCGGCAATTGTAACCATGAGTTAATGAGAGGTTAATGAAAGGTTAATCCCTACTCTGTTCCGCAGCAATGATTAATTTTGACAAAAAGTGATAAAGATGAAACGTCATCTGATAATCATATTACCCCTCATAGCCCTGGTGGCATTTCTGTCCGTTCAGGTCTTCATGATCATAAGCATATGGGGGCAGGAAAAGGAGAATATGCTCATGCGGTACAAGTCACTGACACATGAAGCGTCGGTCAGACTGATGGCAGGGAAGAAGGTCAACGGGTTTGAAAAAGCTATGGATATCACAGACAAGTTTGCGGGCCTGGTTATCAGCGGGAAGTTACCTGAGCTAAGCAACGCTTCAGATTCTGCTAAACTGAAAAAAGAGGTACTGTCACATACCTATTCAATAATCCAGGAAAATGAAGTGCTTTCTTCATTTACCAAAGAGTACATTAAGAAAACGGGATATAGCACGAACTACAAGTCATTCATCTGGATCTCTTACCTCAGCCTTTTATCAGACGAAGGGCAGTTCATCATTGCTGACACCGTACCTGCCGATGACGAGATTGCAAAGACCGTAATCGTGGTAGACAGTTACCGGGAAGAGCATAACAACTTCGTGATTGAATATGTGTCACTCATTGACATGAATGAGATAGACAGTCTAGTTTTCAGGAAGGCCTTTTTCTCATTTCTGCTCATCACCTTTAGCGTCCTGATAGTGTTCCTGGTTTTCTGGTTCACCTGGCGTAACCTGATGGAAGAGAGAAGGCTCTCAGGTCTTAAAAGTGACTTCATAAATAACATGACCCATGAGCTCAAGACCCCGTTGTCAACCATAACTGTCGCAGGACGGACGCTTGAAAAGGCACAGATCAACAGTGATCCCGCAAAAGTGCTTGAAACGGCAAGAATGATAAGCAAGCAGAGCGTGAATCTCAATCAGCTTATAAATACGATCCTTGAGGTGAGCCTGCTTGAAAGAACTGAATTTGAGCTCGACAGGCAAAAAGTCAGCGCCGATGAGCTGACACACCAGATAGTAGCTTCGTTCCTCACATCATGCGATGGTCACGCTGAATTTCAGGAGGATTATAAGGCAGCCGGTATCTCACTGTCTGTTGATATTGTATACTTTACTACCATGGTAAACAATCTTCTGACAAATGCGGTAAAGTACTGCGACAAGGATCCTGTTATTGTGGTTTCTACAACGGCCGATAACAACGATTTCCTTCTGAGCATTACAGACAATGGCATCGGTATACCGCACGAGCATGCCGATCATATTTTCGAAAAGTTCTACCGTGTACCCCACGGCAATATTCACAAAACCAAAGGGCTGGGGCTGGGACTATACTATGTTAAACGCATTGCAGCCGCCCATGGCGGGGACGTGTCGGTCTCAAGCAGGCTGGGACGAGGTTCGACCTTCAGAATAAAACTGCCACTATAAAAAGATCACCATGAAAATACTGATTGCTGAAGACGACATTGATTTCGGGAACATCCTCTCACAGTATGTCTCCCTGAGCGGGTTTGAAGCTATCCTTGCACGCAACGGGAAGGAAGCCTGGGAGTTGTTTCACTCAGACAAGCCGGATATATGTGTCCTTGATGTGATGATGCCCGAAATGGACGGATTTACCCTTGCTGAAAAACTGCGTGAAGCCGAGCCGGGAATTCCATTCATCTTTCTGACTGCCAAGAGCCTCCGGGAGGATATAATACGCGGCCTGAAGCTGGGGGCAGACGATTATATAACCAAGCCATTTGACCCTGAGATGCTAATGTTAAGAATTAATAACATTCTGCGAAGAGTATATTCCGGTGTCGAAGATGAATTCTCCGTATCAAGGACAACGTTGAGATACAATGCGCTGGAGCTGATCACCCCTGCCGGTAAGGAGAAACTGACCCTGCGGGAAGCACAGCTCCTGAGGCATCTCATGATCAACAGGAATAAAACACTGACCCGTGAACAGATACTGACTGAAATATGGGGTCAGGACGATTATTTCCTGGGACGAAGCATGGATGTTTTCATCAGCAGGCTGAGGAAGTATCTCTCTTCTGATCATGGCCTCGCTCTTCGCACATTAAGAGGGATGGGATTTGTACTGGAGGAGGTGCGCTAATCAGTTGATTCCGCCTCGTGTATCAGGAATTCTGTGAGGTTGACATCGTGTTTCAGGTTGAGCTTGCTCCTTAATCTGTATCGGCCTATCTCCACTGCCCTTGATGAGATATTCGTCAGATTGGCTATCTCCTTGGTAGTGAAATTCATGCGCAGATACGAGCAGAGTCTCAGGTCATTTGGCGTCAGGGTTGGGTACTTGCTTTTCAGCTTCCTGAAAAAGCCCTCCTGCGAAAGCTTCAGGTTCTTCATGACGTTCTGCCATTCTTCGGTCTGGGTATCAAGACCGTGGTCAATGATCTGCTCCATCTCCCTGACAAATTTGGCCGGCAGCCTGACCGAAGCTTCCTTCGTCGAATCGAGTTTGTCACGCAACTCTCTCAGTGTATCAGTCTTCCTGATCAGATACCTCAGGGTCAGCATGAGCTCATACCCTTTATAATCCAGCTCGCTCTCAAGCCTGTGCTTACCGGACTCATAATCAATCAGCTGGCGGTGGCGGTCGAGCGTCAGTCGCCATATTCTGACACTTACCACGACTATTATACTCAGGGTCAAAATATACAGAGCCAGCGCCCACCCGCTTTTCAGGAAAGGCTTACTGATGGCAAATGTGACCTCAGTTACCTGTTTGCTGAATACTTCTTTCACCTGCAGGTGGTACTGGCCTGATCTGAGATTCAGAAACGAAAAGTTGTCAGTGGAAGTCCGGTGCCATGTTTCTCCAAGCTCGGTTATCCGGTAGAGATACTCGCGCCCTCCCATATCAAACCCTGAAGGATTGGCAATATAAGCTGTGAGATTGTTTTCCGCACTAGGGATAGGGTACCCTTCCATCATCAGGGGAAAGAGTGTGGTGGTGTTATCATTACCGCTGAAAACGAGACGGTTGACAACAACAGTTGAGGTATCTTCATGCCTGGTCAGCCTGTCGATCTTATAAGTGCTGAAAGCCTGCCTGGTGGGTATCAGCAGGGTGTTTGAATCAAGCGAGACAATCTGTTGTTCACGCCACGGAAGGTCTGCATATTCATGATAGAATTCCAGCACTTTTTCAGCTCTGAGCTCCTTTGTAATATTAAAAAGCGCTATTCTGTCGTCCAGAATAAACCAGTAACTGTTTTTACGGTAATGGATTATCTGTGTTGCACTCACATATTCACCCAACCCCGGCTCAAGCGAGGTTAACTGAAAAAAAGTCTTTTTCTCATAATCAAACGCGAAAATATGGTCGGATGTAAGGAACACAACCTGGTTATTGATACTTGACATTGTCATTGTTCTGCCAGTATCTGCTATTGAGCTGAAATACAGAGTATTGACAATAGAATCAGTTTTTTCGTTAAGTTCCAGTCTGTAGATCCCCTTCTGAGGATGTACAGCCCAGACATAACCGAGATAATCAACCTCTATGAACCTCGTCGGTTCAGTGTAACCGTTGATCCTGTTTTTAAAACGTCCAGTCGCCTTTTGCATCTTTCATGAAGGAAACTATTCCGGTATATGTTCCCTCGAGCAAAAGATCACCGTATCGTTTTATCGACCATCCTCCGGTTATATACGAAATTTTCCGCAAGGCATCTCCTTCAATAAGGAATGTACCCTCATTGTGGCCACACAGGATGCGGCCGTCAAACTGATCAAGATTCCAGACCTGGCCCTGTGTATTGGGAATTATTCTCAGGTTTGCGAAGCCATAATAACCATTACTCCTCATTATGTCTGCCGCAAAAAGACCATGATTAGTACCGAGGTAAAGACGGTCCTTGTCCCTGATAGCCGCATAGATCGTTCCCAGCTTGCCGTTTACATTTTCATAATGGGTGACCGGAGATGATACGTTGATAAAATTAGCGCCCTCATCAAGTCCGATCCAGAGCCTCTCGTCAGCATCTTTAAAGAGAGAGAGCACTGTATTGTTTTTCAACCCGTTGGAGTAGTCATATGATGTAATTATCCTGCCTGCCCTATCACTGAAGACCACGCCCTTGAGTATCGTGCCAAATGCTATCAGCGAGTCATTCACCGCCAGCCCCGCATTGCAGGTCTCCTCTTTCAGGTATTCCGATATTTCATTCTTCAGCGGGGCATAGGTATGCCGGTCGTAGAGGAAAATGCCGTTGTTGGAAGTGCATATCCAGTATTCATCAAAATTAAATTCGATGATCGCATGTATCTTGAGGTTACCAAAGATCTCGCTTCCTTCCAAAAAGGTAAATCCTGATCCGTCAAACAGGTAAAGCCCTTCGGCTAATGACTGAGCAATAAGATTCTCTCCCGCCCTGAAGAAGAAAAGCATATTGGACGGACATCTGATGGTAGTAACGGTGTTGTAATTATAAGCATATACAGAAGTAAATGACTGAAAATAAACAGTGTGGTTCAGTTCAAAAATATTCCATATCTCATCATTCTTTGAGACTTCCGTATCCAGGGCCAGTGACCTGTAAACCAGTTCTCCGGGAATATCCTCTTCCCACATTCCGAAGTCCTCATAAGAACCGGTAAATATCATTCCGTCATCATTGACATATACTGATCTTACACCCTGCCTGTAGGGCATTGTGAAAGTCCTGGCACTGATACCGTTATACTCAATAAGTCCTGTTGAGTTGGCAAAATAAATGTACCTGCTTACCGGATCCTGATCAATCTCCCAGTTCTGGCCTATTACAGGCACATTGCCGGTCAGGAGAAGCCTGATCTCATCCTCCTGACTGTAATTCTGGCCTGGCATCACAAACGAAACACCGGATAAACAAAGAAGCAAAAAAGATAATTTGTTGTTTCTTCCCCCTGTCTTTGCTGCCATAAAAACCGAACGTTACGTCACCTTATGACTGTGGCAGTAAATATATTAAAAAATATTTTGATAACGCCGGCCGCCGGATTAGGGTTGGAGGACAGTAAACAGGACAAACTCCTTTACATCCGAATCAGATCCTATGTACAGTTCATACTCGCCGCCATCGTAGTCATAACTCATATCCTCATGGTAATAAGAGAGGTCACTGAGAGGCAGTGCAAACAGTACTCTGACCGTCTCTCCCTTTTTAACACTGATCCTCCTGAAGGCCTTCAGCTCTTTTACCGGCCTGGTAACGTTTCCCACCCTGTCACGGACATAAAGCTGGACTATTTCGTCGCCGTCATAATTGCCGGTATTTGTTATCTCAACTGCTGCTTCTACCTCCTCTCCCCTGTCAAAAGCGGTCCTGTTCAGTGATAGGGGTGAATAACTGAAGGTGGTATAACTCAGGCCAAATCCAAACGGATAAAGAGGGGTATTGGGACTGTCCAGGTACCTTGACTTGAAGTAATCCTCAGGCAGGCTCGGATCAAAAGGCCGGCCTGTGTTCTTGTAATTATAGAATATAGGTATCTGTCCGACTGATCTCGGGAAGGTCATCGTCAGTTTACCTGAAGGATTGACGTCGCCAAAAAGAATGTCAGCCACGGCATTGCCGGACTGAGTACCGCCGAACCATGCTTCAAGAATGGCCGGGGCTGTTTCGTCAAGCCCGGCAATTGTCATGGGCCGGCCGTTGTAAAGAACCACTGCGACAGGTTTTCCCAGGGAAATGACGCTGCGTGCCAGCTCCATCTGCACTCCGGGCAATGATATGTCTGTCCTGCATGAAGCCTCCCCGCTCATATCCTGGCTCTCACCAAGGGCCAGTATCACAAAGTCAGCCTTGCGTGCCGCTGCCAGGGCACTGGCAAAGCCATCCGTATTAGTGCCGGTGATCTCGCATCCCTTTTCAAAGAGAACCTTGATATTGTCACCTGCTTTTGCTTTTATACCTGCAAGAAGAGTGACGCAGCTGTCCCACTGACCGGCAGCTCCCCAGCCTCCCAGTGTATTTTCCCTGGAGTCACCCAGCGGTCCGATGACAGCAATGCTCCTGATATTTTTACTGATCGGTAATGTATTGTTTTCATTTTTGAGCAGTACCATTGATCTGGCGGCGAATTTCCTGGCAAAGGCCTGATTTTCGGCTGTCATGATTTCATTTGCCTCGCGTTCCTTGTTACAGTATCTGTACGGATCTTTGAACAGTCCGAGCTTATATTTGGCTTCCAGTATACGTCTCACAGAATTGTCTATGGTTTCTTCTGATACTTTACCTGAAGAGACGAGGTCTTCCATATAATTCTGGTACACCCTGCCTTCCATATCGAGATCAAGGCCGGCATTTATTGCCAGCCTGGCTGCGTCTGCGGAATCAGCTGCAACGCCATGAGGGATCAGTTCGGGTATCGATGTCCAGTCTGATACCACAAATCCCTCAAAACCCCAGTCGTTCCTTAACAGGTCTGTCAGCAGCCACCTGCTGGATGATGACGGTACTCCGGCAATTTCGTTGAACGAGGTCATGACCGAGCCGGCGCCCGCGTCAACCGCAGCCCTGTAAGGCGGAAGATACCATTCGTGCAGTGATCTGTCAGACATATCGACTGTATGATAATCACGTCCTGCCTGTGGCGCTCCGTAGGCTGCGAAATGTTTGACACAGGCCATCATGGTTTTCTCATCCCCAAGATCGGAGCCCTGAAAACCTCTTACCCTCGCAGCGGCAATCATGCTACCCAGGTAAGTATCTTCACCGGCGCCCTCCATCACTCTTCCCCACCTGGGGTCTCGTGCGATATCAACCATAGGTGCATAGGTCCAGTTGATACCCATTGCCGTAGCTTCAGATGCAGCTATCTGCTCTGACTTTTCAATTGCTTCCATATCCCATGAACATGCCTGGGCAATCGGTACCGGAAAGATGGTTCTGAACCCATGAACCACGTCAAGCCCGAATATCAGCGGAATTCCCAGGCGTGATTCTTCCACTGCCATCTTTTGCAGGGCAGTGACATCGTCAACTCCGAAAGTATTGAGAATTGCTCCCACTCTCCCCTGTCTGATCAGGCCCTGGTCATCATGTAACACCGCTGGTCCTGTAAAGAACCCGCCACCTGTACAAAGGTTAAGCTGCCCTATCTTTTCTTCCAGGGTCATCTTTTTCATCAGGTCACCGACAAAAAGGGTCATTTCACGGTCGGAAGGAAGAGCTTTTTCCCTGTCACAACCAATGAGCAGACAGAGCAAGGCAGCGGTTGTCAGGAACAAGGTTTTAAATTTCATCTCCGGTAGGTTTTAAGGTATCATTAGTATCATTCTGCTATTTTAATCGGGCTCATGGCGCTTACTCCGTTCTCGTTTATCGCTTCAATCGAAAAGTAATAAGTTTTTTCAGTGTCCATAGTTTTGAGCCAGTATTCATTTGTGCCATAAACCATTATGCAATTATAGAGTTTATCCGCCTCGGTTCCCATGTAGATATTATATGCATATGCATTGTCAACGGGGCTCCAGCGAAGCCATGCACTGCGCTTGTCCCTGTTCGTTCTAAGCACTATCAATTCCTTTACAGCTTCAGGTTTATCTCCCTGCCCGTAGCCGAAAACCCGTAATCCGCTTACTGCAAATTTACCCGTCGGCATGTGAATATTTAAAAGTTTAAGATACCGCGTTCTGACTGGTGTGTCCAGCTCAATATAATCATGCGGCACATCTGTCATGTTCCTGCTTTTATCTACCAGAAGTTTCCATTTCTTCCCGTCAGTGGATTCAAGGATCTTATACTGATGGTACACGCCCATCGATTTACCAAGGAATTCTGCATCCTGGTCGGCGTAATTGATCTGGATGGCATGCACGGTTGATAGAACCCCAAGGTCTGACTGCAGCCATTCACCCTCATCTGCTGAAACGGCAGACCAGTATGTTTTTATGCTTTCATCAACGGCGCTGTTCGCACTGTAACTTCCCAGGGTTGAAGAAGCAGTGACAGGTTTGTTGTAATTAAGCAACATCCATCCGGTGAAGCGGCTTTTAAGATGATCTTCCTTTCCGTCAGGCAGATAAGTCGGGTAATCACCGAAGGCAGTATTGCAGTACATCACATCATCCTCATCGAATCCGGCAGGCCATATGCCTATCCGTCTTTCAAAATTGTTTTTAACACAAATGCCAATCGTTGAAACATGCCAGTAATTGCTCCAGTTATCCTGAAACGTGGCACCGTGTCCGGCACCGTTGGCAAAACCGCCGGGCTTAAAACTAAACGGCATCGACTGCGGTGTGGACACTTCGAGAGGATTATCACCGACCACTACTCCATCTGCATAACCGCTGAACTCAGTCCCTGGAGCGCCATACTGGAGATAATACTTCCCGTTGTGTTTTGTCATCCAGGCTCCTTCGATAAAAGGCTCCAGGAATGTGTTGTCCATGTGCTCACCAAAACGCTGCCACCCGTAGCGCCATGGCTGCAGGATGTACATCTCCCTGCGTGCTGACAGCGGCTCCATGGTTTTTCTGTTCAGCTCCACCCCGTAGACCGGATACTGGTTGCTGCTGCCGTTGTACATATAGAACCGGCCGTCATCATCAGTGAAGAAAGCCGGGTCCCAACCCCCAATGGTCAGTGAGTCAACCAGTGGCTTCCAGTCATCGGTTTTCGGATTGGTACTCATCCAGATTGTAAACTGGCTGGTATAGGTAGATCCGAAAACCAGCATGGTGTCACCGATAATGCCGACGGCCGGGGCGCAAAGTTCATCGTAACCCTCATTCCAGGAACGCAGAAACAATCTGGGTATAAAATTCCAGCTGATCATATCACTGCTCCACCAGTAACCCCACTGGTTGGTTGAAAACAGGTAATAGTCACCCTTGTAGTTGACTATTACCGGATCGGCTGTGGCACGGTGTTTTCCCCACTCACAAAAATTCGGAATAGGTGTATAACCGTAGTCAATATTAACCGGGTTGCAGTATGTTTTTTGCTGCGCCCCGGCCGGCAATGTCATCGCCACCAGTATGCCCAGAAGAAGTTGATATGCTGCCTTTTTCATCGGTAAAGAATTTATTACAGTTTGATAATTACCAGGTTACCCTGATTTCTTCATCAGAGTTTGGAAAAATGACTGTTAATTGCGTGTGTGTGTTCTCAATGGTACTCAGGTTTTTATAATAGGCCGGGTCATAAATATCCTTCAGATACCTCAGACCGTCCAATAGCTTAAGTTCTTCAACTTTCAGATGAAATTGCTGACCGTTTACCGTTACCTCATTCATTTTACCTTTAAATCCATGAAAGCTGCATTTTATGAATCTAAATCCTGATTTATAACCTCCTGCGGCGGGTGAAAAGCTCACCCGATTTTGCCCGGGATCAAACTGAATTGTTCGCTTATACCAGATCCCTTCCAGATAATCCATTGTATTGCCATCGTCTTCATAATACTCAAAGTTATTGCGATGACTTCCGTTATAAATGTGTATTAATAATGTATCACCGGCTTTCTGCCTGGTCGTCTGGATAAGGCTTTGCATCGGAATAACTGACGATGCCTTTACAAAAAGGGGGATCTCGTGAACCGGGCATTCTTCTGTCAGGACCTGGTTTCCGGATATCGGTTCATCAGTGTAAATATTATACCATTCTCCCTCCGGCAGGTAGAACTTCTTTGATTTTTCAGCACTGGTTACCGGGACAACCAGTATTGCGTCACCGCACAAAAACTGATACTGGAACAATTTATCATATACCTTTTCATCAAAGGGATAGTTAATGCATAGGCTTCTGACGACAGGCATTCCCGTCCGGGTTGATTCATAAAACTTGGAATAGAGGTAAGGCAACAGCCTGTATCGAAATCCAATGTACTCTTTCGCAATTGCTTCAGCCTCCTCTCCATAGCTCCATGGTTCATTTGCAGCAGCGAAAGCCTCCTTATGGTTTCGCACATAGGGGGCAAAAATGCCCGCTTCAATCCACCGGATGAATAACTCTTTTGACGTGTTTCCGATATACCCCCCGATATCATCACCGACAAACGATAAACCGGATAATCCAAGCTGGGTATTCAGCAGGATACCTCCCAGGAGGTACTCATCTTTCGAAGT
>Ga0316613_10002415_pt1 | contig 12038 bp, 8 predicted proteins | sample OWC_soil_day10_C_2_FD_207647 | JGI IMG/M metagenome (GOLD analysis project Ga0316613, IMG submission 207647) | Wetland soil microbial communities from Old Woman Creek delta, Ohio, United States - OWC_soil_day10_CT_b | ecosystem: Environmental > Terrestrial > Soil > Wetlands | place: USA: Ohio...
GTGCGCCCAGCCATCAAGTGTCGGGTGGCTGCAACGCTTGCGAATCAGGCAACGGGAAGAGTTTTCGCCCTTGTTCATATCCGTCCGCGCGTCATTGGAAACGCTACCGTTCGAGGTGTTTCGTCCCATCCAGAACGTTTCGTCTTCACGCGTCGAGAATCCCGCATGGTGGTCACGCAATGAGTTGGGACGATATCTCTTTGGGCTTGGTATTCCCCTCGCGCTTTGGGGTAACGCTTGGGAAGAGCGAAGAGAATCGGATGCTGGCCAGCGTCGGCGGGCCGAACTCTATCCGGACAAAGATCGTACGCCAGGCAGACGGAAGCGAAGTCATGTTGCGAACTCGGGGAGGCTTCCCTGAATTTGTCAGCATTGGCGCAGAAAAGCAGGAAGATGAGATAGGTGATTTCTACCTTGCGGACGGCGTCATCATGGCCTGGGTGGTGGAAGATGAGGCTGTCGTTGGGAAGGTTTACCCACTCGGTTCGTTCGACAAGATCATTGACTTGTTCGAATACAAAAGGATCGCTCGCTTGTTCGCACAAGCAACCCGAATCCGATGCACTGACGATTACGCCAGAATTCACCTGATGTTCAAAACGGAAGTAGACAAGCTGCAAAAGTACCTGGTCGGTGGGACAGCATATGTCGGGAATGCCTCTCATGGCGTGGTAAAGAACGACTCTGGCGAAACAAAGCTCGGTGGCCTTGTCTGTGTGGAAGGCAATGGGAACCGCCTCAGCCCGAATTTGCACTTGTGCATGCTGAATGCAACTTCCGTGAAGTTGGCGACGAGTGATGGATATCTTTCAAATAAGGCGCTTTTGACTGAAACCAACGACGTAGATGGGGAGGGCAATTACACCTACGTCTATGACTGGGTCCGCGGGGTTCGCCTTCAAGGGGTCATCTACGAGTGTGACGACGGAACGCGATACATCATCACCTGGTCTTCAGGGCGGTCCTCGGTAGAGCTTCCTGTCTCACAAGCAAGCGAAGGCGTGTCGTTTTGTGTGTTTGCGGAACCCAACGCTCCGAGCGTGTTTGGAGGAAGCACCACGCAGACGACAATTCTGGAAACATCACTGCCTTCCTCTGCAACGTCGGGCGTCACTGATAACGGCAAGACGTACTACCCGGCCATTTACGTTCAGCCGTCTCCAGACGGGAAGAGATTGTGTGTTGAGATCTACCGAACGACAGAGATCAAAGGAATTCGCGCGGCGGCTTTCATCACTGACGTTTACGAAGCCACGATTTCAGGGGGAAGCAAGACGATTGCTCCGACCATCGCACTGGATCTGGTCGATAGCACGGCTTCGGACGGAAACGTTCTGGGGTCTTACCTTTCGTATAACGACGACCCGAAATACGTCTACGCATATACTGAAACCCCTCAGGAATTGGTTGACGGCGACGGCAATCACTTGGGGATGAAGTATTCTCGCGAGGCGACAGTCACCCCGCAGGAGACCGGCGTAGTCGTGACGTCTTGGCTCAAAGATTCGACGCGGAGGTCAGCCATCTGTGTGCCGGATTTTTCGACAAGGTGCGTGTGCAAGTCATGCGCTCTGTGATCGAAGGTTCGTATTCATTCAATTGCTCTGCCCCGTCAATGACCCCCATCTCGATGTCCTGGTCATCGACAGTCATTGGGGGGAGGCAACGACCGATGTCGCAAGCTCAGGGACGCTTCCGGTCAAGGGCAAGTACGTTCCGACAAGTTCCACATGGTCATGGAAGCTTGGCATTAGTGATGGAAGTCCGGTTCTATCGCCTTCTGGCGGCACTCCGGACGGATACTCATGGACGAGAGTAATCAAGATTCTCATCGGCGGTGCTCCGGCGTATACGAGAACGGACGCGGGTTCCGTGACAAGAACAATGGCCAATACGCGACTAAGCACAATAGCGGACGGGGTACAAATCAAAGGCGTGTGGTTCAGCGCTACTCCGTCGTATCCAACAGAACCTGTTGTGACAGGCGAATCGAGCTACGAGACGGGTCTTAGCCAGTATTTCAGAACGTCAAACAACACTGTCGTTGTCAATGACATGGAACACATCATGATAATCACGCTAGGGGGAGCGGCAACGGAAGTGCCGAGCAGCCCGCCGCAAGACAGCATCGGACTTCGAAGAGTGTGCTGTAACCCAATAACCGGCGAGATTACTCAGGAAATCGACTCAACATGGTGCTGAAATGAATAACGTCAAATTCGGCCCATTCCTGGGTATCAATCATCGTCGCCCGGACGACAGCATGCGCGTTAGATCAGCTCAGGTGCAGGGCGATTATCTGCGCGGCGCGCTGAACGTCGATATCAACAACGTCATGGCGCTGCAGCGGCGCAAGAGGGCGGTACTGTTTCAGGCAATGACCGGGGCGCACAGCCTGTTTCTGACCAGTGATACGGCAGGATTTCTGGTCCGGGCGTCTGCGCTCTATGCGATTACTTTGCCCACCTACACCGAGACGCTCTTGAAAACCCTGTCCAGCGACGACGCCATGAGCTATGTCGCGCAGGGGGATGACGTGTTTTACAGCAATGGGACCGACAGCGGGCGGATTATGGGCGGCGCGGTGTATCCACTGGGACTGCCCACTCCGGATGCGCCGACGTTGAAAACGATTGGCGGGAACCTGCTGGCCGGGAATTACCTCGTGTCGATCGGCTACAGCAACACCACGACGGGCGAGGAAGGCGGGCTATCCGACCGGACGCGCCTGATGTTGAGCGAAACCGGCGGGGTGCGCGTGACGCTGCCTGCGGCAACGACCGGGGCAACGCATGTCAACGTGTATCTGTCCGGAGCCAACGGCGAGGTTCCGCAATGGGCGGCTTCGGTGGCGGCCGGAACGGCATCGGTGGATCTGATCGACTTGGCGACGGGACGGGAGGCGCCGCTTCGGCGGGAGGAGCCGTTGCCGGCCGGTTCGTTGTTCTGGAGCAGTGGCCGGCTGTGTTCGTTCCATGGCAGTGCGCTCTACCTCGGGCTTCCCTACAAGGCAGGTTATTACGATCCTCTGGCGGGATACCTTCCTTTCCCGGACACGGTTTCAGTTGCCATTGACGCGCAGGCGGGAATCTTTGTCGCCGCTGACAAGACCTACTGGATCCCTGCGGACGGGATGGTCTCCGACGTGTTGCCGTATGGTGCAGTTCCCGGTACCGCCTTCAGCCTTCCCGATAGATCAATGTACGGGTGGTTCGGAAGAAAAGGCATCGTTCTGGCCAGCCCCTCGGGCGAAGTCGATGCGGTGATGTCGGACAGCATAGCCCTCACGGCGCCAACCTCCGGTATCAGTACCGTGTTTGAAGAAGACGAATACCGCAAGGTAGTGTCGTGCGGTTGGTGCATGAACCTGACCAACAAGGCGGTCACGCAGTATTCCGGCTGGGGTTTCACGTCGTTTTCGCGCGGGTACGGCACGATGGGCGACGGAATTTATACGCTGGCGACAGGCGGCGAGGTGGGTTGGTCCGTCGATTTTGGCAAAACCAACCTGGGCGCGCCGACATTGAAGCACTTGCCGAGTGCCTATCTCGGAGTGGAAAGCGATGAGCCGCTGCAGTTGCGCGTTCAGGCACCGGGCCCCAACAGCGGCGATTACACCTATCTGGCGCGAAGCTGCGACGAAGAACTGCAAATGCAGCGTATCGACGTGGGAAAGGGGCTGCGTTCCACCTGGTTCGAACTGGAATTGACCAGCGAAAACGGCACGGACTTCAAACTCGCCAGTGTTGATTTTGTTCCGGCGATAAGCAAAAGGAGGATCTAGATGACCAACATTGTCAGTATTGTCGATGGCGACTACACCCCGGGCGCTGAATCGACCCTCCACGCGGCGGCCGATATCATCAATGCCGCCTGGACACTCGGCACCGAGAACATCGAGGACTTCAAAACCAAGGTGTCGAGCATCTTGTCGACCTGGCTGGCGTCGACGGCAACGCCAACGGTCAGCGCAGGAACGGTCACTACGCCAGCCGTCACGGAGCCGGATGTGGATATTCCGTCTTCGCTATCGGTTGATGATGCGATCAGCACGTTCCGCACGCAATGGCTGGAGCAGGCGACCTGGCTGGCGGACAAGTTCGGCGTTTTCCGCAACACCTATTTCCCCGACGAAACGACGCACTACACGGCGTTGTCGACGTGGCTTGCTAATGCGATGAACAACCCGACCACCGGGCTTCCGACCGCAGTAGCCAATCAGCTCATCGAGGACGACAAATCGCGGATTCTGGCCGATGCCGCGCGAGCCTCGGATGCGGTGATTGCCCAATTTGCCGCGCGTCGGTTTCCTCTGCCCCCGGGGGCAGCAGCGGCGGCTGTGAGCGACATACAGCAGAAAGCGCAGGATGAGATTGCCGCGTCCGGGCGTAAGGTCGTCATGGCTTCCATCGAGCAGATGCGGTTCGTCATCGAGAAAACCATCAATCTGCGCCAGATGGCGATGAGCAGCGCGATTGAGTACATCAAGGCGCTGGCGATGACGCCGGATATCGCCAGCCGGGTAGTCAATATCGGCTACGACGCGCAATCCAAGCTGATCAGCGCGGCCAGCCAGTTCTACAACAGCCGTACCGCGGTGGCGGAACTTCAATCGAAGGTTGGGCAGTTCAACGTGCAGACTGCGTTGGAGGCCGCTGAAAAGAACCAGATGGCGGAATTGACCATGATCGAAGACAAGCTCAAGGCCTTGATCACAGAGGCCCAGCTGTTGGCCCAAACAGCCACGGCGCTGTTCAACAACGTGCATGTGGGTTCGTCGCTTGGCTACTCGGTGAGCGGCTGAATTTTGAGGAGACTACGCATCAAAAACGTCGTTGTCGTCCGCTTCGTCTTGCAGGAGTGTCTCGTAGTCTTGGCCCCCATAGAAAACGCCGAGAATGGAAATCGTCCCGGCGTCCACATCGAAGGCGATCACTGCCCGCTTCTTGTAGTGGGTGATGCGCAGCCCGGGGCGTATGTCATCACGCGTGGTGCCGCGAAGCGGGAAGCTGCGCAGGCTCTCGCAGTAGCTAACGATTGCGTCGGTGTATCGGGCGGCGATGGCGGGTGATGCCGCCTCGGCGATGTAACGGTACAGCTCGATGAGTTGTTCTTGTGCTTCCGGGGCGAAAACAACGCGGTAACTCATCGCGTCTTGGCGTGTTCGGCGGCTAAGCGGGCGCGCACATGGTCAGCATCGACGGCGCGGGAGGGATCGGCTTTCAGTGCGTCATAGGCCGGAGCTATCTGGTTGTGCAGCCAGTTCTCCACTGCGCGGTCACGCGCAATCATTGCCCGCAAGCCGTCGCGAATCACTTCGCTTTCACTGGCATACTCGCCTGTCCGTACCTTGGCCTTCACTATGTCCGCCAGGTCGTTGGGCAGGGTGATGCTCATTTGCTGGGTGGTTCGCATGGTGCCTCCTTTGTCCGAGTAGGATTTAATCCTACTCTGCCGCCCTGCAAGCGTCCAGTCTTCTCGATTGTCTATCTTTTTGCGCTGATGTTCCGCTTGCTCCGAAGTGCGTGTCAATCGATAGACTTATCTGTCGCTAATAACTCCTCGCTGCGAAAGTACCCGCGTTCCATCTTCCAGCGCGTAACACGGTATTTCTATGCCGCCAATGCCAAGCCGGTGTTCGGTGGAACCATGCGTAGCTCTTGGCAACGATGCAAGCTCACGTTTCGCCTCGTGTTTGCTGGCTGTTCCGCGAAAATTCCTCGATGGATAACCACGCACGCGAGGCGGCAGCGATGAAACAGTGCAAGAAGGAAACACGCAGGTTTGCGTTGGGCGGCACGATTGATAATCCGCTGGCGCAGAAGCAGGTCATTGGACAGATTGCGGCGCTGGATCAGAAGATTGCCGCTGGGAAAGCCTTGGAAGGCTTGTCCAATACCGAACGGTATCAATTAGCCAATCCGGACGGCGGAACGTACAAGGGGAACGGAATCGCTCCGGGATCGGCGGCTTCCGCTTCGATACAGGACAGACAGAACGTCCTCAACGGGACTCAGCGCGAGACATTGTTCGATCAGCTGCCGGAAGACCTGTTCAACACTCACACGAATTCGAGCGGAGTGCAGCCGGTTCAGTCAATCGCTTTTGGGCTGTTCGACAAGCAGCCGCAAGCCAAGGCCGTATATGGATTTGCCGATGGCGGGACAGTTTCCGCCGAGGAAACCATGCGCCGGATGCGAGAGAAGTATGGGGTAGGGGCTCCAGCTTCGACGCCAGCGCAACCCGTGCAGCAGGCGCCAGCGCAGCCGGCGGCTCCAGCCCCCGCCACGGCCGCAAAGACAGGCGGCGGATTGCTTGGCGGGGCGATCGGGGCGCTGAACGGGCATAAGGCGCGGATGGAACAAGCGCTGCAATACGCCCACGGCGGGAAGATCAAGGGGCCGGGAACTCCGACCAGCGACAGCATTCCGGCCAAGGTCCGGGAAACCGGCGAACCGATCAAGGTATCGACGGGCGAGCGCATCGTCAGCCATGCGCAGGATGCCTTGCTGCAGGATATTGCCAAGGGCTTGGGCTATGGCGACCTGGATGCCTTGTTGGAAGCCGGTACCGGCAAGCCAGTCGGCCCGACGATCAAGGGAGGCACAAAGGCCGCAGCGAATGGGTGGAACCTGGCAGACGAGATCCGCAAGGATGCGGCCACCACGGCGCCACGGACCGCTGTTGGACCCGCGCAGCAACGCGTCAATCTGACGGCGGCGCAGGAGGCCCGAACGACGCAACAGGCCAGCGTTTCGCCTTCCGACAAATCGCAGTTTGCGACCGTCATGGAGGAATCGAATCGCGATATTGATTCCGTGAATAGTGTCGGGGCCAAGCTGCACCACGCGGCGAAAGGCGTGGCGGCTGCCGTTCCGGCGCTGGCCGTCGACGCCTACAACGCCGTTGCTCCAGCGGTGGCCCCGGTCTTTACTGGTCGGGATTACCAATCGGACACGGTCACCCCTGCGCCCAGCGCGAAGCCGCAACAGGCCATTGCCGCGTTGCCGCCCCTGGGGGATGCCCCAATGATGTCGAGCGGAGAACATGCCGCCAGCCCAGCGCCACAGGCGTCGGCAGGGGGCAGGGGGATCAACCTTGCTGCAGCGCCGTCAGCTGCCGAAGGGTATGTCGACGCCCAAGGGAAACCAGTAACCGACTGGACCAAGACCGCACGCTACGCCGAACAGATGCAGGTCAGCAAACGCATGTCCGACCTGGCGCGACAGATGGAGCGGGACCGCTACGCTCGGGACATGGGGTCCGACATCACGGACCCGAAGGTTCAGGCGATTGCCCAACTCAACCTTGAGCGGATGAACAAGGAAGACTCCACAGCGCAAAACGCCGAGAACGCGGGAATTGATCGCCGCATCAAGCAGGATTCGCTGGAAAAATCGGCAACGCTTAACCAGATGATTGGCCGTCTGAATGATCCGAATCTCACGCCTGAACAGCAATCCGAAGCGCGGGCGTCGGTATTGGCGGCGCAAGGGAAGAATCCGAACGAACACCGGTACGTGAGCGCCGACGAGACAACGTACAACGAAATGGGAGCGCCTACCAGAAAGAGCGGCTACGCCATCGATACGGTGACCGGGAAGCGAATCGGCGGGGATGCATCGCAAGAAATGCCTGTCGCGCCACCGGGGGCGATTCAGCTTCTCAAGAACAGCCCCAGTATGGCCGCTCAGTTTGACGCCAAATACGGCAAGGGTGCCGCTCAAAAAATCCTCGGGGCTAAGTAATGGCAACAAACCCATTCGACCAGTTCGACGTTCAGAACAGCAACGAAGTCAATCCGTTCGATCAGTTCGACTCATCTTCTGCGACGAGCTCGAAGAGAGAGCAAGACGGCGCATTGAAACGCGGGATCAATCAAGCAGTTAATGCCGGCAAGACAGCCAAGGCCTTGACCATCGGTGATTACGATGAAGTCTCCCGCCTGACTGCCGAGCGAGATGCTTACCGCAAGGCAAACCCAGGAACCAAGGAAGGCAATGAGCTTTCGGTGGCGTGGGAAGCTGGCGATGGCGTCATGGGTGGTGTCAGAAATGTGGCCGGCGAATTGGTCAAGGATTGGCAGGAAGCACCCAGTACCGTGGACGCTGTTCGCGCGACGGCTAAGAACCTTTCCGCCATGGGGGGCGGAATTGTTGAGCAGGTGCCGAATATGGTCATGCCGATGGCCGGTTTGCTGGCGGGTGGGGCAGCAGGATCTACCGCTGGCCCTGCTGGCGCGGTCGTTGGCGGATGGGCCGGTGCCACGGCAGGAAACGCGGCGGCAGAATCGCCCGAACAAGTGGACCGATCGCTGCAAGAGGCGGGAATCGATCCCCAGGATAGTGCCGCCGTCAAAGCCCATCTTGATGCCAACGGGGGAAAGATCACTGGCCAGGCTTTGACCAAGGGTGCGGTTATCGGCGTAGTCGATACCGCCACCATGGGTGCGGGAAATCAGTTACTCAAAGGTGCGGCGAAGGCGACACGAGCGGGAGCGCTGGCCCGGAATGTCGCGGCGGCGGCATTGGAACCTGCGGGCGAGTTTGCGGGCGAGTATCTCGGTCAGGGGCTAGCTACGGGCGATTACGACGCCAAGGGTGCGGCCCTGGAAGCCCTATCGTCGTTGGGGCAGAGCGGTATTACCTTTGCTGGACAGAAAATCTACCAATACGCTACGAACCCGTTCAGCCGTACGGCCAATAACGATGGCGCGGAGGTTGGGCGGAACCCGACGGCGGAAACTCCGGAAGTCCCCGTTCTGGCATTGCCATCACCGACCTACACCGGAACGCCGAGCGATCAGCTTTTGCAGCAGCAGGCGGAACAGCAAGCGCAAATCGACGCGGCAGACGCCAACGCCAGTGCGATCTATGATGCACGCGCGGAATATGAGGCGGCGCAGCGCGAATTGAATGCCATCCGGCTGACGACCGATCCGGAGCCAATCCAGCAACGCCTGGACGCAATGCTTGGGATTGACCAAGCCCACATCAGTGAGCGGGAGCGTGCCGCCTACGAAAAGGCGTGGGATGCTGCCCTGAATGAACCGGTGGGCATCACGCACGACGAGAACGGACACGAGCGCCCACTTTCGATGCACGAATACCTGCAGGCGCAGCAGCAGGCCTCCGACAAGGGGCGGCAACTGGAAGCGGCGGGAACGGTATCGCCGGCAGGGAAAACGGCGCTTGATCGCTTGGCGCAAGTTGCCGATGAGGAAACCACGCAGGCGGTCGATATTCCAGAGATTCCGGTGATCGGGCCGTTGTCGGCGGCAGCGAATCATGCGGTCAGGACCGGCGTCTCGGCACAGCTTCAACAGGCAGCCACTCCAAACGTTGCGCCAATGGTCGACACGACCCGGCAACAAACCATTGAAGCCAACCGGGCCAGGCTGGAACAGGCGCGCGCGAAGCGAAAGGCACGCTCGGCTGCAGTGGGAACTCCACAGACGGTAATGCCTGGAACTGTGCCGATCGACAACAAGGAACCAAGTGTTGCTGAGCAGAGGTTGGCTGACAGCACCGCAGAGTTTTCTTCGGAGAGCTCTCTTGATCCGGCCATGGGAACAGCCGCAGTGCCGGTAGCGGCAGGGGATGAAACCATTCGTGCCATGCCCAAAGGACAGGCGCGGATGATTGCCAGTCGCATGACGAAGCAGGGGTTTCCGTCAGAGAGTTATCCTCATCCGACTCAACCGGGATTGTTTGCCGTTCGCAAGGCCTTGGCTCAAGAGGATGCCGCGCAGACGGTTTCCCCCGGATATGTGCCGGAAGCGGTTTCTGTTCCGGAATCGAGGCGCAGGTTGCTGCAAGCGACCGTCGATAACGGGGCGAGGATCGACGTTGTTGACGGAGAGGAGTCCATTGTCTCGAAAGAGGGGCGCGTTATTCCTCGAGGCAAGATTGCGCCGCACGAGTTCGATATGCTTTCGGGGATGATTGCAGCTCGCGAAGCGAGAAATACGAAGGAGAGCCGATCGGAGAGACAGCACCTGCCCGAACAAACGGGCTACTCCTCTCATACTGTGCCGACAGAAGCGGCTCACGCGGGATCTGGTTTGCCGAACGCTCAGCCCGCAGGGACGACTCCAAACGAAGCGAAGCCAGAAGTAGCACGGGAAGCGGCTAAGGTCGCTCCGACTGAGTCCGAGCATACGGGGAGCAATCCACAAACGGATGGCAGACCGCAGAAGATCGACGATTTCGGCGAGAAGCTGGAAGGCGCAAGAAAGGATTACGCGGCCGCTTATGCGGACAAGGCCAAGGCCGCCGAATCGTTGGATTTCTGCCGAACCGCTGTCGAAATCGTGGCCGGAACCGGACTATCAGAAGCTGACCGATGAAGGCGTAGAGAAGACGGTTGTTGCCTGGGTCCGCGCCTCGCGTGACGAGATTCCGACCAAGCCGCAGAAACGCTGGAAGCTGGCAGGATGGGCTAAGCAGGTCGAGCTATTGCGCGAAGTGTCGGGGAAACTGCTGTCTGGGGAAATTTCCGCAGAGCGCTTGGCGACAATGATGCGCGAGCCACAGTATGCGAACCTCGCATCAAAAGTTGGCGGACGTGCTGATCTCTATGCGCAGTTCGGCCATGCACAATCCTTCAAGGGCATCACCTTCGGATCGCACCATTTCTCGATTTACCGCGGTGAAAACAACGTCAGCAAATGGATAATCAGCAAGGAAGCCAAGGCGACGGCGCTCAGCAACTGGCCGCAAGAGCTTGGTGTCGGCAACACGCGAGAGGAGGCGCTGACAGCCTTTAAGGACTACCTCGATAAAAAGGCCGGGCAGTCCGTGGAGGAAGGCGATGAGTCAGCCATCAAGTTTTCAATCTACTCGCGGCGCGGCAGTTCGGTATTCATCATCGGAAAAAAGGTCGGGAAGAACCATGTCGACCTCAAAACCTTTTCCGATGTGAAGGCGGCTCGCGCCTTCCTGCAAGACCATCATGCCGAGTTGGTGAAGCTTCTTGAAAAGGCCAAAGAGATTCCTGCGATCCGCAGGACGACCAATTCGCCACGAGTCGGAGAGGATCACCGCGACGGCGCTGACGTAACGCCGCAGCAGTTCAGCGAGTCCTTTGGCTTTCGCGGTGTTCAGTTTGGCAACTACGTTGAAGGAAAACGCCGCCAGGCGGACTTGAATGAAGCCTACGACGCCCTGATGGACTTGGCTGGCGTGATTGACATTCCGCCGAAAGCCTTGTCGTTGAACGGAACGCTGGGACTGGCGTTCGGTGCGCGCGGCAAAGGGGGTAAGAACGCAGCTTCCGCGCACTATGAGCCGGATACTGTAGTCATCAATCTGACCAAGGCCAACGGCGCCGGCAGTCTGGCGCATGAGTGGTTCCACGCCGTGGACAACTTCTTTTCGCGCCAACGCAATGACACCCTTGGACACATTACCGACAAGCCATACGAGCGCGGCGAAGGGGTTCGCCCGGAAATGGTTTCTGCATTCAAGGAAGTAATGAGGGCGATCAACTTCACTCGGATGCAGGAGCGTTCCAAGAACCTCGACGGCCGGCGCAGCAAGGGTTACTGGTCGCTTGGACACGAAATGGCGGCGAGAGCTTTCGAGAGCTACACGATTGCCAAATTGCGCGACCAGAATGCAGCCAATGATTACTTGGCCAACATTGTTTCAGAAGAGGGTTTCGACATCGAGGATGGCTATCCGTACCCGACGGCTGCGGAAATCCCACAGGTTCGTGCTGCGTTCGACCACTTCTTCAAGACAGTTGAAACACGGGAGACGGATAACGGCGTCGATTTGTTCAACGTGGCCGGCTCCACCAAAATCACTTCGGCAGACAAAGCCATCTACGGCATGGCCACCGAGGGGAAGGGGGCGCAGGAAGTGCTTGGATTCATCGCCGGGGCTTCGCGTAGCCTGTTCAATCGGCACCTGGCACGGGCATTGATCCAGACCGAGCTTGCGACAAGCATCACGGTGGGCGACGGAAGAGGCTGGAAGTTCAACGCGGGCGAGGGGAAGTATGCCGCTGCCTACAACCCAGCGACCGATACCGCT
>Ga0316613_10002417_pt1 | contig 12027 bp, 15 predicted proteins | sample OWC_soil_day10_C_2_FD_207647 | JGI IMG/M metagenome (GOLD analysis project Ga0316613, IMG submission 207647) | Wetland soil microbial communities from Old Woman Creek delta, Ohio, United States - OWC_soil_day10_CT_b | ecosystem: Environmental > Terrestrial > Soil > Wetlands | place: USA: Ohio...
CGTCGTCTCAGCGCTCCATCCCCTGCCTTGTGCAGTCCGCAAACACCATCCCGGCTTCTCAATCGGAAGCCGAAGGCAGAATACTGTCAGAGCTCTTGAATCCGGTCATAAGAGTGGTTCGACTCCGGCAAATGCGTCATGGCTTGCCTGTCAGGAACGGATAGAGTCCAACGGCAAGACGATCTCGCCTTTGAAAATCGGATCGAGGAGCGTCCTCAAGTGCGCGTGCCCATTTACCAGATCGACGCCTTCACCGATCGGCGCTTTGCCGGAAACCCCGCCGCCGTATTGGTTCTGCCGCGCTTTCCCGATGATGCGACGATGCAGGCGATCGCCGCCGAAAACAACCTGGCCGAAACCGCCTTCCTGACCCGACAATCCGGCCAGTATCACTTGCGCTGGTTCACGCCGACCGTCGAGGTTCCGCTCTGTGGCCACGCGACACTGGCAAGCGCGGCGGTGGTCATGGAGCGGCTGGACCCGGGCCTTGACGAGGTGATCTTCCAGACGGCCAGCGGCCCGCTGCCGGTGATCCGATCGGGGAAGGGCTATGTGATGGACTTCCCGGCGAGGCCATCGGACAGGGTTCCCCCTCCATCTGGACTGGCCGAAGCATTGGGCGTGGTTTCCGAAGCGGTCTACGGCAATGAATTCAATTATCTCGCCATTCTGGCTGACAGCCTGGGGGTTCGCGGCCTCGTGCCCGACTTCGCCGCGATCGCGCGTCTCGACCGTCCGGGGGTCATCGTCACCGCCCCGGGCGACGGCGGCTACGATTTTGTCAGCCGCTACTTCGCGCCCGCCAAAGGCATTCCGGAAGACCCCGTCACGGGCGGCGCCCACTGCATGCTGGTGCCCTACTGGGCGGCCAGGCTCAACAAGACGACGTTTCATGCCTATCAGGCGTCCCGTCGTGGCGGCGAGATGGATTGCCGCCTTGTCGGCGACCGGGTGAAGCTGGAGGGAGGCTGCGTCTTCTATCTGGAAGGCCAGGCTGAGATATGACGGCTTGGGCAGAGGACGCAACCTTGCTGATCTTGTTGAGAAGACGGCCGCATCGGGGCGTCAACGGGTTTTCACCTATAGAAAATCTGAAGGCGACCTTCAGAAGTTGCGATTAGGTCTCAGGCGCTTCCTGGCCTATATAGAGGATGTCAGAGAAAACAGAGAAGAGACCGGAATATGCCGGTCTGGAAAAGGAAAAGAAAATGTTTAACGCTCTCAAGCGTACTGCCCAACTCCTTCGCGCCCCCAGCCAGGCCGAGCGCGACATGGACTACCTCAACCAAGCCACTGACCGCTACGACCTCGAAGCCCGCGAGCGCTATCTTGATCGCCGCGTCTTCAACCGGACCATCGGTCTCTGAGGATCTGGCGGCCCTGGCCGCCAAGCCTGGATATGACGATGTTGAGCGCTCGAAACCTGACCGGTTCGGGCGCTTTGTCATATCCGGTCAGGCGGGCTTACCCGCAACGATCCCATACATCATTGGCAGTCGCGGCATGTCGTCCGGCGGCACCATGCGCCGGCCACCGATGTCGGCCATCCGCTCGAAGCCGCGCCAGCCGTTGGCGTAGGGATATTCCGTGAGCCGCTCGAGCCTGAGGCCGGCGGCAAGCAGCGCCGATACCACGTCGCTGATGCCCCAGGCGAACTCGTAGGAGCGATGCGGGTTTTGAAAGCCGACGACGCCATCCGCGATTTCGCCCGGCGTCAGGCCGGTTCCCGACTCGGCGACGTAATCGCCGACGCCGGGCTCCTCGATCGGCGCGCCACCGAAATAATCGTAATGCGGCCGCCACTCAGGGTCGAACACCATGGCGAACGGATGGAATTCGACCAGCGCAAAGTGGCCGCCCGGCTTGAGCACACCGGCGATGCCGCGCGCCCAGGCATCGAGATCCGACAACCAGAGGATGGCGCCGTAAGAGCTGAACACCCGATCGAACGACCGGCCGTCACGCGCCGCCTGCTCCAGCCAGGCGAAGACGTCGGCCCGCTCGAACGCTGCGGCGATGCCGCTCTCCGCCGACAGGCGACGGGCAAAGCCGATCGCCTCGTCGGAAATGTCGACGCCCGTCACCTCGGCGCCCCGCCGCGCCAGACTGAGGCTGTCCTGCCCAGAGTTGCACTGGAGATGCAAAAGGCTCCGCCCGGCGATGTCGCCCAGCAGGTCCAGTTCCTCCGGAAACAGTGTCGAGCCGCCATTCCTGAAGAACGCCGCCTGATCGCCCTTGTGGCTGTTATGCGCCACCGTCGCCGCGTTCCAGGACAGCCGGTTCGCCTCGTGAAGATCCTTGCGCATGCTGCCCTGCCCCCGGCGAGAGAATTCGGCCGCAGACCATGCCTTGAGGCCACCGCCGGCTCAAGCCCTCCCATCGATCGACGCGCTGAGGGAACTTCAGCCGCGGATGGCGCGTTTTGCCAAGTGTTTCTCGCAGCCTGTGCCTCGGACGCGGAGGTCTCGATGGGATTGCTCGACGGCCGTGTTACGCTCGCAAGAGCGCTGGGAGCCTGACCTGGTTCAGATCGATTTCAACGTCGAGAAGATCGAGCCCGTGGTGGTGCACGGCCCCGACCCGATCACCCAGCGCGACCTGATGAGCCCCTATGTCTGGAAGGGGCCGCGGGATTACCGGATGATGGTGCGCGCCGTGCCGCGCATGGGCGACGAGGGCGACACCGGCACCATCTGGTACGCCACCAGCGACGACGGGCTGACCTTCACCGCCATCGACAGGCCGGTGATCACGCCCGGGCCGGGGCCGGAGGATGCCGGCGGCTGCTAGGACCCGACGGTGGTTCAACTGCCGGACAGCGGCTATGTCGTCTATTACACTGGCGTCGCTGCCGACGGCCGCCACGGCGAGATGCTCTATGCGGCCGGCCCGAGCATCGAGCGGCTGGAAAAGAAGGGCGTGGCGATGGCGTCGACCCCGTCCGAGGGCAACGTCAAGGAAGCCACCGTCGATCGCACCAAGGCGGGTGGCTGGCGGATGTTCTACGAATATGCCGCCAATGACGCCTCGCTGATCGGGCTGGCGATCGGACCCGACGTCGATGGGCCATGGCAGCACGAACGCCAACCCTTCGCCCCGCGCGAAGGTTGCTGGGACAATTTCCACCTCTCGACCGGCCCGCTGCTCACCAGCGACAAGGATCAGCCGGTGATGTTCTACAATGGCGCCACCCAGGATGCGCGCTGGCGGATCGGCTGGATCGCCTTCGATGCCGAATATCGCAAGGTGGTCAACCGCTGCATCGAACCACTGATCGCCCCCTCGCCTTCGCCCAACCGCATGGCCACCGACATCGCCTTCGCCGCGTCGGTGGTATTCGGCGGCGGCCATACCTGGCTGTATGACACGCGCGCCGACCGGGCGCTGTTCCGGGCGACCATCCGCAAGTTCAAGGGGTGATAGAGGCTCAGGTCCTCGCCATCATCAGGCTCGACAGCAGGCTCAGCACGCCCGCCGCGCCGATCATCAGCCCCATCGGAAAAGGCGTGCCATCGGCCAGCCGGCCGAGCAGCGCGACGCTGAAGATGCCGGCGCCGTAATGCACCGCGCCGAGCACCGCCGATGCCGCCCCCGCCTCGCGCGGAAAGGCCGCGAGCGCGCCGGCCACCGAATTGGCGACGATCAGGCCCGAGGCCGAGAAATAGAAGAACAGGGGAATGGTGAGGCCCCAGAGCCCCCCGAGGCCTAGCCACGCATCGATCGCCAGCACCACACCCGACAGCGCCGCCACCGCCGCCCCGAAGCGCAGAATGCGGTCGGACCCAAGCCTTGCCACCATCCGCGCATTGGCGAAATTGGCGGCCATCAGCCCGATGACGTTGACGGCGAACAACAGGCCATAGGCGGCGGGCGGCACCTTGTAATAGTCGATATAGGCGAACGGCGTGCCGGCGATATAGGCGAAGGCGCCGCCATAGTAGAAGCCGCCGCTCGCCGCATAACCGATGAGCCGCCGGTCGGCCAGCACGCGCCCGTAGCTCCTCCAGACACCGATGAGCCGGCCCCGGCCGCGCCGGTCGTCCGGCAGCGTTTCGTCGATCAGGATGACGCCCACCACCGACAGGGCGCCGACGGCGGTCAGGCACCAGAAGATCGCCCGCCATCTGCCGACCAGCAGGATCTGGCCGCCGACGATCGGGCCCAAAAGCGGCGCCACCGCCATGATCAGCATCAGCGTCGACAGCATCTCCGCCGCCCGTTCACGGGCGTAGAGGTCGCGCACCATGGCCCGCGCCAGCACCGGCCCGGCCGAGGCGCCGAGCGCCTGCAACAGCCGCCACAGGATCAACGCTTCGGCGCTGCCCGACGGGCGCAGCCCAACGAGCCCGCCATGAACAGCACGAGGCCCGCGATGATCGGCCCGCGCCGGCCGACACGGTCGCTGATCGGCCCCCAGACGAGCTGGCCCAGGCTGAACCCGATCAGATAGCTCGAAATGGTTAGCTGGATGCGGCCCTCGGTGACGCCGAAATCGGCGGCGATGGCCGGGAAGGCTGGCAGATAGGTGTCGGTGGAGATCGAAGCGAAGGCCATCAGCGCGCCGAGCACCACGAGCAGGAGTAGGTCGGCAGCGCGCGTGCGCCGGCCGGCGGTTTCGGCCGCGCCGAAATCGGGCATGGAGTGATCCTGAGATTTTTGGAAAGGCAGAAAAGGTTGACCCCATCGCCGGTCGGGGCGATGGGCGATGTCAAAGCCGAATGCGCGGCGTTACTTGCCGACACGCGCCTGGAGATGCGCCGGATAGCGGGCGCCTTCGACGGCGATGGTCTCGAGCGCCTTGCCGATCGTCTGGAGGTCGTCGGCCGAGAGTTCGACAGCCGCCGCTCCAAGGTTTTCCTCGAGGCGATGCAGCCTGGTGGTGCCGGGAATGGGCACGATCCACGGCTTCTGCGCCAGCAGCCAGGCGAGCGCGATCTGCGCCTTGGTCGCTCCCTTGCCCTCGGCGATGGCGCCAATGGCATCGACCAGCGCTTGGTTGGCCTTGCGCGCCTCCGGCGAGAAGCGCGGCACCACGTTGCGGAAGTCGTCCTTGGCAAAGCTCGTCTTGTCGTCGATGGCGCCGGTGAGGAAGCCCTTGCCGAGCGGGCTGAACGGCACGAAGCCGATGCCGAGCTCTTCCAGCGTCGGGATGATCTCGGCTTCCGGCTCGCGCCACCACAGCGAATATTCGCTCTGCAGCGCCGTCACCGGCTGCACGGCATGCGCCCGGCGGATGCTGGAAACGCCGGCCTCCGACAGGCCGAAGTGCTTCACCTTGCCCTCGGCGATCAGTTCCTTGACGGTGCCGGCAACGTCCTCCATCGGCACGGCGGGATCGACACGGTGCTGATAGTAGAGGTCGATGCGGTCGGTGCGGAGGCGCTTCAGCGATGCCTCGGCCACGGCGCGGATATTGGCCGGCCGGCTGTCCAGGCCCTTGGCCGTCTCGCCGCCGGGAAAGCCGAACTTGGTGGCGAGCACCACGTTGTCGCGGAACGGCGCCACCGCCTCGCCCAGCACGTCCTCGTTGATGAACGGGCCATAGGCTTCGGCGGTGTCGAAGAAAGTGACGCCGCGCTCGTAGGCGGCGCGGATCAGCTTGATCGCCTCGCCGCGATCGGTGGCCGGGCCGTAGCCGAAGCTGAGGCCCATGCAGCCGAGGCCGAGGGCGGAAACCTCCAGGCCATTGCCGAGAATACGCTTTTTCATTGAAATCTCCTGTCAGCCCTTGGCTGCATATTGGTCGTCGCTGACATGCTCCATCCAGTCGACGGCCTTGCCATCGAGCTCTTCCTGGATGGCGATGTGGGTCATGGCGGTGTCCGGCGCAGCGCCGTGCCAGTGCTTCTCGCCCGGCTCGAACCAGACGACGTCGCCGGGATGGATCTCCTCGACCGGTCCACCAAGGCGCTGAACGCGGCCGAGGCCGGCGGTGACGATCAGCACCTGCCCCAGCGGATGCGTATGCCAGGCAGTGCGGGCGCCCGGCTCGAAGGTGACGGTGTTGCCGGCCGCCCGAGCCGGCGCGGTAACCGGATAGAGCGGATCGATGCGAACGCTGCCGGTGAACCAGTCCGACGGACCTTTCATCGACGGGCGCGTACCAGTGCGGGTGATCTGCATGGGGATTTCCTTTCAGGCGTCGCTGACACCGAGGCTTTCGCGAATGTGGAAATCGGGTGTCGTCGCCAGCTTGACGATCAGGTCGGAGAGACCATTGAGCGAAATGTCATGGCCGCTGAACGGCTCGCCTTTCTGCGTCAGCCGGTAGCGGATGGCCGGGTCGCGGGTGAACCAGCCGGGCCTCAGGATGGTGTAGTCGAGGTCGGACGCTTCGATGAGGAGCGCCGCGTCGCGATAGGGGTCGAGCACGCTGCGATAGCGCTCGCCGGGCACCTCGCCGTAGATGCCCATCGAGCTGATGAAGATCAGCCGCTTGAGGCCGGTCTCGTGCAGGACGTCGATGATCGTCCGCGCCTGCCGCGCCATGTCGCCGGCGAGGTTCGCATAGACGACATCCTGCCCGGCCGTCGCCGCCTTGAGTTTTTCCCGGTCGAACACGTCGCCGTCGACGATGGCAACGCGCGCCGGATCGGGGTTGGCGAGCCGCTCCGCCCGGCGCAGGTACAACGTCAGCCGGGCCTCGGTGGTTTCGAGGAAAACCTTGGTCGTGTGGCGGGCCAACTGACCGTTGGCGCCGAGGATCAGAACCTTGGTCATCGATTGTCTCTGAAGGGGCTGCAGCTGCCTGCCGAGACTTTTCCCAGCCCCAGCGATGAGCTATCCGATTGTTTCATATATATGATTTACCTGTCATCCTCTGCGAAGGCAGAGGACCTCAGGCAGGATGGGGTGGACGGCGACTATAGGGCACCCCTTCCAACACCCGAGCCCCCGGGGGCAAGAGCCGCCCTATATCGGCCCCTCGCCTCTTTCGGCCCGAGGTCCCCCGCCTTCGCGGAGGATGACAGAATTATATATATGAAACAGATACATAGCCTGGGGTCAGCTGCCCGCCCCAGGTGAGTTTCAAGTCAGGCGGAGAGCGTCGCCATGTCGATGACGAACCGATACTTCACGTCGCTCTTCAGCATGCGCTCGTAGGCGGCGTTGATCTCGTCCATGCGGATGGTCTCGATATCGGCGACGATGCCGTGCTTGCCGCAGAAATCCAGCATCTCCTGGGTCTCGCGGATGCCGCCGATCAGCGAGCCGGCCACCGCCTTGCGGCGCATCACCAGCGGCGCCGAGTTGAGCGCCGGCTCCAGCGGTCCAAGATAACCCACCAGTACCAGCGTGCCAGAGACGGCCAGCGTCGGGATGTAGGGATTGACGTCGTGCACATAGGGCACCGTGTCGATGATCAGGTCGAAGCGACCCTCAACCGCTGCCATCGCCGCCGCGTCGGTAGAGAGCACGATGTGGTCGGCACCGAGGCGGCGGGCATCGGCTTCCTTGCCGGCCGAGCGGGTGAACAGCGTGACGTCGGCGCCCAGCGCCTTGGCGAGCTTCAGCGCCATGTGGCCGAGACCGCCGAGGCCGACCACGGCCACCTTCGAGCCAGGGCCGACCTTCCGGTGGCGGAGCGGCGACCAGGTGGTGATGCCGGCGCAAAGGAGTGGCGCCGCACCGGCGAGATCGAGCCCGTCGGGCACCTTCAGCACGAAACGCTCGGTCACCACCATGCGCTCGGAATAGCCGCCATAGGTGACGCGGCCGTCCTTCAGGTCGACGTGGCCGTAGGTGTAGACGCAATGCGGGCAATACTGCTCCTCGCCGCTGTCGCAGGGATCGCAGGAAAAGCAGCTATCCACCATGCAGCCGACGCCAACGGTGTCGCCGACCTTGAACCCGGTGACATCGCTGCCCACCGCCGTGACGCGGCCGATGATCTCGTGGCCCGGCACCACCGGATAGCTGGAGTAGCCCCAGTCATTGCGGGCCGTGTGCAGGTCGGAATGGCAGACGCCGCAGTAGAGCACTTCAAGCGTCACATCGTCGGGGCGCGGATCGCGGCGCTCGAAGCTGAAGGGGACGAGAGGCGTTGTCGCCGAGCGAGCGGCGTAGCCGAGCACGTTGAGAGGCATGGTATCTCCGAAAATGGTGGACGCCGCGGAAAACGCCGCATCGCCGGAAGCGGCGACGGGCGGCTTCCGGGTGAACGAGGGGACCCTATCAGTCATCGTGACGGGCGATTAGTCCTGGCAGACGGCATGCTGTCATGAATATGGCTCATGAATGGATCATTGCAAAACAAGCAAAAAATGGCTTTGCAGCCAGTCGAAAGCCACCCTCTTGCTTGCCGGTTTCCAGCGAAAAGTGCATAGACACATGAGGAGACCTCATGAATGCCGCGCCAGCCGATCCTCTCCGACCTCGTCGCCTTTCTCGCCGTTGCCCGCGAACGCAGCTTCACCCGCGCCGCCGCCCAGCTCGGCGTGTCGCAATCGGCGCTGAGCCACACCATTCGCGGCCTTGAGGAGCGGCTCGGCATCCGCCTTCTGACCCGCACCACCCGCGCCGTGGCACCCACCGAGGCCGGCGAGCGGCTGCTCAACTCCATCGGCCCGCGGCTCGACGAGATCGATAGCGAAATCGCCGCCGTCACCGCCCTCAGCGGCAAGCCGGCCGGCACCATCCGCATCACCACCGGCGAACACGCGGCGACCAGCATCCTGTGGCCGAAGTTGAGGGAAGTCTTGCCCGCCTATCCCGACATCACCGTCGAGGTGATCATCGACTATGGCCTGACCGACATCGTCACCGAGCGCTACGACGCCGGCATCCGCCTCGGCGAACACCTCGCCAAAGACATGATCGCCGTGCGCATCGGGCCGGAATTGCGCCTCATCGTCGTCGGAGCGCCCGCCTATTTCGCCAGCCACCCGGCGCCGACGACGCCGCACGACCTCGTCGCCCACCGCTGCATCAACACCCGCCTGCCCACCTACGGCGGCCTTTACGCCTGGGAGTTCGAAAAGAACGGTCGGGAGCTGAAGGTGCGCGTCGAGGGACAACTGGTGTTCAACTCATCGCCGCAGCGTCTACAAGCGGCGCTCGACGGCTTCGGCCTCGCCTTCGTCATGGAAGACACCGCCCGCGCCCTGATCGACGCCGGCCGCCTCGTGCAGGTACTGGACGACTGGTGCACGCCGTTCCCCGGCTACCACTTCTACTACCCGAGCCGCCGCCAGGCCTCCCCAGCCCTGCGCGTCCTGGCCGAGGCGCTGCGCTACAGGGGATGATTGGAATGGCCACCCCCACTCGTCGTGGTTAACAAATCCTTATCCATGTGTTGGGATGATGGGGCGAGGGATGACGCAGGGCTGCGTCGGATCCCACGCATGAGGCTCGTTGATGGTGAAGTCCCGCTCGTTTGCTTTCCGCTCGGCTGTTCTGGCGCTCTCGGCCCTGCTCGTCGGCTGTTCGGCGCTCAGCATGGATGACGCGCCGGTGCGCACCGCCACCCGCAAGGGCGCCGATTTCGAGATCCGCCAGCCGTCCAAGACCGCCGTCGAGGGCATCGACGTGTCCTATTTCCAGGAGGCGGTGAACTGGAACGCGGTGAAGGGCGACAACATCCGCTTCGCCTATATCAAGGCCACCGAGGGCGGCGACCGGGTGGACCAGCGCTTTGCCGACAACTACGTCGGCGCGGCAGAGGCCGGCGTGCTGCGCGGCGCCTATCACTTCTGGTACCACTGCCGCTCCGGCGCCGAGCAGGCCGCCTGGTATATCCAGAACGTGCCGCGCGATCAGAGCGCCCTGCCGCCGGTGCTCGACATCGAGTGGACGCCGACCTCGCCCACCTGCACCAAGCGGCCGCCGGCCGCGCAACTGCATGCCGACATGCAGGCCTTCCTCGACACCGTCGAAGCCTATTACGGCAAGCGGCCGGTGATCTACACCACCATCGATTTCTTTGAGGACCGGCTGGCTGACGGCGCCTTCTCCAACTACCCGCTGTGGGTGCGCTCCACCGCCGCCGAACCGCATGAGCGATACGGCAGCCGGCCCTGGCACTTCTGGCAATACACCTCGACCGGCCGCGTCGCCGGCATCGCCGGCAAGGCCGACCGCAACGTCTTCAACGGCTCGGAAGCCGCCTTCCAGCAGTTCCTCGCCGGCAGCAACGTCGCCCCGGCCATGGTGGCGGAAAGGTGAAGCCCCTACAGGTGCATCAATCGCGCTTTGCCCAAGGTCTTATGCGCGCAGCAACAAGCAAAACGAAGCATTCGGACGATACAGGGAGAGCTGGAAGTGAGAGCTTCCCCAAAACGGCCTGCTCATGGCCGTCGTTTCAGCCCTTGAAAATCAACCTTTGGGAGCAAGGCGTCGGCTGTAGCGAGTGCAACCACCAATGTTCCCCTCGTAACCCGCCTTGATAATTACATCTTTCTCGTCAGTCACAATGGTTATAATGCAATAATAATCATAGCTCTGCGTTTGATATGTCGTGTAGTTATAGCTAAATGGAATTGTCCCCGCATAACCATATCCGATATTATTTTGAGGCATGGTATAAGATCCAGAGTTCTGATTGGACCACGTGTAAACATTCTCTCCGGAAATCGTTATCTTGTTGGTCGGATAGCCGAGCTGATAGACAGCTGCATCGATAGGCTTGCCCCGCAGATCCGCCAAGCCGGCCTCAATATCAGCGAAGGTGGAACACCCGGCCAACACGCCCGCAACCAAAGTCACTCCCCCAAGCCTCAACCAACTGAACATGCTTGCCTCCCCATGTACCTCTGATTGCACCTCCTACAACGTGCGGGTCAAGGTCCAAGCGCGGGTATAGCGATATACATGTACAACAAAGGAACCCGTCACCTCGACCGGCCACATCGCCGGCGTCAACGGCAAAGCCGACAGCAACGTCGCACCGGCCATGGTCGCGGAAAGGTGAGCGGAGCACCGTCCCCGCCGCATTGACTTGGCGCGGGCCGGTTGCTATCGGACAGCCATGATGATGACCAAGCCCCTTTCAGGCCAGTCTCTTTCTGGACTCTATTACGCGCTGCTGACATAGCGGCGAGGGCATCATTTGCTTTTTTCAACCGCGGCCTGACCAGCGGTTGATGTGGACGGACACCCACCCCTGGCGGGCTAGCCAGTGAGAGGATGTCATGTCAGACGCTCCCAAGAGACGATCCGATAGGCCGGTGGGCCTGATTGGCTTTGGCGCCTTCGGGCAACTGATCGCCAAGCATCTCCGCGCCTATTTTCCCGTTCTGGCCTTCGACATCGCACCGGACGCCGCCCGGGCCGACGCGCTTGGCGCGACGATCGTCTCCTTCGAGGTCGCCGCCGCCTGCCCGATTGTCATCCTGGCGGTGCCGGTCAGTGAGATGCGCGGCGTGGCGGCCCGTCTCGCGCCGCTCCTGAAGCCCGACGCGTTGGTGCTCGACGTCGGCAGCGTCAAGGTCGAGCCTGTCACGATCATGCGGGAGATATTGCCCGACCACGTGGAGATCGTTGCCACCCACCCCCTGCTCGGACCGATGAGCGCCCGTCAGGGCATCCGGGGCGCGCGGATCGCCATCTGCCCCGTTCGCGGCCGCCACGCCCGCGTCGCGGCCTTCTGCCGGCGGCTCGGCCTCGACGTCATCGTCACCACGCCCGAACAGCACGACCGCGACGCCGCCGAAGTGCAGGGCCTGACGCATCTGGTGGCAAGCCTGCTCACGAAGATGGATCTCCACCCGACGCGCCTCACCACGAAGAGCTTCGAGCTGATGATGTCCGCCGTCGATATGGTCCGCAACGACGCCCCGGAAGTGCGCCGCGCCATCCTCGCCGCCAATCCCTACGCCGGCGACGTGCTCCGGCGCTTCAAGTCGCTGACCTCGTCCCTGGATGATCCGCCCCAATAGGAGGATGGGTAAAGACTTGGAGCTCTTCTCTGATTGGGGTGTTTGAAGTCAAGCTGCTCCTTCTGATCTCATCACCGGTGTCATTCGCTCCGTGGGACACTCGCTTCTCTTCGCGGTCGACGTAAAGCCGCCGCATGATGGGGTCAGGAGG
>Ga0316613_10002418_pt1 | contig 12026 bp, 11 predicted proteins | sample OWC_soil_day10_C_2_FD_207647 | JGI IMG/M metagenome (GOLD analysis project Ga0316613, IMG submission 207647) | Wetland soil microbial communities from Old Woman Creek delta, Ohio, United States - OWC_soil_day10_CT_b | ecosystem: Environmental > Terrestrial > Soil > Wetlands | place: USA: Ohio...
AATCACAAAATGCTATAAAATAGGTGAAGAAACGGTAGCTGCACTTGCTGGGATTTCCCTAGAAATAGAAACTGGAGAATTTGTTGCCATTATGGGGCCATCAGGCTCGGGTAAGTCGACGATGATGAATATCCTTGGATGTCTTGACCGCCCCAGCAGTGGATCTTATTTGTTGGAGGAGCAGGAAGTCGCAACTTTGAATGATGATGAGTTAGCGAAAACACGAAATAAGCGCATTGGTTTCGTGTTTCAAAATTTCAATCTATTATCACGGGTATCGGCGTGGGAAAATGTGGCATTACCCTTAGTTTATGCTGGAATAGCGGAGAAGGAAAGATTGCATCGAGCGGCTGCGATCCTGGACTCTGTTGGATTATCTTCTCGTAAACAGCATATGCCCAACGAATTGTCAGGCGGTCAGCGTCAACGAGTGGCGATTGCCAGAGCACTGATCAATGATCCAAGTATCATTATGGCTGATGAACCGACGGGAAATCTTGATAGCCGTTCCAGTGTTGACATCATGCGGATATTTTGCAATTTAAATGAACAGGGGAAAACCATTATTCTGGTTACCCACGAACCGGACATTGCCCAATATGCGAAGCGCGTCATCACAGTACGTGACGGATTGATTATAAGTGATGAGAAAAAGGAGCAGAATCATGTTTAAAGAAAGCATTGCGATTGCATTGCGAGCTTTGCTGGCCAATAAGCTTCGTTCTATTTTAACTATGCTGGGTATCATTATCGGAGTAGGAGCGGTCATCTCCATGGTATCCATTGGGATGGGCGTTAGAGAAAAGGTGCAAAATTCAATTGCCAGTCTAGGCAGCAATATGCTGATTGTGAGTCCGGGAGCGGCCTCTTCCCAAGGGGTACGTTCCGCTTCTGGTAGCAGCATAACCTTAACTCTGGAAGATGCTGAGTATATAAAAAAGACGGTACAAGGGATCGACTATGTGGCACCTGCCGTTAGTAAGCAATATCAAATTATTGCCGGAAATCAAAACTGGACAACGACCGTATACGGAATTACGCCCGAGTATATGTCTATTAAAAGTTTGACTGTGGGCAGCGGTAGTTTCGTTTCTCAGCAGGATATAAATTCTCGCAACCGGGTGGCGATTCTTGGGGCTACTGTTGCAGAAAACCTATTTGGCGAAATGAATCCAACCGGACAAAATATACGTATCAACAATACGCCTTATCAGATTATTGGTATCTTGGACAGCAAAGGGCAATCAAGTATGGGGCAAGATCAGGATGACATTGTTCTTGTACCGTTAACAACAGCACAAGAACGATTACTGGGTATTACCTACCTTAATTCGATTAGTATTCAAGTTACGAAGGTGGAAGGAATGGATCAGGCGCAGGAACAAATCACTAGTTTGTTAAGGCAACGGCATAAGATCAGCGGCACTAAGGAAGATGACTTTACAGTGCGCAATTTAACCAGTATCATGGAGATGATGACAGAAACGACAGGAACCATTACACTACTCCTAGGCAGTATTGGGGCCATATCATTATTAGTTGGCGGTATCGGCATTATGAACATCATGATGGTATCTGTGACGGAACGAACCAGGGAAATTGGTATAAGGAAAGCATTAGGTGCGACATATCGCGATATTATGCTGCAGTTTTTGATTGAATCGGTGGTTATTGGTGTGCTGGGCGGTATTTTTGGTATTATTCTAGGAATTTCGGCAGCATTTGCTATTTCAATTTTTGGCAGTTTGAATACGGTAATATCGGCTATATCTATTCTGGTGCCGTTTGGATTCTCTATTGCAGTTGGTTTGTTTTTTGGTATTTATCCAGCCAGAAAAGCAGCACTGCTGGATCCTATCGAAGCATTACGCTATGAATGATATAGTAACTTGTACCTTAATTACTGTTTATAGAATGGAAGGGGGAGAACCTCAGCTTGTTTTACAAGATGGTTAAGTGAAGAGGTAAAATCACATTTTTTATTAACTATTCAAAAGCAGCAGAGACAGCCTGAATGGAGTGCAACCGTTCAGGTTGTCTCTTGCTTCGCTGTTGATGTGATTCATTAGTTTAATTGCATCAACCTGTGTGTATGAGTCTAGACTTTCACCCTTGGGAATCACATAACGGATGTACTCATGATTCTTTTCAATCATACCTTTTTGCCAGGAACTGTTAGGGTTGCAGTAAAAAACCTTTGTGCGGATTTCACCGTTTTTATCACATTCCAGACGAGCCGGAAACTGAAATTCGGCAACATTGTCGGTGCGAATAACCGGAAACAATTCCTGAAAGATTTCTATGCCAAGTCTTTCTGTCAAAAGATCAAATACTTCAATGACATGGTCCTGTGTCTTTTCTTCCAAAGCAAAAATAAGCATCAGAGAGCAGTAGTTCCTGAAAAAGATAGGACACGGTGTCATTTTGTATTTCGGGCACAGAAAAGAGCACTTAGAAACTCTGAGTTTGGCATCATAGCATGATACCCCTTTTCAATCTTGATTCTTTGTGTGGTGGAAAGGTGCTCAGGTCATATGTTTTTTTATTGGACATAATCAAATCCTCCTTGTTCATCAGGAGGAATCCACTAACCACTTTTTACCATAGCACATTTTGTGCAAGACTAAAATCATCAATCATGAATTTACCCTTGCAATCAAGAATTTAACTTTTCATTTTACAGATAATTTACAAAAACATATTGACTTATAGTATACTCAAAGTAGTAGTCTTAAATCTGAAACCACTATGCCTGCCAGAGTGCAGCATTTGCTGGCTTATTTGGGACAAACAGGTAAATAGTAGTGGGGAAATAGCTATAAAGAGAAATATAGGGTGTAGTCAGTAAACTGCAAAAGCTTGTATTACATTGATTTTTTGGGAGGCTGGAATGAATAAAGCGGATATAAGAAAACTTTTAGAAGCAGTGCAAAACAGTGAAATAGCCATCGATGCAGCTGTGGAAAAGATCGAGGATTTACCATTTACTGATCTGGGATTCGCCATGATTGATACTCACAGGCAAATTCGAGTCGGCTATCCCGAGGTCATCTATTGCGAAGGGAAAACAGTGGACCAGGTAACTAAAATTATCCAATTTATGCTTACCAAAGGGAATAATAATATATTGGCTACCCGTGCCAGCGCAGAGATGTTTAACTCAGTAAAAGAAATCTGCAGCGAGGCCTGCTATAATCAGCTTGGCAGGACTATAACCATCAGAAGACAGGAAGAAGAACTGACTGATAGTTATATTGCTATCGTTACCGCCGGAACTTCTGACTTGCCAGTAATGGAAGAAGCGGCAGAAACAGCGCTGCTTTTCGGAAATCGTGTGGAAAAGATTGTGGATGTGGGGGTCGCCGGTATCCATAGACTTTTTTCCAAAATGGAAACGATAAGGAAAGCAAAAGTTATTATCGTTGTGGCAGGCATGGAAGGAGCACTGGCTAGTGTTGTTGGGGGATTCGTGGATAAACCGGTTATAGCGGTGCCCACAAGTGTTGGTTACGGCACAAGCTTTGGCGGTATCGCCGCGTTGTTATCCATGTTAAACAGCTGTGCCAGCGGTGTGAGTGTTGTCAATATTGACAATGGTTTTGGTGCTGCCTATAGTGCCAGTATGATTAATAAATTATAGCTATATTGATGCTTCTTCGGAAATACTCCCAGAGTGAGTGGAGGAAGCAATGGTCTTTAACAGGCAGTTGATATAAAAATTTTTCTTTTTCGTTCAATGGATGGATTGATTAACTGAAAGATTGAGCAACATAAGATTGATGTGTAATCCTATAAGGAAATTCATAATTGTTGCTTTAAATGGCCTGACCTATTTGGGAAAAATAGCAGAATATGCGAAGTGAAAGAGGAGGGGTATGATGTTTAACTTTAGTATGCCCGAGCTAGTTTTGATATTGGTTATTGCACTTGTGGTATTTGGTCCCGGGAAATTGCCGGAAGTGGGTAAGGCTTTGGGTAAAGGTATGCAAGAGTTTCGCCGGGCAACGAGCGAAATGACAAAAGAGCAAGATGAAAGCGTAAAGTCAGAGATGAAACCAAACGATAAGAAGTGAGATCTGTATTGTCTGATGTTGGCGAACCTAATAAGAACCATAAAAATGGATGCGGATGTGAGCGCAATGCCACTGATTGAGCATCTCCATGAAAACAGAGCATAGGCATATTGTCTACGGTCTGAATAGTATGATATATCATACTATGGTAATATAGATTGCAATATTACTTACTTGTACAAAAAGTAAGGATAGGCATACTATCTTTGAAGAATCATGGTATAAGAATGAAGTTCAAAATTGAGGTGCACAGTGGATATTCGCTTATTGAAAACATTTTGTGTAGTTGCAAAACTTGAGAACATTACGCAAGCTGCAGAACTACTTAACTTTACACAACCGACCGTTTCAGCCCAAATTCGTACTTTGGAAGAACATTTTGGGGTACAATTATTTGAACGTATTGGTAAAAAACTTTATATTACGGAAGCTGGTAAATGTTTAATTGACCCTGCAGAAAAAATTCTTAAGATCTATGGTGAAACGGTTAGCAGTATTAAGCTTTTTTCAGAAGTTAACTACACGAGAATTGGTATATCAACGAGCTATATCAATTATTTGCTTTCTCCCGCATTATTACAGTTACAAACAAACGGTACTGCCGGAAAAGTTAATGTAGAAATTTGTTTGAATTCAAGCTGTGTACTTAATGGAGTTAATAATAATAAATATGATATTGGTATTGTACATGACTTTATTTCAGAGAAATGCCTAAATACAGTTATTATTAATTCTGAAGAACTTGTTTGGGTTGGCCATAAAAATATGATTAAGGATAAGGATTGCCCACAAATTGATGAATATCCAGTCATTAATTTTCGACAAGGATGTACTTTCCGTATTTTGTGTGATAAATTATTACAAAAACGTGGGTTAAATTCGACTTTTGAATATAGCGATTTTGATGCGGTGAAAAATGCAATGACTGAAGGACTTGGTATTGCATTGCTGCCGCGAATCGTTGTAGAGAACCTCATTAAAGAAAATGACAAATTTCATATATTTAAGGAATTGAGTAATTTAGAGATACCACTTTTCGCTATTACTCGCAAGGATAAATATCTATCAACTATGGTACACACTTTACTCAGAATACTTCAAGAAAATAAGGTTACTATATAGAGGGTTCTTATATTACTCATAATCCTTTTCAATTTCCAAAGAAAGTCACTCTCTCGTATAATATGAGTAAGATTAGCTGGGGGGGAGTAAGTTGCAAATAACTGGTTTAGCAATACAAAATGATATAATAAACATATTGGGAAAATTCGATAAGGTACTATATGGATTTGCTTATGTTGGTGATATTGTTTCGCATACATTCGAGGAATTTCCATATGCGATAACAATTGGACTACCTCTTTCACCAACTATTGTTGATGATATAGTATCTGGACCTAATCAAGTTTATTATGACGAATACCTTAGTGTAAATGATAGACTTGACTTGATAACTGAGCAGTTAAAAAATGAAATAGATAAGCAAGGATATCTCGCTTATGCTATACCCTCTTCCAAAAGAACTGATTTTGACAATATTAAAGGTGAATTTCCTCATAAAGCAGCTGCTGTAAGAGGCGGGCTAGGATGGATAGGGAAAAGCTCTCTCTTAATAACGCGAGAATACGGCCCAAGAATTAGAATTTCAACCGTATTGACCAACATACCATTTCAGACAAATGATTTACTTGAGAAGAATTATTGCGGTAAATGTAAAAAATGTGCTGATGCATGTCCTGCGGGTGCAATCGTTGGCAATCTCTGGAGTGACGGGTTATCAAGAGAAAAATTAATTAATGTTAAAAAATGCGACTCATGGAAAATAAACAACTATTCTCAATTTCATGGACATATTTGTGGAATTTGTGTTGCTGTTTGTCCTCATGGCAATAAAAAAACTAAATAAAATTTTTATTGCAGACAATTAAGTAAGAGTATTAGGGTAATAAAGTCATGACAACTCCTGCAAAGCAGCTTAGCTTGGCAGGAGTTGTCATTTTAAATTCATGGTTTTGAATCGTTCTCTCAATTTCTTTGAGGTTTAATAAACTACTATACGTTGATAATAATTATTATTTACATAGTATTGTTGTTAATATATAATAAAATTAGGTAAGGATAATCTTTATTATTCAATAATGAGCATTAAAGGGGATGAGTATGATGACCAGAAGATTTTGCCATGACGGATACTGTGAACCCATCCATAGGAAAAGTGAAGAAGATCATTCTAAGATGGCATCTGCTAAGCCTTTTTTAAGTAGTGCCATTATCCTGTTCTTAATTACTGTAATAGCTGTAGTTATATGCGCAGCCTTGGTAGAAATTGTTACGTTATAGTTTGTTTATACACTAGCAAGATGTAGCTGATTAACAATTAAAGATAGAAGACAACTCCTGCAAAGTATCTAGCTTTGCAGGAGTTGTCTTTCTATGGGGTTTATTCGATAGAACCGTTCCTTGAGTTACCCACGTTTGATAATAGTTCATTAGATAAATAGTAAAAACTAGTGTTATCGAGCTATTGCTGTTTTGTTTTTGTTCATTTATCAAAAGGTATAAGTTCTCTGTAATGTTGTAAATGTGCTACAGTGAATAATTGTCAAAGTAATAGTTAATTATAAAAGTAGTTAGGTTAGTAAAAGGAGGATAACAATGGATAAGCTAGATGCTCGACTCACTTCTACTGAAATTGGAAGCCTGTGGCTAGGTTATATGAACGACAGCCTGGTGGTCTGTGCATTACAATACTTTTCTGAAAAGGTCAAGGACCAAGACATACGCCCTATTGTTGAATTTGCATTAAGTTTGTCTCAACAGCATGTGCAAGCCATCGCTCAAATTTTAAAAAATGAAGACTTTGCTGTCCCTGTAGGTTATTCCAATGTGGATGTAGATTTACAAGCCCCGCCACTATTTTCCGATACTTTTTATCTGCGCTACCTAAAACACTTGTCCGCGGCTGTAATGGCGGCATATTCTCTAGGTTTGAGCCAAGCCGTACGGTCCGATGTACGCAGCTATTTTTGGCATTGCATTGACTCCTCCAAGGAACTTGACGAGAAGGTAACACAAGCATTACTATCCAAAGGGCTTCACATTAGAGCTCCTTACATTCCAATAGCTAAACAGGCTCAGTTTGTCGAGTCACCGACCTTCATAGGTAGCATACTAGGTAAAAATCGTCCGTTAAATGCAATGGAATTGACTCATTTAGTAGCCAATATATCTAACAATGCTATGGGGCGAGTAATGCTTCTTGGATTTGCTCAAGTCGCCAATTCGCAAGATATTCGTGAGTTTTTTGTACGAGGGCAGAATATATCCCGGAAGCATATTGAAGTGCTTAGTATGTTACTGAAAAATGATGATCTCCCCGCTCCCGTGACATGGGAATCGGAAGCTACAGATTCGACGATTGCCCCTTTTTCCGATAAACTAATGATGCAACAAGTAGTTAGCTTGACAGCATTATCTATGACAAATTACGGAGCGGCTCTAGGCGCAAGTACAAGAGTAGATGTAGCAGCTGATTATAGTCGCCTAATGACTGAAATAGCTGCTTATGGAGAAGACGGAGCGCAATTAATGATAAAATACGGCTGGCTAGAACAACCGCCGCAAGCCGTAGACCGCAAAGAATTAGCTTTGAGTAGATAGCTGGTAGGATGTACAAATTTAGTAATTAATTCCAAAGATCCTCTAGAGTGATAGATCTTAGAAGAGTAGACTAGGCAAAGGAATATCCATAGTTCTTTACAATAGTAGAAAAAGTACACTGGAACATTTACAAATCCAGTGTACTTTTTCTACTATTTTTCTTTTTAGTTTAGTACACCAGTCAATCTTAGCAAAGACAACAGGTATGCCGCTTTGATTTTTTTCATTGTAGATATTTACTTAGGAGTTAGCTGGTCTCTAGTCCTCAATTAGTTATAAGATTATGATTGGCGTTTGGTATACAAATGGGTATTATAATACAAATAAGTGCGTACTTGATAAAAATGGCACTAACATCTAACATTATACAGGAAAGATATTTCCGAAAGGAACTTAATTATATGTAGTGATTCAATTGTTCTACATTGGACAATGATTGCTACTATATAATAATTATTAATAATGAAAGGATGTATAATGAAATTGAAAGTAATTGCATTTAACGGAAGTCCAAGAGAAAAATGGAGGATTTGTGATGATTACTAGTAGCCAAGATATTGAGAAACGTGCAGTAGAGAGGATTGCCGATCAGATGTGTGTGGCGGCAAGGACGGCTCCAAAAGCTAAAGGCGTTGATAACCTTGAGACCCTGGTCATTAATGGGCAAGACATAAAACAACTATCAGCAGAGATGCGGCGTGTTGCCGAAGAATCAGGTATGCAATTTTTCGAACGAGATGCCAATTGCATTGATAAAGCAGCCTTGGTAGTGTTGCTGGGGCAGAAAGTGAAACCCATAGGAGTGAAGCCATGTGGCTACTGTGGTTACGCTGACTGCGCAGAATGTGCACAAGGTACTGGGATATGTGCTATTAGCACTGGTGATCTTGGGATAGCCCTAGGGTCGGCAGTTAACACCGCCGCATTGTGCCATGCCGATAACAGAGTAATGTTCAGTGTAGGAAAAGCGGCCATCAACATCAGCCTTTTTAGCGAAGAAGTCAAAATTGCCTATGGAATCCCGCTAAGTATAACTGGGAAAAACTTCTTTTTTGATAGGTGACGGTTTATCGTAACAACTGATAAGGCATATATAATAGATTTGCCACATTCATTTGTTGGGCAATTTGCCATAGTCCTTGTATAGGATCTACCTTACGTTATGGGCATGTGTAAGGCATTAAAAGGAGTTGATTATTATATGATGAAAGTAAATGCGGAAAATTGTATAGGATGTGGACAATGCGTTAAAGATTGTTTTCCCAAAGACATAGAATTAGTTGATGGTATAGCTAAGATTAATAATATATCCTGTATGGAGTGTGGACACTGTATTGCTGTATGTCCTAGAAATGCGGTATCAGCAGATGAGTACAATATGGAAGATGTAAAAAATTATAATGAAGAAAAGTTTTCAGTGAATGCTGATAACCTATTAAATTTTATAAAATTTAGAAGAACGATAAGACAGTTTAAAAATAAAGAAGTAGAAGAAGATAAAATTGCTAATATCATAGAAGCTGGAAGGTTTACCCAAACCGGCAGTAATATGCAGGATGTATCTTATATAGTTGTAAGAGAAGGGCTAGACAAGCTAAAGTCATTAACATTAGAAAGTCTAAAGAAGATGGGTGAGGCTATATTAGCTAATTCAAGCCAAGAAACTACGTTATTTAAGAGATATGCTGCAATGTGGATAAAAATGTATGAGGAATATCAAGAAGATCCTAATGGAAATGATAGACTATTCTTTAATGCTCCAGCAGCGATAATAGTTACAGCTAATTCACAGGTAAATGGAGCGTTAGCTTCCTCAAATATGGAACTTATGACGAACGCTTTAGGATTAGGTACATTCTTCAGCGGATTCCTTGTAAGAGCTGCACAAGGGAATAAAAAGATTATGGATTTTCTTGGAGTTAAGGACGGTAAACAAATCGTAACATGTATGATAATAGGATATCCCAACGTGAAATATGTAAGAACAGTACCAAGAAAAAAAGCAGATATAAATTGGAAGTGAAAATTATTGGATAGTAATATGTAATAGTAAAAAAGAACCCAGGATACCGCGAAATGCGTAAATCCTAGGTTTCCTAATTTGTCTCAATATTGCGTCCTTTTGCATATTGTATAGTAAATATGTAAAAAGAATAGATTGTGGATATATTTTGTTGCGAAGTAAAACCTTATGAATGTTTGAATATGAAGCGCGTTCAATTTTGGCTTAGAATTATGAAGGAACATTCTTTATTTATGAAACTTGGTTTTGCATGCTCTGATGTCGAACTTATACGACAAGCGGAAGAGTTTTATAATGTTTTTGAAGACCTTGAGAAACAATCATGTACAATAAAGAACGATGAAGAGTTTATGAAGTTTGTCTGTAGAATTATGGTTGCAGTTAAAAATATTTTTTCTTTCAAACGCCACGTGTTGCATCTAATTATTGAATGTGAAATTGGCGGTTATAATTATCCCCTATTAATAGACCATATTTCGCGCGAGGCTATGTATTTTCTAAAACTCCTGCAAAAAATTCAGGATGGCGATATGAAATGTCCCGTTGATTCTATTGTCAGCGACAATGTTTTTTGGCTTAGGCATATGGCAGAACATGCAAGATTTATTGTAGGTCTGCTTGATCCATCCGAGCGAGGTTTCGTCGAGAAAGCTAATGCTTTTGCGGTTCAATTTGAGCAGTTACAGCTTCAGGCCCGTGACCTAGATAGTATGCTGTGGCATTTCCGTCCGAATAATGATCTTATTAGATTTGAGATGGATGCAACTAAGGCAACGGTTCAAATTCGTGATTTTAAAAAAGCGGCCCGAGACTTAATTTCATCGTGTAAAGTGGTTTCCTTAATTCCTCCATTACTAGCTGATCATGTTCTTCGGGAAGCTGAATATTTTTTAGAAGTTCTTGAACAAATAAAAGATGAAATTGATAATATGAATGAACCAATAGTTATGTGTGATTATTAATAGTAATAAAGCAAGTATCTAACAAAGCATCCTTCGGGGTGCTTTTTAGTATGAGCGAGTGAGTAAAATAAGCGAAAGAAATTTAAACAATGCATAACTTATCATTTCCTTAAAACTTTAATCATCTCGACAATAATATCTACTAACTGATGACCTCGCTGTATCAAAGTCTTTAATTTATGGAATTGATTCTCCGTACTAGCTTGTGTCGTTTCACTTGATTGGAGGCTTTTTCCTCTTTCTAAGTGAAACTTCATTTTTACTAAAATGATGCTGAGATTGTAGGAATATCCAATTAGTTCTTTGAAACACCCCTGTAATTGTTCCCATAGCTTCCTATTTGGCTCAAAGCTCATTTCAGCGACATGTATCCTCTGTCTGAAAATGTGGTATTTAAAGCCTTCTAACACAAACACAATGGGCAGCATAATTGACAGGGTGATAGTCATGATCTTTAAGGTCAAATGGTTAGAAGCAGAGTTGTAAATACTGAGGCTCCAATTCGGATCTAAGCTGGAGACAATAAACCTAGGAAATAAGCCAATGAAAATGGCACCAGTTATAGAAATAATAGTAACGGTGCTAAAGACAAAGCTCTTTTCATACTGCCGTTTTCTCAGATAGCGGCAGCAAAGGGCCAGTGCCATTATGGAAGACAGCAATATCCCACCGACAATAGCTTTTCTAGATGGCAAATCCGTATATACAACTGTTAAAATAGCGAAGCCTACAAGGGGAAGTAGGGCGTATCTGCCTGTGATGAGACCAGTCTTTCTTATCTGCGGGATAAAATGTTGATCTAATTTCAGAGTGAGATAAGCCGTCCCATGTAATAAGAACAGAAAAATGAAAACCACTCCGCCTGTCAATGTATATAGACTTATCAAATCCCCAGAAGTTCCAATGTATTGCATTTCGCCATTTATCGGCAATCCGTTTAAAAGGTTAGTAAGAACAATTCCCCAGAGTAAGGTGGGTATGACACTGCCGCAGAACATAACCAAATCCCAGAAATTTCGCCAGTTTTGGTTGACATCCTTATTGCGAAACTCAAAGGCAACTCCCCGCAGAATCAGCGAGGCTAATATTAGCAGCAGTGCAAGGTATAACCCGCTGAACAGCGTAGCGTAGACATTAGGAAAACCAGCGAACAACACCGCACTGGCGGCAATTAGCCATACCTGATTTCCTTCCCATACGGGTGCCAATGTATTTACTATCGCCTGACGCTCTGTATCTGACTTTCCTAGGAAGGGGAGGAGCATACCAACACCATAATCAAAGCCCTCTAATACCAAAAACCCCATG
>Ga0316613_10002419_pt1 | contig 12021 bp, 8 predicted proteins | sample OWC_soil_day10_C_2_FD_207647 | JGI IMG/M metagenome (GOLD analysis project Ga0316613, IMG submission 207647) | Wetland soil microbial communities from Old Woman Creek delta, Ohio, United States - OWC_soil_day10_CT_b | ecosystem: Environmental > Terrestrial > Soil > Wetlands | place: USA: Ohio...
GATTGGTTGTCATAACATTTTTAGCTTCGTTCAGCATAGCACCCCATTCCGGTATTGGTGCCTGAACACCAAGTCCCAGAAAAGTGAGAGTGGAGATATTTAATATGGCCCAACCAATATCCAGAGTGGCCAGAACTGCCATTTCCGATGCAATGCTTGGAAGAAGATGGCGAAAAAGGATAAACGGCTCTCCGCTCCCCACACACCTGGAAAATAAAACAAAATTTTTATCCCTGTACTTCATAACATTGGTACGGATCATTCTGGCATACCATGCCCATTTTATCAACACATTGGCAAGTATCACGTTGCGTACGTCCACTCCCAAAAGAGCCACTACGGCAAATACCATGATCTGACTGGGAAATGACATCATCACATCTACTGCTCTCATAATAATTTCCTCCACCGGCCCTCTGAAATATCCGGCAAGCAGCCCTAAGATACAGCCAAGTCCGATGGTTCCTGTCATGGTGAGCAGAGATAAAAACAAGGTAGGCCGGATGCCGTAGATCATTCTGGAGAAGATGCACCGCCCCAGCTGATCCGTCCCTAATGGATATTGAAGGCTAAAGGCTGCAAATTTATTTAAAATATCGTTGGCATAAGGATCATTGGGTGCCAGAATGGGAGCAAATACACCTGCCAATGCAATAGTGGCCAAAAATGTCATCATGATGACAGCCATTTTATTTTTCAGGAAGCGTCTCCACATCTTAAGATACCTCCCTTCTCAGTCTTGGATCTGCAATACTCTGGATAATGTCAAACAAAAGGTTAAATACAACAAACAGCGTTCCGATTAAAAGCACATATGTCTGAATTACTGGATAATCCCGGTTGAATATGGAGGCAATGCACAGCTTTCCAAGCCCTGGCCAGGCGAAAACATTTTCCACTACAATGGTTCCTGCCATCAGCTGGGGCACACTCATACCAATTGCCACTATGCAGGTATGAAGGGAATTTTTTAAAATATGCCTTACCAGAATGGTACTCTGCTTTAATCCTCTTACATTGGCATACAAAACGTAATCTTCTTTCATATTTTCCAGCATGTTGTTGCGGATCAGTCGGATATAAGTGGAAATATAGGTGAGTGCTACTGTAAAGGAGGGCAGAATTAAATGCATTATGCTTCCGCTTCCGCTGGTAGGAAGCAGATCCCACCGAATACTGACCAGCCAGATTAAAAGAAGCCCCACCCAGTATGCCGGCATGGCAGTTGTCATAAATACAATCCCCCGCACAATCCGGTCAAACAGGCTGTCCTTATAAACAGCACAAAAGAAACCAATGGGGAGACTTAATACGATTACAATCACCAGCGAAGACATTGCCAGTACAAACGTAGCAGGAAAGCATCTGGATATCTCTCCCAACACGGTTCTGGACGGATTAGTATAACTAATACCAAAATCCAGCTTCAGGCAGTTGCCTACCCAGCGCAGATAACGGATCAGATAGGGATCATTTAGTCCCAGTTCTTCCCTTACCTGTAAAATGGCATCTTCCGTAATTACCGGTGTCTGGCGGACTCTAAGTGCCACCTCTGCCGGGTCGGAAGGAATCATATTAATAAACACAAAGCACAAAAATGAAATCATGAGCAGCAGAGGAATTGCTGACAGAATTCGTTTCACTATATAAGTCTTCATAAATACGCCTCCGTCTTATGGGAAAAGGTATGAAAAAACACGGAAAACCGGCAGCCTGACATACAGACAGCCGGTATTTCCCATGTTCTAGATCCCTCCCGGAAATTATTCAAAATACATCTGAGCAAACGGTACTTCATACTGAGTCTGGGTAAATCCCACCCCTTTTAAATCTGCCCCGTAGATTGCCTTATTGCATTCATAGGTAAGAGGGATATATACCGCATCCTCATGAAGCCTGGTCAGAACGAAGCGATAAAGCTCCTGGCGCTTTTCTTCCTGTGTAGATACCAGTATTTCCGTAATTGCCTGATCAATCTCTGCCTTATCCTCGAGTCCCAGCTGTGCTGCGTAATCTCCGTATACCCGCTGTCTCATGGCAGCCAGAGACGACTGTGGATCATAAGGCGTTCCCCAGCAGATGTTGAATACCATGTCAAAGTTTCCTGTTTTCATATTGTCTCGGTAAGACTGTTCTTCTTCCCCCTTGATCTCCAGTCCGATTCCAAGCTTACCATATTCAGACTGAAGATATTCTGCAATGGTCTTTTCCGTAACGCTGTCACTGTTATATAAAAGAGTCAGTTTCAGAGGTGTTCCATCTTTTTCTCTGACATTCTGACTGCCCATAACCCAGCCGTCCTCGTCTAACATCTTTGCAGCCTTTTCCTGGCTGAACTCATAGGGAGTTAATTCAATATTACAGTAAGGTACTGTCTTGGAAAACAGCGTATCAGCAGGTGCTTCAAGGCCATAGAAAATACCGTCTGAAATAGCCTGGCGGTTGGTGGCATGCTGAATCGCCTGACGCACTGCCTTATCCTTTAAAATATCATTTGTCGTATTAATTACGATCTGTCTGGTTGACGTAGGATCAGACAATGCAACGGAAAACTGATCACTCTCCTTATATTTATTCACTGCATCAGCATCGATCATATTCTTACCAAAGATTAAATCAATCTCACCTTTTTCCAGCGCAAGAATACGGGTCTGGTTGTCCGGAATCACCTTAACGGTTATTTTTTTCACCTTTGGTTTTTCGCCCCAGTAGTTTTCATTTGCCTCAAATACAGCATATTCATCTGTAACAGATTCCTTCAATACATAAGCACCAGTTCCGATATAAGCTTCCACGCCGTCCTTTGTGCTTCCGTTTTTCATGGCCTTAGGTGAAATCATTGCAAATGGTCTTGTAACCCCCAGTTCTGTCAGCATGGGATAATATGGCTGTGATAGCTCAATAACAAATGTTTCTGCATCAGGAGCAGATACTCCCACCAGCAGATTCATCATTTCCAGCCATGTATGACGATCCTTATTTTCAATAATTGCATCAAAATTTGCCTTAATGGCATTGGCATCACAAACCTCACCATCAGAGAAGGTAACACCCTTTCTGATTTTAAATGTATAGGTCTTTCCGTCTTCACTTATGTTCCAGCTCTCTGCCAGGCAGGGGGCATAACCGTCAGCAGTTATTGTGACCAGAGTCTCATAAAGCATTTCCTGGGCATACATCTCTCCCGCATACAAATGTGGATTTAAATCTCTGATATCCCGGAAATTTACAAATACCAGTTCATCCTTTGGCGTCCCCTCAGATACTTTTGCTGCTTCTGTGTTTGTCTGCTCTTTACCGGTTGCTGCAGCCTCTTTACTGCCCTGCTTCTGGCACCCTGCTAAAAGTGCCGCAGAAATAACACCTGCCAGGCAGGTATATAATAATCTTTTCTTCATAATTGCTCCTCCTGATTTGCTATGGTGTTAACTATAGCATAGTTAGTCATGACTTACTAATACGAATCAGGAAGAACTGGTTATAACAAACCGTTATAGGCAGCCAGCTCTTTTTTTAATCCTTCTATGTAAAACCGGGCTTCCAAAGACAGATCCTTTTTCCTCTGTTTTACATAACCCAGAGTCAGAAATTTCTCACAGTCCCTCACCTTCAGTGCCCGTATTCCCTGTCCTTCATATTCTCCGGACACAAAATCGATGCCAAGACAGCAGACATCCGTATGTTTTAACATACTGGAAATCAGATAGTCGCTGTTGGTGCAGACTGCATTATTTAAATTTTCCATCTGAACCGCACCTACACTGATCCGTTCAATATGATGCTCCATTGCAAAAAAATCCTTGGTACCCTCTATGAATTTTAGCTGGGATAGCTCTCTGAGTTCCACAGATCCCCTGTCATACCAAGGGTGACGGCTCCCTAAATAAACACAGATGGATAGCTCAGCCAGAGGAAAAAATTCCAGTTTTTTATGCCAGATAATGTGCTTAAAGCACTGCAGCTGAGAATGTGCCAGATAGACAATTCCAATCTCCGATATATGCTCAGACACATCGTCCGTGATTTCCTCTACGGTCCCTTCCCTGAATCCAAAGGTAATATTCTGCCCGTTTTGTGTCTCATAAATATCCGCGATCAGCTTTGCAAGAATGCTGCTCTGATACCCTGAAACAGAAAAATAATTACCAGTCTTTTTCTGAACAAGAGACCGGATCATATTGGAATTTTTCAATATGGAAAGTGCATGACCGTAGAGCATCTTTCCCTGCTCTGTCATTCGCATCCCTCTGCTGTTCCTCTCAAACAATGCTACACCTAAGTCTTTTTCTAAATTTGCGATCACCTTACTAACGTTGGGCTGAGAAGTATAAAGCTGTTCAGCTGCTTTGTTTAAGCTTCCATGGTCCGCAGTCGCCACAAAGTACTCCAGTTGTTTTATCTCCATTTATTCCTCCGTTAACCAAATTTTCCGTCTGTTTCTTAACCAAAAAAGCCGTACTGTCATGCGGTAACAGGTACGGCTTTTTCGTAGGAGTCATGATCCCTCACGGGTCAAATGAAGGATGCAATCAGAGGGTTAGTCTGATGTTAGAATATTCACACGCAGTTAGGATTAACTAACTGTCATAATAATATCATAAGGTTTCTTAAAAAACAAGCCCTCTTTTTAGGAAAGAATTCTCAATTATACCGGCAGCATCCATTGCAGGACATTCTTGATATACTGATCCCAGAAATCCCAGTTGTGATTGCCCGGTCCTTCCTCATATATTACATGAGCACCCTTTTCTTCCATTATTTTTTTAACTTCTTTATTCATTTCATAGAGAAAGTCTTCCGTTCCGCATGCCTGATAAAGCTCCGGTACAATTCCGTTATTTACGCAACGGTCATACAGTGCCATCAGATCTGCACTGCTTCCAGCAATCTCATCCGGATTTTCAAAAATATTTTTCCAGGGGAAAGGGCCTTCAATGGATCCATTTTTAATTTCCTCAAAGGTTTTTACAATATTAAGCGCACCAGACATACTGGCAGCCTTGGCATACTGCTCCGGTTTTGACAATCCCAAAAACCATGCTCCATAGCCTCCCATAGACAGTCCTGCTACAAAGGTATCCTCCCGTCTTTTGGAAACCGGAAAAATACTTTTAATAAATGCAGGAAGTTCTTCTGAAAAGAAGGTAAAGTAGCGGTTTCCATGGTACATATCCTGATAGAAGCTATTTTCCGCTGACGCCATAACTACCACGCAGCAATGCTTCTGAGCATAACGCTCAATATTGGAAAAACGCATCCAGGAGCTGTAATCTCCAAACGCTCCATGAAGCAGATACAGGACTGGCAGACCTTTATCATAAGGAAATGCTTTCTTTGCTGATTCACTGGTGATCTGTTCATTTCCCTCTGGTGTTGGTACAAATACATTGACGTCAACTGTATGTCCCAAAGAATAACTATAATAATGACAATTCATACTGGCCATGGTTGAATCCTCCTTTTTTTCTTTATTATATTCGTCTTCATCTTTCAGTACTAGACAAAAATTGCACTTTTTTGATATATCCTATACCTATTTTGCTCTTTTATCCCCAGGTTTGCGTCTGTATCCGGCATATTTTCCTCTGAAAGAGTGCAAGATATGTATAGTTTTGACTGACAGTCTGCAATTTTAGTCTAGTATTTGATTGCCGTTTTCTTTATGATTATATCACAAACCTGTTTTAGAATTACAGTAAAGGAGTATATGCCTTATGAAGCTATGTACAAACGTGAATGAAGTAAAGGAGATGGATGGTTATTTTCAAATTATTACTAATTCCATCGAGATCCGGGTACAGTTTTTAACAGAGACCATTTTAAGAATCCGAGCCGGATTTGACGGTGATTTTGCGGAAGAATCCTACAGTCTGGTTATGACCGCATGGGAGGACCGTATGGATGGGCTTTTAAAAGGACAGAGAAAGCGGGTCGTTCCTGCCACTGCAAGTCTTTGCCAGACCGAAGAACAGGCCACTCTGATCGGGTCCCAGTTGAAGGTTGTCATTGAAAAAGATCCATTCCGTATCTGCGTTTATGATAAAGAAGGCACCTGCCTACATTCTGATATTGTAGACCTTGGATATTTAGAGGACAGCAATCATCGCCGGATTCACACCAGCGAAATTTCACCCCAGGACTGCTTCTACGGATTTGGTGAGAAAAGCGGACAGTGGAATAAAGCGCAAAAGTTCCTATCCATGAGCCCCAAGGATGCCATGGGTTATAACCCAAAGGAAACAGATTCCCTGTATAAGCACATTCCGTTTTACATTAAATTGAACCGCGAATCAAAAAAAGCAGTGGGATATTTCTATCATAATACTTATGAATGCGATTTTGATATGGGCAGAGAAAAGAGCAATTACTGGAAACCTCACAGCCGGTATCGTACCGACGGCGGTGATATTGATTTATTCCTGATTGCCGGTCCTTCTATTCGCGAGGTTGTTTCCGGTTATACCGATCTTACCGGTAAATCCGCCATGCTTCCCCGGTATGCACTTGGTTATCTTGGCTCGTCCATGTATTATCCCGAGCTGGAGGCCGACTGTGATGACGCAATCACAGAATTTATTGATACAACCAAAGAAGAGGATATTCCGGTCGATGGTTTCCAGCTTTCCTCCGGTTACACCTCTCAGGATACCGATCAGGGTGTGAAACGCTGTGTATTTACCTGGAATGAAAAGCGTTTTAAAAATCCAAGAGATTTTTTTGCACAGATGAAAAAAAGAGGAATTACCGTATCTCCAAACGTAAAACCTGGTATTCTTCTTTCCCACCCCAATCTGGAACAGATGAAAGCAAAAGATATCTTTGTAAAAGACAGCCAGAGTGACGAGCCCGGTATCGGTACCTGGTGGGGCGGCAAAGGAGTTTTTGCTGACTTTACCAAACCCGTAACCCGCAGCGTATGGAAAGAACTGTTAAAGGAAAATGTTCTGGAAATGGGAACCTGCTCGGTATGGAACGACAACTGTGAATATGACAGCATGGTTGACAAAGACTGCCGCTGTGACTTCGAAGGCAAGGGCGGTACCATCGGCCAGTTAAAATCCGTAATGTCCAATATCATGTGCCAGATCACTGATGAGGCCATTCATGAGACCTTTGACAACACCAGACCTTTTATTGTATGCCGGTCCGGACACAGCGGAATTCAGCGCTACGCTCAAACCTGGGCTGGCGATAACTTAACCTGCTGGGATTCACTGAAATATAACATTGCAACCATACTGGGCATGAGTTTAAGCGGCGTGGCAAATCAGGGCTGTGACATCGGCGGATTTTACGGTACCTCTCCGGAAGCAGAGCTGATGGTACGATGGATTCAGAACGGTATTTTCCAGCCGAGATTTTCCGTGCACTCCGTAAATACAGATAATACGGTGACAGAACCCTGGATGTACGGAAATCACACCTCATATATCCGCGATGCCATCAAATTCCGCTACAGACTGATTCCTTACCTGTACTCTCTTATGGAACGTGCTCACGAAACCGGATTACCTATTATGGAACCCATGTGCAGCGCATTCCAGAATGACCCTGCCAGCTATGAAGAGGGCATTGATTTTATGATCGGTGATTCTCTGCTGGTCGCAAATATTGTAGAAAAAGGTGCTCTTACAAGAAGCGTCTATCTGCCCGAGGGGGAGACGTTCTATGATTTCTATACCAGAGAAAGCTTTAAGGGCGGACAAACCCTTGAGTTCCCGGTAACAATGGCCAGTATCCCCCTCTTTGTGCGGGAAGGTGCAATCATTCCTATGGCAGCCAACCAGATGAATAACTTAACCACCGAATCTGTTACCGGTATCCATCTGCTTCTTGCTGCTGGCAAAGATAATTCCTTTACACTCTACGAAGATGACGGCACTACATTAAATTACCAGAACGGAGAATATTTAAAGACCCAAATTATAATGATTTCCGGTGAACAAACCGTTGTGGAATTTAAGCAGGAAGGCAGCTATCAGTCTACGGTTGAAAGCATTTATTTAGATGTAATCCGCAGAGACAAGGCACCGTTCTGGATTACATTGGACGGCGAAGAACTGCCTCATTTCCTGTATCGTAAAAAATTCGAAGCAGCTGACTGCGGCTGGTATTACAGCCAGACATTAAAATCCGTTCAGATAAAATATCCGAATCCTAAAAAAGACTGCAGACTTGTGATTTCATTCCAGCAGTTTGATATGATTGGTATGTAATAGAACCAAAAAGCCCGTCCCTGTCATGCGGTTACAGGGGCGGGTTTTTTGTAGGAGTCATGATCCCTCACGGGTCAATGAAGGATAATCTCAGAGGGTTAGTCTGATGTATAGAATATTCACATGTAGTTAGTTATTGCTAACTTAGTTCATGATATCACATGATCTAAGAAAAAGCAAGAACATTTACTGATATCATTTCTCATTAATCCAATATTGATATCCGGTCATTAAAACGTTATAATGAAGCCAGTTATACCCATGGAGGTACGATCTTGATTGATACAGCAAGTTTTATTATGGCAGGAGGCCAGATGATCGCCAGTGAGCGGATTCAGGGCGTGAACGATAACATGGCCAAATCTCATTATCACGAATATTTTGAATTATATTATCTGGAATACGGAAAACGATATCATATGGTGGATGATAATATTTATTCCTTAAACTCAGGGGAATTTATTCTCTTTCCTCCCTACTCCATGCACCATTCCTATGGAGATAACGACGTGCCCTTTAAACGGGTTCTGGTCTATTTTTCCCCAGAAACAGTCATTGTGCCGGAAGTTCTCCACACGTTAAGCCAGTCAGCCGGAGTATACCGGTTTGACACAAAAGCCAGCCAGTCCATTCATGTCCTGTTAAATGATATTTTAAAAGAACAGGGCGATGGGGAAGGGTTTCATCCTGATGCCATGAAGATGCTTCTCAATCTCCTATTAATTAAAATTGCCAGAAGAGCGAATGAAAAAGCAGCCCCGGAAAACCGGAGCCGCATTACAGAAATTCTTCACTATCTTCACAGCCATTCTTCAGAAAATATCACCCTGGAGGATCTGGCTTCCCGCTTTTATTTAAGCCCTTATTACCTATGCCGGGAGTTTAAGCGCTACACCAACAGCACCATTATCCAGTATATCAATCACATCCGGATTATCCATGCACAAAGGCTTTTTATGGAGACCAGCCGGACAATCACGGATATCAGCAAAGAGGTGGGCTTCTCCAATGTGACCCATTTTAACCGTGTATTTAAGTCCATTATCGGCATGTCACCATCTAAAAACCGCAAGCAGTATACTAATCAGAAAAAGCCGGGCTATGAGAAGAGTCCTTAACGTACCTTTTCCCAGAAACTAACGGCATCTGCCAGCCAGCCATCAAGTTCCGTCCCGTTTCCAAGGCCGAAGCTGTGTCCGCCCTGTTCCATAAACCGCACTGTGTGGGGGATATTAAAGTTCTTCAGCTGTTCTTCCATCAAGTAGCTGGCTTCAATATTAACGATAGGATCATCCTTGCTGTGAATCAGATAGCAGGGAGGATAATTCTGATCCATAAGGTATTCCACACTGTACTCTGCCAGCCCTTCTTTTGTAAAATTCTCTCCTCCGATCCGTTCTAGATACTTCACGGCTGCTGCCCGCTCGGCATCGGAAGCCTGCTCCATATCCTTTAAAAACTGAACCGTCGAGATGCTGGGATAGCCGAGAAACAGAGCACCCGGCTTATGAATGCCATAGGCCGCATATCCCTTCTCTTTCGTTCCCCATACAGCTGCCAGATGGCCTCCAGCGGAAAATCCAGTCACTGCATAGCCTTCCATCCTGATTTGAAACTTCTCCTTATGGGCATCAAGAAATTTAAGTGCCGCCGCTGTATCCTCCATAGGTTTTGGAAGAAGGTTCTTTTGACCTGTCCGGTAAATTAAGATAAATGCTGAATACCCCATTCGGTTTAACTGCTCGGCTATGGGATAGCCTTCAACCAGTACCCATTCTCTTGCATAACCCCCGCCCGGACACACAAGCACAAAGGGCTTATCCGGGTCTCCGGGCATATGAATCAGTTTCACCTGTTCCTTATCCGGTTCCTTTTCCCATTCCTCTTTTGGATAAACATCATAGATTACCTGGCTGTTTTCATCCATCACCTCATAAATCCGCTTGATCGCAGGCAGTAGCCCACACCGCTCATTTCCATAATCACCAATTCTGCGCTTCCATACATCCTCTGTCATATGAGTGAAAAAATAATCAGAAAACTGGGAAAGCTCTTTTTTTGTGCAAAGTTCTTCTATGGTTGTATCAACGGAAACCGACTCAAACATAATACCTTCTCCTCTCTTATGCCTCGTGATCCAGAACGATATTCTGAATCCATACCCCTTTTTTTACCAGAACAAAACCGATGATACATTTAATAATATCTACCATCTGGCACATAAAATAAAGCGGAACAATGGGAATCTGGGTATACCGGCTCAATAGATAAGCTGCCGGAATACTTGCCACCCACATAAACACACTGTCAAAGAAAAAGGTTACAACTGTCTTTCCCCCGGAACGCAGTGTAAAATAAGATACATTCATAAATGCATTCATTGGCATAATAAAGGCCAGAATCCGGATAAACTGAACTGCTAAGTGCTTCACCTCATCGGTTGTATTGTAAATCATCGGAAACAGTGGTGCTACAATTGCCAGGATTGTACCCATTACAGCGCAGGATGCAACGGAAAATACGATCATTTTGGTATCTGTATCTCTGGCTTCCTCCATCTTTCCAGCACCCAGGAGCTGTCCTACAATAATGGAAACAGACACTCCAAGAGCCAGATAAACCACATTAAACACATTTCCAATGGTGTTGGAAATATTTAATCCTGCCACAGCAGTCAGACCCCTGATGGAATAGCATTGCATTAACATTGCCACTCCGCTTGCCCACAAAGCTTCGTTTACAATTAAAGGTGTACCCTTTACAAAGATTCTGCCGACCAGGCTGGCTGGTATATGCATGCTCTTATATGCATCCTCAATAAATGGAAAGCGTTTCTTATGCTTATGGGTCCAGACTATTACAATCATAGTCTCAATATACCTTGCAACAACAGTGGCAATTCCTGCGCCCACCACGCCAAGAACCGGTGCTCCGAATTTACCAAAGATAAGAATATAGTTAAGGACCAGATTAACCAGCACTGCAACGATTCCCGCCTTCATGGGAATTACGGTTTCCCCGCACTCACGAAGAGTACTGGTATATGCCTGTTCAATGGCAAAGGGCAAGAGCCCCATCATCATAACAAGCATGTATTTGCGGCCATTGGTAAGAGCAATTGTAAGATCTCCGCCGCTTTCTTCTCCATGCAGGTACATGTAAATCAAGTTCTCTCCGTAAAAATAGAATATGACTGCCGCCACAGCTGCCAGGAACAGACAGCATAAAAATTTAAACCGGAAGGTGTGTCTTACTCCGTCATGCTTTCCACAGCCATAAAACTGGGCTCCAAAGATTCCCGCACCTGAAACGATGCCGAACACACTGACATTAAAAACAAATATGAGCTGGTTTACAATGGCAACTCCGGACATCTCCCCGGTACCCACCATTCCCACCATGATGTTATCGAGAAGACTGACAAAGTTAGTGATTCCGTTCTGGATCATAATGGGAATTGCAATGGCCAGTACCATTTTATAAAATGCTTTGTTTCCAATAAATTTTTTCATACTCATAACAGTAAAAGCGTACTTTTTCTGTGCTACCTCCGTTTTTTCTAAATTTCATTCCTGTACTTTTTAAAAGCAGGTTTCCTCGATTATAATAAATATAACCTGCAAAGGCAATCAAAACTTCTACATAATTTCTACAAATCAGGATATTACCATTAACTCAGAATACAATGCAGGAGGTTATCCCAATGAAACTTGGACAGCGAATAAAAAAAGCATTTCAGAACTACCTGGCTGATTTGGCCAAAACGAACAAAGAAACCTTTGGCAATCAGACGATGGACTGCTGC